>Ga0115851_101199_pt1 | contig 13393 bp, 7 predicted proteins | sample InSIn2gowninarea_FD_83865 | JGI IMG/M metagenome (GOLD analysis project Ga0115851, IMG submission 83865)
AACACCAGCCAAGAGAATTCATAGTACTCAAAATCCACATGCATACCTTGAAATGACAACAAAGTGACACTTATTTCTAAGTGCGACAGTTGAAACATAGCTTTGTGACACTTAGAACACAAGTGTCCACTTCAACCAAAAATTTTACTAAGCTATGGGAGAGTTTCTATCACGTATTCTTATGATATATAATATTAACTAATGTATAAGAGTGCGCTAGAGCTACCTCTAGTGGTGCGCAAAAGTGCAACACATGCAGGAGTGAAAACAATCAAAAGGGACACTTGCGATAGTAAGAATAAGTAAGAAAGACACTTGCAGAAGCTAAAGAAATAAAAAGTGATAGTTGCAAAAGTGAAAGAAAGAAAGTGACAAAAGTGATAGTTGCAAAAGTGACAGTGAGGCTTATGAAAGCGAAAGCGTGCAAAAGTGACAGTTGATAAAACTCACCCAAACGATGTTACATTTTCAACTAAGAGTGGGGGAGATTGTTAGCTAAAATTATGCACTGACTGTCCACATGGATTGTACAGTCTTTATCCCTGTCAACTACACAAGCACTTTCATTATGAACCACCCAATATCTAAGTTACGCAATTCCTACCATTAAGGACCGCACAATCATTGTTACCAAGGATTGTGCAAATACAAACATCAAAGATTACATAATGCTTGTCTCCAAAGGATAGACATGGACTACGAAGCTTGTTATAATAAAGTGTGCCTTTGAAAGCTTCAAAATCTAAGCATGTGTGGGAAACTGGCTTAATATTTAAAACCTCAGAAGAAGACTTGAACCTTATAAAATCAGTAACCAATCATGAAGTGACAATGAACAAATTGAGATGACAAATCATAAGATCACAAGGAGGCTCCAAAATTCAAGTGTAGGAAATTTTTTAGAGGGTTTTTGTGTTTGCAATAGGGTCTTGGTATTATTCATCATATGGCTTATGTAAACCTGATGTTGTTGGTAGTCCTCCTCATGATGTGTGATGAGTGTGATGAGTGTTTGGCTTGGTGGTCTTGTTGGTTGGCATTGATGGCAACATGGTTATGACATGACCTAGTGCAGGAATAGGAGGCTAAGTAGAGACGGCTTCAAGACATGTTGTGTTGGTTTGTTATAGGTGATGTTACTACTACTTGTGTTGGAGGTTCCTCTATAGGTGTTGGAGGCAGTTGGATGATTTTATGCTACTGTTACAGGAGTTGGAGACGCTGCTACAGGCACTGGAGATGTTACTACAAGTGTTGGAGGTGTTTGGAAAGGTTGTTCTAATTGTTTGAGGAGCTAGAGGTGATGGTCATGATGAGGAGTTTGGCAGAATAGGTCTTCACATCATTGACTTGTTGCAGAGGTTCTTGGTCAATGTCATCAGTTGCAAACTTGTCACAGAGGCTTGGAGGTGTGTTTTTGAGTTGATGAAGGTGTCCAAGAAGTTTGGCAGAGATCTAGATTGAATTGGTTTGAGTTTTCTTATCCTCTATCCCAATTGCATGGAGACAAGCTTATGCATGCGGCTGAGAAGCAATCCTACGCATGTGGTCAATCGATATGAGCTAGTTTTGTTCTTGTGATTGTGGTCTAAAGCGTGTTTTTCTCTACATTCCCTTCTCACGTGGATTGTTTATTTGTTTTTCCGTCTTGTCTTGTTCGATCCTCATCACGTAAAGTTCGGAAAAAAGGTTATCTAACTTATAGAATATGGTTAAAATGAAGAATATATTTCATAAATTCGAGTTTGTGGTATGATCTAGTTAACGAGTTGAATCCAGATCAAATCAAGTGTATGAACAGAGTTTGTGAAACCCAGTAGTTCTTGGTAATTATTGAGTTGACCACCTCACTTCATCCATATATTGGAGAAATATTAATGAGAGTATGGTTGATTCTCTTAATGTGTTGAGTGAGTGAGGGATTGGAGGATCGTGTGCAAATTGTGAGAGTTGTGTGATGCATGTTTTCTGAAGTGGTTTGTAGGTGTTATAGGTGTTGCAGTGGTTAGTTGAAGTATGTTTCAGCCAATATTTTCTATAGCAAGTGAGGAGGTGAAATAGAGTTTGATTCCAGGAGTATTTGGAGATTATTTTCTCCTAGTATATCCCCCAGTTTATTATTTATGTGCAATATTCATTTGAGAGCATTTTTACTTTATGAAAGAGGGTCTTAGTTGATGTATTGATCATATTATTTTATGCAGTGTGGTGAGATTATGATGCAGCTTGTGGTGTAGTTTGGTTTTCATTATGTGCTTTGAATATATTTTGTTGTGGTGTTCATGTTGAGCAGTTCCTGGTTCCAGTCTGAAAATGTATGAAAGGAGAATCACATAAAGGATTGGAGTTGGAGGACTCTAGTGAATTCAATATAAGTGAGCAGTTTTCTCAATCCAATGGTAGTTGGATAGTTACGAAGAAACTGGGTGAGGCTCATTGGTCATGGTGGCTTCCAATAGATAACAATCTGCAAAGTCGTTTGATAGTTCAGGAGTAATCGGGCGAGGATCGTTAGTCATGGTGGCTTCTAGTGGATGGTACTCCATAGATCCGCATGAGAAAGAGATATCCATTTGATAGTATCTAGTTGTAACTCTATATAAATAATTTGTTTAGCATAATGAATATTTGAGCAATGTAGAAAAAATAGGCATTTTTTTTCCTTGGAGAGGCTTTTCCACCAAAAATATCAAAGTCTTTTATGTTGAATGCTTTCATGGTTTCATGTTTATGTTTGATGCTCTAATCTATTCCTTTGTGTTATAGTTTATGCATGATTAAAGAATATTAATTTGGAGAAAAAAGTATAAGTGCCTTCACTACTAATTCACCCTAACCCCATCAGTAGTGATCTAGTTTCCAACAGTTTGTTGCAGCAAAAACACAACCTCAGAAGTTGTCCTTATCCCAATGAAAATTCTTGCTACATTCCTACAAATAGCCAACAAAGAAAAGGTAAAAAATTAATGCCCAAAACCCTTGAACTTTCTACCTACTTCAGATGGAGATTTAATGCACCTGACCTCCGAAGATATACGAAAGACATGCTTGATTCTTGTGTATCTTGGAAGAAGATGCGCCTCAAATATATAGTGGATTAAGGGGCTCAATAAGGGGGGGTGACATGCCCAAGAATATACAAATCCGACCATACAAAATTTGAAATTTGAAATTTAAAATTAAATTATTTGGAGCCAAAGACTAAACACCCTTACGGCCAACTTAAAGTATTTTTAATCAAGTCTTAAAGAAGGACCAACTAGGGTAGCTTCTCATAGAAATTATTTTATATTAATTCCATCTTTAATCCAAAATCTTGACTAAAAAATCAAGTCAATATCATCAATTCATTTTGGGGTCCTTAACCACACTATCGGGGCACAAATTTGATTAAATATATCTCCTCAACCCTGAGGACTTGTGAGTCATCCCACCTAACATTAGAATAAAAATGATGAGGAGAATCAAATAAAGGTGGTATTTCTTGCAAACAAAATGATCTTCCCTATCATTTTCTCCATCAAAGGTGGGGCTTCATGACCACACCACTGGAGCTCGTCATCCTTCTAGGGGTTCTTGACTAGTGGAGGTTCCAATCAATGCAATCCATAGATGAAGATTAATAGTGTTCAAAAATGATGTTGGCATCAATGACAACACCATTCAACAATATCCCCCTTTTTCATTGATGGAAACAGACATACTCCCCCTACGATTATTGTTGCCCTTGTCTCCATACTTTTGATCTTCCTTTCCTAATTTTTCTCCCCCTTTAACATCAATGGAAAAGGGTTACTCCCGTTAATGAAATATCTTCATTTAGATTCCTACAATATTCCTTTCTTCCTTTGACTGTTACTTTCCCTCTGACATGTTGTGCCTTCCATTAGCTAATTCCACCTGCCAATAAGATTACTAAATCGTTTTACATTTGAGACAAAGAAAAAGAGTCCTTCTTGAAAACTATCCATGACTTTATTTCTAAAGCTACTACTCCACTAAAAAAAAAGTCGACTAATCTTCCCATAATGCTAATTAATGCTCTGACAACTTCTTCAACATTGTTGAAGGATAGATCTTCAAAATTGCAACTAGTGCTACTTAGACTCCCCCTCTTCAACATTCACAAGATAGGGAGTCATCAAGCTGGATTTTTCAAAATAATGTATGAACCAGCTTTGTAGCTAGATCATCCTGAAAGTTGACATCTTCCATTGTAGATTCATCATGACCTTTCAAATTTACAAAACTTGAGAGCATAACCTCTAGGAATTTTTCATCCACCTAATCCTCTTTATTTTGCTTTCTTCTCCAAATATTCTTGTGCCTAATATTAAATTTCTTCTTCATGGAATATTTCATCATGTATCTGCAATCATGAGCTATATGTCCGTAGTTATGGAATTTGAAACATTCTACATGATCCCTGAAAGATGGAGCCAGTAAAAAATAATCTATGTTGACAAAGCCATTAGAATATCTATCTTGTGTTCCTGCAACCCTTCTTCTAGGGTTTCGATAATGTCTTTGATAATCATCTATGTCATAATTTTTTCAATCCCTGGCCATATTCCTAAATTTAGTACGTGAAAAATAGTAACCATTACACATGCTAGGGTACATGGGTGGAATGGCTTTCCTTGATGATCTATTGAAGACATTCTTTCTTGGAAGAGGGTCAATCCTTTGTTGTTTTGTGTCCTTGATTACCCCAACATGACTTCCTAGAGTAGCATCGCTTTCAATATTATTTTATCCTTCACTTCGATTTGGCCTTTGAGGGATATTTTTATTAGTATTCTTGCCAATTTTAATCTACATGGGCTTGGAGCTTGTGCCTTCATTGCATGGAGCTTTACCTTCTTCTTTTTCCTTCATTTTTAACTTAGCAATTTCTCAATCCTTCTCATTAATGAGATGATTTTCCCTTTTGACATCTTGCATTTGCTCCTTCTACAATTCCTTGATCTTGTTTATTTCATCTGGAGTTGCACCAAGTTCACTTTTATTTTGAATAACTTTCCCCTCGTACTTATCAATATATTACTCTAATTGACTTGACAAGTTTTTATCTTTCTTTTATGCTTCCTACACTTGAAGTCTTAAGAGGGAAATTTCTTATTCAAGTTTACAATTTTCCTTCTATATTTTTCTAAGATCACTTAAGGCATTGATCAATTCTCTCTCCAATTCCATGAATGCTTCTTCTTCATCATTATCAGATCCTTCAACTTGATAATCTCCTTTACTTGAATCGTGATCATGATCATCTTCTTCTTGATCTGCATGCTTCCTTGAGTAGATATTGTGAAGCTTCTTCCAAAGGGATTTGGCTGATGAGCATTGATCCACTTTAGCTTTCACAAAGTCTAGTAGAGATATTAGAATGAAATTCATTGCTTTTGTATTGTACCTTCTAGATTCATTTGTATATGTGTCTCCAAAAACAATAGAGTGTCATACATCATATCCATGATATTTCAAATAGCCTTCCATTATGGATTCCCATATATCATATTTGGTTTCTTCAAACTTGGGAGTTGGACCAACTTAATTCTTTTCATTATCCATTACAAAATTTGGGACTATTGTAATACTAGAGACTTCCTTTGATCGATTGGATGTCTTCTTCTATGATTTTCCATTTTCGCACTTCTAAGATCTTCCTTCCAGCTATTAGGTTGCAAATGAAGGAACCTGCATTGATACCAATTGTTGGAAATACTGAGAGGGGTTGAATAACTATTTCACTTAGTTAATTTTAAATTCACAAAGAATTAATTATCATTAGCATTACTTCAAAATATAAATTAGTAACAGCATTCAACAAGCACACCATCCAAGACAATATAGAATATATTTTAGGTGGAATCCCTTCTGGGAGAAAAACTACAAAATGATTTTAATATAGATCTTAAGATTGCATCAACACGAAGCTCCAACTTCCAAGGTTCTTCAAAAACAAATGGAAGGAGGCTCCAACAACTTTATTTATCGGCTCGAACTGAAAGGATGCTCCAATACCCAAATTTACAGCTCCAAGTGGAAGGACGCTCCAACGCCCTAGTTTTATCAACTCCAACTAAAAGGATGGTCCAACACCCTGCACAGACTCCGACTTGCCCTAGCACCACCCTGTCGCCTTGAATTGTTCTTAGGTTATAGCCTAAAGGAGACTCCACTCTTCTCCTTACACCACCCAACCACTTTTCTCAACAAGCCACCACTTTCCTTGAATGTTCTACCTTCAATTCACCACAATGGATCACATTTCATATATTTTCAAATTGGATCCACCTATGCTCAATATTAATATATAAAATGAAACAAAACAACCCACTAGCTCTATAACTTTGGCACAATGACGTTAGAAATAACACCAACTCTCTCTGCACAAGGATCAAACCCTAGTTTGTCAATCCAGTAGTATTCAACAATCCAGTAGCATCACAACAACTTTGTCTCTATTGTCAATGATAGAACCTTTGTTTCTACTCAAAATATCATACCCCAGTAGCATAAAATCAGTCAATTCCATTGTCACAATCAAATTTGCTTATGCTCAACATCAATAATAAACCCTATATGGACAATGTAGTAGCGCCCAATGATCTCTGGTCAATAGACCTCAATAACTCTATCTTCTCAACCATACACCCGACTCTTCATAGACATTGAGCTATCAACAATACTCTATACCCATCAATAACATTAAGTTGTCAAACCATAATAATAATAATATGCATACATCAACATTCTCTCATAAACTTTGTCCACAAACAATGCATCTCACTGTCAGCTCTAGAAAGAATAAGGCATGTAAACATACTTAGACTAGGATATTGTAGCATTATCATATGCTCATAGAAATATATGGTTTCTTCAATAATTCTCTATTCTTCGAAACAATAATAGTACAAATAAAAATTTGTAGTACACTCAACATAACATGGAAATATACTATCTTCTTACTAATCATTCATGAACAAAGTGGGTAGACATAATTGATTATGAATTTGATCAACAACTATATTCATTGATATGAGTATTTAATCTCATATTGTGCTCACACAAGGCAGTGTCATATATTTAACATTTGTGCATTCAATGCCACAAAGAAAAACCAATATCACAAACTCTAGATTGAAGGATCAACCAATCACCGGAAATTCTCATATATATTAATACCTTTACAATACACTTAGCCACATGACCATACATGGTAATACAAAATTCTGACAAGTATCATAATATCCTCCAATTATATATATGCATGCATCTTAGTATCAAATCAGTTTCGGATCAACATTTATCAAGTTTATTTTGCCATGATCAGAGTATGTGTTTTCATACTTATTCATGCCATATTTTTCCCTTTTGCAGCCCAAGAAACTATTCAAATTTAACTTAAGCAATCTTGAAGTCAACCTCAAATATCAATGTGTCATACCTCAAGTCTATTGATGGTTTCATAGTCCTACTTCCTTGTAAGGATCTTCTTACTCTGATATAGGAATTAGTTAAATGTAATTTCCTAGAAGATGTCTTCAAATTTAAGATTTGCTTTAAAATGTCTTGTTTAGGATACTTCTTGTTACTGTCACTATTCTACTGACATTTTAGATTTTGAGTAAATGATAGATATTTTATCTTGTTGGTGTCACCAAATATGGCTTAGGATTCCCTAACTTCACCCCAAAAATTGATACCAAAAGTACATTGGTGCTGACGTCTAATCTTTGGGATTAGGAAATTATGTAAACATTGTAAATAGGAAAATAAGGCGAAGAGACATTAGAATTTGAATTCCAAGATTATCCCTTCAATGTATATATCAATAATTGCTTAATGAAAATCTCAAAAAAGATCATTTGGAGTTAAAAAACCTAGCCTAACATGGTATCAGAGCGCAGGCCTAGATTAGCCTCTTTTTGTAGTAACTCTTTCCATTCTATGCTATATAATGTCCCTATTTTCTATGTGTTTGGTCAAAACGTTCCTATTCTCTACATTGAACTAAAGGTTGTTAGAAAGACAATGTAATGGGATTCATATGGACAATTGTTAAATATGGTGCTAATGTGCATAACAGTTTTTTGGCTTGATTGTTTTGAAGTTGTGCGTTGAAGTTGTATGCTGCAGTGGTTGTATGGACCATGGGGGCTTCATTGAATGAACCCCTGACATAGCACGTGTATTCGTGGAATACTAAACAAAACTCGTAGTTTGTCTATAGATTGGAAAATACATCTAGAAAACACTTTATTTAATCCCCTACTAATACAAACCAAATTAACCTTCCCAATTTAAAATACCCCTACTTTCAATAGGTGTTGTAGGTATCCATTTTTTCATTAACATTTTGTATACACCTTTATATTTTTTCATTAAATTTGAGCTCCATTTTTATACAGAACATATTAAAACCCTTTAACCCTATTATATGTTCAATATATTATGTCATTTTTTTCTCAATATATATCTCACACATGAATTTACTTGATATAAACCGTGTATTATATTCCATGACTCCGACCTATTATATTCCATAACTCCCAAAAATCGTGAATCGAAATGTTGATTGTGTGTGGATGGTATGCCACGAGTTCCTTTTTTTAATGGCGATGTCTTGAATGGTTGTTGTTGGAGAGGTAAATCCCCTCTGCGGACAGAGGCGATCCCACTAGCCCAACAGGGGTCTAGCAACAATCAGTCAATGCTACTATGCAGGTTCCTAATTGCAAATAACAAGAGTAGGTAAAGAAAGACCTACTTGGAATTCAACGCTAGTGTCGAAGAAGAGAAGCTATCCTCGTTCCTTTGTCTCGGCCGGTCACAATCCTTCGCGATCCTCACGAATAGACACCTGCACACATAAAGAACGGTGCACACACAAGCGTGAAATCTGATATAGGCAATTATATGTCAGTCAGAAAGGAAATAACTTACATTAAACATCATATGGACAATGAAAGTGGAACCATAACAGCAGTCATCTATTATTAATGATATAACAGAGAAAGGTACAACCAATGTTCTGACGCTGAGTCCTTCTCGAGAGGGTCCGGCTAGCAAGTCTCATGAGCATTCACCCATAGAGGTAGATCTCCCAAGTCAAGCAACTCTCTCTCACACAAAACACCAAGACTTCACAACCTTCCTTAAGCTCTCTAGCAATCCACACTTATCACACCAACTACCTACTAGCAGCAGCACACAAAACCCTATGAATTCCTTATTGTCCAAAAACTATCCAAGAAACTACAAACTCCAAAACTAGCTGCCCATGGCAATGGTGGAGGCATAAATAGGAGAAGGAGTCTCCATGGAGGGTGGAAGGATAAGCTTATCTCCAAGAAAGGTGGCCCATATGACGAACAGACATGCCATAGAAGGGAGGGCGACATTCACAAGGCCAACAACCAGATCTGGAGTCATCTGGAAGGTTGGCTGTTAGAACAAATTCGCCCAAACAGGATCAGCGCGGGTGAATAACTGGACAGGCGCGCTGACGTCGCATCTTAATAACTGAGAAGGCCATGTCAGTGCGACTCAATACAAAGGCAAGATGCGTTGGCTCATAAAATGCGACCAGCGCGGAAAAGTCGTGTGCTTCCGCGCTGGCAGCGCACTGATTACACTATGAGCCGCCAGTCAGCGCGGTTATTTTAATAACAGACGCACTGATGCAGTAAACTTTGGAAAAGAGGGTCATTTGGCCAATTCAGAGAGCATGAGCATGATGATTTTGATTTCATGACACAGTAGGGATACTGACAGGAAGACAGTGACAAATTGCTGTGTAACACCTGTGTTTTATACCATCTATATATCATGTTCTAAATTACAGGAAAAAATAATAGCCCAGAATTTACTTTGTTGTACTATGTGTTCAATTCATGTCATTTTTCATGTTTTCTACAGGACTAGCATAGGCAGGAATTCTTGACTACTCCTGTCTCCCTGGTTCTTACACTCTAAATATAATTAAGGAATTCTTAACTACTCCTTGGTAATATTTATTCATTTTCTCTCTATTAGCATAATGAAAGATTCTTAATTGCCTTTCATTCCCTGACTTCATTTCATCTTATTACAGCTTCAAAATTGTTCTATGTTTAATTATCTTGCTCTGTAGTTCCTCCTTTTGCATATGAAACCATACCCAGAAATTCATTCTCACTGACTCCATTAACCCAATGGTCTCAACTTCTCATACTTTGCAGCTTTGTTTTACTAAATGTCACCTTCCAAACATCAAACAAATACTTGTGCCTCATAACTAGCCTAACATATAGCAAAACAAAGCTAAATCATAAAGAGAGAGCCCTCTCTAGTTGCAGATTGGCTAGAATCTGCAGCTAAAAGACTGGTTAGTGGTTACCTCGGCCGTATTCCCTTTTCCACTACTTTTGGGGAACAACCTGAGTGATAACAGATACAATAAAAAATACAGGGTTGTAGTAATCATCATACAACATCTCATACATGGTTGGTTGATGTCACATGTCATCTCTATACATGGTTGAAGGAATGAGTACATTATATGCATGGATGAACATCTTTTCAACCAACTGTTAGTGGAAACCAAAAACATATATATGGTTGAAAAATGTGTTGTTTTTCACTCATGAGAACACATATAAATTTGCTACAAATAACTAAGTGAAAGTCAATGAAGAAAATTCTAAATATCACATGTAAATCCATACCATGCATAGCTCCCCATAAGCTCAATATACCTCCAAGAGACAGGTTGATCCTGTGGACCTGAATCTGCATGAGGCTCAAAAGAACTCATCAAGTGTTGCTACAATAATCTCATACTCATCAAGCGACCAAATTCTCCCCCTGAGGTTGTGCACCTCTCATGTATTTAATATGCAGTCCTCTATAAGTATGTAGGAAATTATCATGGACTGCAGGAGGGAATTCTCTTCACTACTTTAAGAGTTATTGCTACTTATTTCTCCACACGGTTTTGTGATGCTTCTTATGCTCCTTCACTTGCTTCCTTTCTTTCTTCACAAGAAATCTGCTATATCATCTTTTCTTTTGTTGTTTTTGATAGTTTTGTCTTGAGTAATGAGGTAGCAAATAAAGTCTTTCCATATGGAAAAATCTATGGCATATAAAGCACTCCACATGGCCAAGAGGATCAACTCTTCTTCTACTCATGCTAGATCTAAACCTTGTATGAAATGTGCTTCTCCTCCATTGGGTAGATGTACAATCATGTGCCTTATGGCCAAATAGGTGACATGAATAACAATAACTATAAAAACCATGATTATACCTTTTGACCAACCTCCTTTGTTGTTGATAATGTTGCAACATCTGTTGATTAGATGTATATGTTCTGCTCCAGCAGTAAGTTGCAACATGCCCAAAATTGTGACAGTTGTAGCATTGTATCTCATGCATCAAAGGAATAAAAGGACTTTTCTTCCTTTGAAATCTAATGGAGCTTCCATGATCATCTCTAGAAGCAAAATTTCTGTTGAATGTAGGTGCTCCTTGATATTTTCTTCTCTACTGCTAGTTCTTTTGTTTGCTACTTGGTTGTTGGATTTGTTTCTTGTTTCCTTGGTTCTCACTTTTTTTGTTGGTATTGTTTGCTACAGTTTTCTTGGGTTGCTCTTTGTTATTTTTTCCTGCGTGCAAACTAGAATCACCCTTTTGAAATCGAAGACCAGATTTATCCAATGGTGATCTTTGGATCTCAAGCTAATTATCCAAGGCTACGTTACTCTTCTCCATCTTTCATTTCTTTCTCAAGGAAGTCAGACACTTCAGATTCTAATATCTCAACCTCTTCTCCCTTCTCTTGGTACTACTTCCTCATACCTTCCTCAACTCTTTCTAATTCTATCAACTTAATCTTTAAGATGACAATCTCTTCCTTAAGTTTGGCCTCCTTATCATCACAAATTTGCAATCATTTTTCTTGATCCTTGCATGCAGTTGTTAGTATTGAAACACCATCTCTAATAACCTTACCATTATCCTCATATTCACTATGTGTTTCAACATGATCTAAATCTGAATCATCAAAATTATAACTCACAAGAAAATCATTAATGTTTATACCTTTGGGTTCATGATTTTCAGATCTCTTCTCATTATCTGTTAAATCATGTGCACTAGAAGAATGAGACTCTTGTGGTTGAGATTCTTGGTTTTGAAGGCTCTTTTTTTTGTTCTTCTTCTTATTTCTCTTCTTCTCATTTTCAATATTTCTACTGGTGCCATCTCCAAAAATGTTTTCTATATTTTCTGACATTTTCTTGGCATGTTTCAAACCTACTAGCCTCTTCAAATCTTCATCATGAATATTCTTATAGATTATGCATCTAGCTTTTGGATCCATTGCAAAACTTCATCTTCAATTGATCCTTCCCACAAACTTCACGTACTACTCTCCAAATGTTATATCCACAAGACAAAAAATTGAGATTTAAAAATTATGTGCCATAACTTGTAATTTGCAGTAGTGAGGATAGCCATTCTAAAAATAAATAAATAGACAAATTTCCGCCAACAAACCCCAAATATACTCTCCAACGATCAAGTTGAAACTAAGAGCCCTACTGTAATACCAATTGGTGGAAACCCTTGATCACTAATAAGATGGTGGGTGGGCAGGGGGGAGAGAGAAAGCCGGGGGAGGGGGAGGAATCATTAGTGTGATCTATATACAATTTTTACCAATTTAAACTTCAATTACTGAATCATGCATATAACCAACAACACATTAGATTATATCATGAATATAAACCATATAAGAAACTAAAACATGATAACCATGAGAGAAATAATAATCATCACATCAAAAACACATCCACACAAGAGACACAAGATATCTGGTAGAAAACCCTTCACTGAGGAAAAAACCACCTTTGTTGTTGTTGTGTTGCTCTAAATCTTCTATTAAGTAAAATATGTCTTTTACATAGATTTGTTGACTCCCATCAACATGGAGACTCGACCTCAAATACAATAGGCCAACACCAATCAATCAGGAGACTTGATTCTACTAATCAACTCGGAAAACTATGTTCTCCACATATCTATAGACTATTATCTGCTAAAATCCACCACAATCAATCGATCCTTGCCCAACTCCAATTGGACTATCCAACTACCATTGGATTAAGAATTTTTTCCTTTCGCTGAAAAATAGCAATCATTGTTCCACATCCATGAAGTCACTACTCCTCTCCTCTATGCATATCTCCTTTCATCTATTTTCAAATTGGATCCAAAGACTTTCTGTTCAACTCAATTCAACTCTACAAACATTCTCTCAGTAGCAATCTATCATCATCAAATCGAATATAGACACCACAAACATAAGCTCTCCAAACTAGCAAAATAGTGGCCACATCAAATC
>Ga0115851_101200_pt1 | contig 13393 bp, 10 predicted proteins | sample InSIn2gowninarea_FD_83865 | JGI IMG/M metagenome (GOLD analysis project Ga0115851, IMG submission 83865)
AGATGAATGAAGGATATTCAATAGCATACCATATTAATGAATTCAATATGCTAGTGATCCAACTTCAATATCTCAAATTTAATATGGAAGAAGAGGATAAATGCATTACTTTGCTATACTCTCTACCAAATTCGTAAGATAATTTGGTTGTGGTAATTGGTAGTGCATATTCATCTAATATGCCCAATGAAGATGTAGTGGATGCTCTTTTGTTAGAGGATATGAGGAGGAAAGCCATATAGGGCACATCAAATGATGCACTAATAGTAAAAGGACATGGAAAGGAGAGAGAAATATCAAGATCTAGTAATAAATCTAATTCCATTGATAGATTTAAGTCTCGAGGAATATCAAGAATTAGATGTTGGAGATGTGAAACATCTATCCATATGAAGAAATATTGTAGATCAAAAAGTATAGATCCTGGAAATATATATGATGAATCCACTTCTATATAATCTAATAAATATATTGATGAAGGAGGGTATGTGTATTTTGCATCATACTCCATAATATCATATCGTAATATTTGGTTTATTGATACGAGAGCCTCTTTTCATATGACTCCTCATAGGGAGTGGTTCAGTGAATATAAAAATTTGATGGAGGATAAGTGCTCTTGGGATATGATAGATCAATTAGAATTATTGGCCATGGAAGGATCAAGTTATTGATGCATGATGGTAAGGTGAGATCCCTCCCAAGTGTAATGCACATTCCTGGCCTTGCTAGAAATTTAATTTTTGTAAGCAAGATTATTGATGCAAATGTAGATTTTAATTGTTATAAGAATTCATGCAATATGGTTCATGGATCTATGGTGTTGGTATGAGGGGTTCAAGCTGGAACACTATATAAGCTATTGGGAAGCACTATAACTAATGAATGTAACAACTCATTTATTTTGGAGACTAAAGTAGATTGAACTAATAAGTCAACACTTTGGCATCAAAGATTAGGACATATTGGTGAAAAGGATTGTGTACTTTATACATGAAATGTATGGTTGAAGAAATTCCTTATTTTTCAATGGGTTTTGATTTCTATGAGCATTACATTTATATCAACTAGAATCTATGAGTTTTCCATTTGGCACCACAAGATCTAAGGGGGTGTTAGATCTAATCCACAGTGATATTTTTGATACTATTCTTGTACCATCCCTTGGAAAGTCATAATATTATGTTTATTTCATTGATAATTTTTTAAGATATGCATGAATCTACTTTATTGAAATCAAAGCTAAAGTGTTTGATAAATTTTGAAAATTTAAAGCACTTGTTGAGAACCAAACTAAAAGGAAAATCAAGGTATTGAGGTATGCTAATGTAGGAGAGTATTATTCAAATAAATTTAAGTATTTCTATAAGAAATATGGAATTGTGAGGCATAAAAATAATCCATATACACCTCAACAAAATGAAGTGGAAGAGATACTAAATAGATCTCTCATGGAAAAGGTAAGGAGTATTCTTAGTGGTGTTGGCTTGGTACAAGAATTTCGGGCAAAGGTAGTAGATACAACTTGATACATATTAAATCAGTCTCCTACATGAGCATTTCCTGAAAAAACTCCATTTGAAGCATTGTTTGGTAAAAAAATCCTCTATCATATATTAGATTTTTTGGATGTGATGCATTTATGCATATTCCAAAGGAGAAAAGAAGTAAAATTGAAAATAAGGCTATTAAATATATCTTTATTGGTTATAAATATGGAGTAAAAGGATATAAACTTTGGAATTAAAAACCTAAAAGTATTAATTATAGTAGAGATGTCATCTTTAGAAATAGAGAAATGAAAAGTGATCCTAAGAAGGAAGAAATATAGGAAGAACCTAAAAAGGTGTAGTTTGAATTCATGAAAGATGAGTCCTTATGAATGGAAGAAGAAGAAATACTAGAGGTACATACACCAATGTTAAAGAAATCAATAGGAAAAATAAGGTAACTTGAGAGGTATATCTCACCTTATTTCTATTCTTTTTTTTCTTTATGTGTTATTGATGAAGATCTAAGAATAGTTAGAGAAGTTGTTAATTTTAAAGAGGCAAATATTTTGGAAGAGGCCATGAATGAGTAAATAATGGGCCTAGAAAAGAACAATATATGGGATCTGGTAGAATTTCCTAATAAAAGGAAGGAAATTGATTGAAAATGGATCTTCAAGAAGAAGTAAAATATTAAAGGAAAAGTGGAGAAATATAAATCTTGCCTTGTTGCAAAAGGCTATTATTAGGTATAGTGAATTGATTATGGTGAATTATTTTCTCATGTTAAAAAGTAAACCTCTATAAGATTTCTTTTATTTGTGGCTACTACATTTGATTTGGAAGTTGAGAAAATGGATGTAAAAATTGTAATTTTAAACAAAAAGAGGATCTTTTATGTAAGTTGAAGACATCTCTATATGGTTTAAAATAGTAACCTAGAATGTGGTATCAAAAATTTGATACTTATATTTTAGGACTTGATTTTGTTCAAAGTAATATTGATCATTGTGTATACTTAAAGAAAATTGATAATAATTTTTTTTATCATAACATTTTTTGTTGATGATATGTTATTAATATGAAATAGCAACAAAATGATAAATTTTATAAAGTCTCTATTGGAAAAATAGTTTGATCTGAAATATCTTGGTCCTGCAAATTTTATTTTGGGCATGCAAATAATTAGAGATTGTTCAAATAAAAAGTATGTTGAGACTATTTTTAAGAGATTCAATATAAAGGATTGCAAATCTATGAAGACTCTTATTCCTTTGGGTGTAAAGTTGTATGTTGAACAATGTCCAAATATAGAATTAGAGGTTGAATAAATATATCATTTTTCCTATGCAAATATTTTAGGGAGTTTAATGTATGTCATGATGTGTATCAAACCAGATATTGCCCATGCAATGGGAGTTTTGAGCATATATATGTATAATTTTGGTAAAGATCATTGGATTTATAGAAAGAGAGTTTTAGATATATGCATGGTACATATGATTTTTTTATCTGTTACCAAGAAATAAGAAAAATAAAATCTTTGGGTATAGAAGGTTTTGTTGATGTAGATTGGGTTTTGGCCTAAATGAACTAAATACACATAAATATTTAAGTATGCATTATCCAAGCTATTTAACTCAAATAAACATACATGAATGATGGGGAAATAAAGTATGGAAAATGCATTTTTATAATTACAAATTACATTGATGTCAAGATGTAAAATGAATGCACTCACTAAAGAGAAAGAAATAAAATGTAATATAAATACATGTATGTTATTACCCATATCATGATTGAAAATATCCATGATAAACTTGTTGAAAGAGAGGTGATTTTACTTTACGAATCCTATATCCAACTATAGAAAGAATCCCATTGTGGGAACTAGGATCTGTGAAGTCAACATGGACATGCACTTCAATGCAGGTGCTACCATTATGATAGAATGAGTTTTGATAATAAGGATCGTTGAAAACATATATGATGACAAGTCAAACCAAGCATATGCTCATGAATATGGATAACATATATTCACTTGAGTGATAATAATATTCCACTCTCAATAGTTAATATTTAGAAATACTTGAGTAGGATACTAGCTATCAAGATGTAATATTGAAATACTTTCCCTAGGTTAGAGATACTTATATTTACATCAAATGTGATATCACCATTTGACCCCTTGTATATAGGTTGAATTCATCCTAGTGTACCTAACATAAAAATAAGAACATAACCTGAGAAATATGTGATAATAAGGTAAAATATGATTTAAATGTAATTAAACATGTATGTAAAGTTGCATCTAAGTGAGAATGTATTAAGGGGACCACTTTTAGGTGTCAACAGATGCCCCCCTTTGTAAGTATAATGAAATTGAATCTTGAAATGACATTATGCTTGCAAAAGAAGTAAAGGTAAAGAGAAGAAAAAATTGATACTTCCTTGGTTTAGTTGTAGGACTATTGATGAGACATAGAATGGTCTCATTTTTAACCACTTTAATGCTACTTTGAGAGGATATATTAAGTAATGGTATTACATATTTTATATGCTTAACTAGTCTAATTAGGAATAAGATGTTATATTTTTTTATCTGCTAATATTTTATGATATCTAATGTTTTGTGCCTTATTGAGAATGATAAAAGGAGAAATGGAACAAACTACATAGATGATGCAGGACTAGAATTGGAATGGAGATAATTAAGATAGTTAGTATGGAGGATCATATAGATTGAAAATAACTTAATATCTAGAGAATGGATTCTATGCAAAAGTGGGTACTCATAACTTTTTACAGAACTAAAAAAGACCATGAAATGAAGGAGTTATGACTTCTACAAATTATAGTTCTAGAATATGACGTGGCTCCAAAATTATAGTTCCAAAATATAACATGGTTTTAGAATATGATGTGGTTCTAGAATTATGGTTCCAGAATATGACATGGTTCTAGAATTATAGTTCTAGAATATGACATGGTTCCAAAATATGATGTTGTTCTAGAATTATAGTTCTAGAATATGATGTGGCTCCAGAATATGATGTGGTTCTAGAATTATGGTTCCAGAATATGATGTGGTTCTAGAATTATAGTTCTAGAATATGACATGATTCTAGAATATTTTCCAGAATTATAGCAATCAATCCAAAATAGTAACAGTCACTCCAGAATTGTAGCAGTTAATCTACAACTATAATAGTCACTCTAGAATTATAGCAGTCAATCCAAAACTGTAATAGTCACTCCATAATTGTAGTAGTTAATCCAAAACTGTAATAGTCACTCCAAAATTAGAGCATTCAATCTATAACTGTAACAGTCAACTCCAAAATTGTAGCAATCAATCTAGAATAGCAGTAGTTAACTCCATAATTGTAGCAGTCAATCTAGAACTATAGTAATCAGTTGTAATCACTTCATAATGAAGAAACTGGACACCTGTGATGAAGTTGTTGGATTCAAATAAATAATTTACTAAGCTCCACACCACCTTTACACTCTTACATTATTTTAGCACCAATAAGTAGATATCTTTTGAACATAATATCTTGCTGATGTATCTCCAGAATCTTAGCAGTTTGATAGGCTTATAGATAGTTAGAATATTTCACAAATACCAGATTTAGACTGATCATGAGTAGCCAAGATTTGAGGCATCAAATGTGTCTAAATATAGAATGTGAAAATTATTTACCAGTTATTAGAGCTAAATACATAGATTCTTATTACTTCTATTATAGAAGGAATTAATAAAAACCTCTCTCGGATGTGAGGAAAGGAGTAGTGTTAGTAGGTTAGGGAGGTTGTAGGATAAAAGATAGGAAGAGACAGATTTCAGATTTGTAGTGCAAGTAGTGAATAAATAATAGTTTTGAGTTTCTTCTAAATTCCTAAGTCTTTTCACAGGGAATCTACTGAAGAATTCTGGCTAGCTTCCTTGGTAGATTTACCCTTTTTGTTTTTATTTCTTCTATGTTAGTTTCATGCTTTCATTTTAATTCCTGCAAGTATGGTGTGAATTTACAATTTCTACAATTGTGATTTTAGGAAACCATAGATATACAACAGATTCTAGATCGCATATAGCTGAAGACACCTTAACCTGGATTGATAAAATTAATGGTGAATTGATGACTCATCATTTTGGCACTATTTTTGGGGACATGGTGTTGATCTAGACTGCTTTTTAGAAAATCTTTGATCAGATTATGGCCAGCACCATATAGAAATTATGTATTATCATGTTTCCTCTATGCATTGGAAGGAATATCTAAGAAAAGTATGACTTTATAGTGATCCCATTGATCTTGCATTCCTATTTACTAGATATTAAGGAGAGAATAGCGCTAAACCGCAACTCAATATCTATAGCCTTCAAAGTCAATGGTGGAGCACAACTTTGCATTCTCAAGGTCTCTTTTGCCAAAGTGGTCTAGAATATAATCTATCCTTAGAATTCTAAAAAGAACTATTAGTAATCTATGATAGGTTTTGTTATTTACCATTTTAGAATTTGTGTGAAAATATAAAATTTCCTTTTTCAATGGGGTAAAAGAGACATCACAAAAACCCCCAATTCTGTACAATTGAGTAAGAGAAGATATTGTTTACTATATACTTCAAATTTGAAGAAGAATGGAAGCGAGAAATGGAGCTAGAAAAGATTCTAAATCAGTCACTTATACAGATCCAAAAAAGTAGAAAACTGGAGAAGATCATCTACTCTTTCATGTACCACCTCTAGTCTATAGCATTTGTGATTAAGGGCATCCAACTGATGGATGTCATTATCTTCCATCAATACGAATGGCAGTAAAGCAATCAAAAAAGGGAAATGTTAAAATTTTTAGCATACAAGATCAATCTAAAGATAGTTCAATCTCATGGTATTTTCCACAAGGTATGCCCAAGAATTTCTTCCATTTCAGTTCTTTCTCCAAGCATGTACAAGAATTTATTCCATTTAATTTCACATGGTCCCAACAAATTTGTAAATGGAATCATAAAGAGGAAAAAGATAGTTATTTGCCTCCCATTAATTCTCAATAATCAAATCAATTTCCTCTTCTCTTACTTCATTTCTTATCCAATAAGATTGAATAGCAAAAGCTTCATACTTTGTTCTTTGATCCATCAAAAGAACAATATTCCCATCCTACACAATATTCTCATACTTCACATTTAGTGTTAAAAACTTTGAGGGAATTAGCTTTTTCAATTTTCATCTTCATTATGATAACCTATGGATGGCCATCCTTGTCCTTAATAGATGCAAAATTAGTTTTTGAGCTAATTACAATATCACAGTTTCTATTTACACAATATGAGGAGTTGTCACACATTCTCTATGATTGTTCATTTGAGAGATATATGTCACAAGTTGAGAAATTCATGCAGCATCATAAGTATATTGATGGATCAGTTATAGTCTAGAGAGCATATTGGGTGTATAGTAGTCACATGAAGGTATGGATCAAAAATGCTTGGAAAACATATTGCTTTCTAATTGAAATATTTTTGTTACTTTCTAAGTATCTACAATTCCATAGAAAGATGTTGATCCAATGGGAAGGTCCATACAGAGTTAAGAAACAGATATTGGAAGCAAAGTGGCATCACTCTATATGCATATAAGTCTCCTCTTCAACCACAAAAAAAAGAGAATAAAAATGATTTTAGAGGTGGGATTAGATGGAGTATGGGTGAAAACCAACCCTATTGGTAGTTATGTAGGTGAAAACCAGCTTGCTGGTAATTGCATAAGTGAAAACCAATTGGGTTGGCAGTATAGTTGGCAGTAATAAGGTTGAAAACTAGCTTGTTGGTAGCCTTATGGGTGAAAACCAACTTTGAAAATAAATCTGGAGATGCACAAAAGAAGTTCTAATATCCTCAAGAAGAAGCAAGAGTCTCCAAGGATTAAGAGAAAGATGGACATATTCACAAGAAGGCTAAGTTCATTTTCTAAAGCATGAAGTATTGGTAATGAAAGGTATGCATCTTATATTCTAATTTAAATTTAGTTAGTGTATTCTAAATATGTATACTATTTACTGAGTATCCTTCCCTTAAAGCATTAAAAAAAAAGGTTGTTGAGTTGTGTAATTCCCAATTGTTAAAAAGTGTCTCAGTGCCATTTTACAACACTTATATCTTTTAACCCAGGTATTCAAATGGAATAAAATTTGAACCATGTATTAAATTTAGTATATACTATTTTTGCTTCAAATTTCAACCTTTAACTCCTTCAAATTTGGTACCAGCTCATCTTCAAAAATGACTTCAGAAACTATTTTTCTATGTATTTTCCAACTATCAAAAGTGAGAAATTGGTATTTTTCAAGGACTATAACTTTTGACCTCTTTTCATATGTGCCTTGAAATTTATCTCGAATGTGCTTAGTTATTTTAACTATTGAGGGTTTAAATTTCAGCCTTGAAATCCTTTCGAGTCTCATGCAATTCACTTGGAAAGTCTATCTCCAATCCAGAATCTTTTGTTTCATTTTCAATCATTACAGCTTCAAAAAAATACAAACTATGAGTGAAGAATTGATATTGCTATAGAAATGAAGGATATATATGAGGGATAATTTTGCTATGGGACTAGCAAAGATTTAAGTTGGGGGGAATGATGAGACATAGAATGGTCTCATTTTTAACCACTTTAATGCTACTTTGAGAGGATATATTAAGTAATGGTATTACATATTTTATATGCTTAACTAGTCTACTTAGGAATAAGATGTTATAATTTGTTATCTAATAATGTTTTATGATATCTAATATTTTGTGTCTTATTGAGAATAATAAAAGGAGAAATGGAACAGACTACATAGATAATGTAGGACCAAGATTGGAATGGAGATAATGAAGATAATTAGTATGGAGGATCATATAGATTGAAAATAACTTAATATCTAGAGGATAGATTCTATGCAAAAATGGGTACTCATAAATTTTTATAGAACTAAAAAAGACCATGAAATGAAGGAGTTATGACATCTACAAATTATAGTTCCAAAATATGACGTGGTTCCAGAATTATAGTTCTAGAATATAACGTGGTTCCAGACTACAATGTGGTTCTAGAATTATGGTTCCAAAATATGACATGGTTCCAAAATTGTAGTTCCAAAATATGACATGGTTCCAGAATTATAATTCTAGAATATGACGTGGTTCTAGAATTATAGTTCCAAAATATGATGTGTTTCCAAAATTATGGTTTCAAAATATGATGTGGTTCCAGAATTATAGTTCCAAAATATGATGTGGTTTCAGAATATTTTCCATAATTATAGCAGTCAATCTAGAACTGTAGTAATCAATTGTAATTACTTCAAAATGAAGAAATTGGACACCTATGATGAAGTTGTTGGATTCAAACCAATAATTGACTAAGCTCCATGCCACCTTTACATTTCTACATTATTTTAGCACTAATAACTAGATATCTTATGAACATAATATCTTGCTGATGTATCTCCAGAATCTTAGCAGTTTGATAGGCTTATAGATAATTAAAATATTTCACACATACCAGATTTAGACTAATCATGAGTAGCCAAGATTTGAAGTATCAAATGTGTCTAAATATAGAATGTAAGAATTATTTGCCAGCTATTAGACCTGAATAAGTAGATTCTTATTATTTCTATTATAGAAGGAATTAATAAAAACCTCTCTCAGATGTGAGGAGAGGAGTAGTGTTAGTAGGTTAGGGAGGTTGTAGGATAGAAGATAGGAAGAGATAGATTTTAGATTTGTAATGCAAGCAATGAATAAATAATAGTTTTGAGTTCTTCTAAATTTTTGAATCTTTTCCCAGGGAATCTATTGAAGAAGTCTGGCTAGCTTCCTTGGTATATTTACCCTTTTTGTTTTTATTTCTTCTATGTTAGTTTCATGCTTTCATTTTGATTCCTGCAAGTGTGGTGTGAATTTACAATTTCTACAAGTGTGATTTTAGGAAACCACAGATATACAATAGAGTCTAGATTGCATATAGCTGAAGGCACCTTAACCCGGATTGATAAAATTAATGGTGAATTGATGACTCATCAACTATCTGAATCATCAAGTATTGATGATGTATATTTCCCCCTCTTTGCCTTGGTTGTGAGATGTAATGACTTGCATTTAGTAGAATCAACCAAGAGCAAAGAATAAAACTTGAAAATGAGAGGAACACACTTTCAAGCATATATGTGATTGTTAACTCATAAAAGATATAGCAATGGTAATAAGAGTAGGCATCATAACATTTCATCATAAATGATATAGAAATAATAGTGCAATGATGTAATTAATATAATATCCATATATTATCTTGAGAACATTATATACAGAAATAATAAATGTTGCATTCTTAGATGTACACATATAAGAATATGATAAAGGTGTGTCCACATCATCATGGGGTACATGACCCATTCTTAGATGGAACATATGCAATCAAAATCATATATGTTACCATCTTCATGAGGTACATGCCTCATTCCTATATGCAACATATGAATATGAAAGAACTAGCATGGTGATGGTAATTTTAGATCCAATCAAAAAAGGTGACTCAAAGATGGAGGTTAGTTGATGCCCAACTAGAAAAAGTGACTTAAAAGATATATTCCATTCATCATCATCATGTACATGACCCATTCTAAGATGTAGACATGATATGTTATCATCGTCATGAGATGCATGCCCTATTCTTAGATGTGATTTAAGAGTGATGGTTAGTTAAGACCCAACCAACAAAGGTGACTCTGTGATGATTGGTTTTTTTCCCAATTATGTATATGATTAAATGCAAAGTGTAGATAAGGATAGAATACTCCTTGTATCTTACCCACTATGCTGATTTATGTTGATTCATCTTGATTTATGCCTTTGTATCCCAACATCCATGCTAGCTTCAGTTTTGGTGCTAGCTAAAATGAATTGTATGCTATTGTTGGTGCAATTGCATTATGTAATATGATTTATAGATCAAAAAATAATATTTTTGTACTTGATAAATATTTAGAGTACTTGATTTTGTGACAAATGGGTCGAACCCAAGAATGAACATGTGGGGAACGCATCATTCTTTGATTGGATGTTTGTTAATTCTTGTAAAAATCTTATTCTCCAATATATGTTAGTACTATATTAATTTTTAGATCACATTCATCTAGAGGGTGCATGATTTCCAAGGTAAGGAGGTGAATATAAAGGAATTGTAGCGCAGATGCTAGTTACCAGTGGGGCCACTAATGTGAGTGCAAGCATAAATATCCATGGTAAATTTGGAATCCAAACTTTGGGCCAATGAATTTGGTTGGAAGGATAAGAGTAAAAATTATATTTTCACAAGTATGGTGGCAAACGGTGGTTATCATTTATCATTTACCTCATTAAATGTGTCCTAATTTGGATTTTAAATAGGCCAAATTACATTTATTTTCATATTTATTATTTGGAATTTGGAGCTCTAGTCCAAGAGGAGAGGGGTTACTATAGTGGAGAGAATTTGAGTGCTTCAAGTGGTTTGCATAGTAAGGTGAGTATTTCCATGTGTATTTTGATTGATTTTGGGTTAATTTTGATATTTTTGGTAAGAATTTTGACCTAGTTTTATACAAGATTACTGATTAGGATAATCATTAGGATTACCTGCTCCATCACAATCAGGTTTCCATGCATGTGGTGGCTTCTAGATCCTTATTTTAATATTTTTTATTTAATTTATAATTTGGGTGGGATAAATATGTAAAATTAGCTAAGTACTATAGGGATAGGGTTTTATGCATAGGGAAACCACAAATTTATATTTAGAGATAGCTTTTAAGAGTTAAAAATATCTTTTTACACATTCATGGGGGTAGAAGTACTTTTCCCCCAAGTTTTGAAAAAATTGACTGTAGAAGGCCCAACACAAGCACTGGTGTGAGTGTCAGTGCTAACATGGTAAAAGGGTTTCTAGGTGAAGGAAATATGGTTCCATATATGGTAGTTTTTTATGTGTACTTATAGTGATGAAATAAAATTTCTAATTTATGATTTAAATAAATTTCCTAAATGATTAACACATACATTTGCTTGTTCATGATTGCAGTATCATCAATTCTTGATGGCGCCTAAGCTTATATCCCAAAGCTAGAAGAAGTGCATGGTGTGGTGAAACAAGCTTACATATGATGAGCTTGGTGTATTACGACTTGTGGGTATGGGGTACCTACTTCATAATTTGTATGTTAAATTTGATAAGGAATTTCTCATAGCCCTAATGGAGAGGTGGTCGGAGAGGACCAACACCTTTCACTTACCTACTATTGAGATCACCATCATTCCAAAGGATATACATAGGATTCTATGGGTGCCTATAAAAGGATTTCCCATTTAATTTGAGGAGGGTATAATTTATGTATAGTACAAAAGCACTATGAAGTGGTTGATTAGGCTCGAGGAGTACCACGAGGGCAAGAAGGATGCCTACCTTCATCATGCTTTCAAAGGTAACATGAAGAAGTTTATACAGTTGTGGTTGATTATGGCAACTTCTATTGATAACATCATTTATCTAGACAAGGACCATAAGGTGTTATCTCTTCGATTGGTATATGTAGTGTACCAAATGACTTAGGGTATACGGTATGCTTGAGCTTCATACATCATAGTCCAAATCTATGATGATTTGCATAATCTTGTTACGGTTCATAAGAGTGGGAAGAGGGTGGCATATTCATTCATGCTTCAATGTTGGGAATATAAGCATATTGCAGTGGTTCAACTAAGAGAGCTTCATGTTCATAATATACCTCATGAACATCATATGTGGTATAAGTGGGCTTGGATAGGAAAGATCACATGGGTGCATAAGACCATGGAGGTGTACCATAAGGTTATGGATGGTTTGATGGATGATAAGTAATTTACCATATAAGTTTTAGTTTTTTTATTTTAGTTAACTTGCTAAGAAATGATTCTAGCATATGATTTTGGTTTTGCAAGAGATGTCATTTATAGGCCTTACACAGGTTTACCACAATGGCCAAATGAGCCAGGTGAGTTGGATTGGAAATAGATTCCTTGTTATTTACAAATAAGGAAGACATTTTTGTAAGGTATTCCTCCTAAATGCAAGTTTGTAGTGAGAATGTGAAGGTATAGGGCCCATGAACCTAATTTATTTGAGACTCCTCCCAAGTGGAAACAAGAATGATAACCTCCCCAATACCATAGGTCAAGGAGTGACAAAGATGATAAGGGAGTTGAGGCACCAAATGGGAATCAATTTGACCAAGAGTACCTAACATGGTGGGTTGGAGCAAGATGAGATCCCCTTGGTTTGTATGATTTGGAGTGACTGGCAAAGATAGCTAAGGGTAAGGAAGATGAGAAAGAAGAAGAAAGTGAGGATGAAGAGGAGGAGGAACAAGATGTACAAGTGGAGGATACACCTTAGCATGAGGAGCAGGGTGGATGGGATATGCCCATTGGTATTCCCATTACAAAGATCCAAAAATGGATCAAGAATGAATTGAGTAAGTGTGCTTCTTTATGTACCTATAAGTTAGTACTTATGTAAAATAATATATGACTAATACATTTTTATTGTTTTAATTTTGTAGAAAAAACTAAGTTAAACCTAGAATCTGAAAATATGGTAAGAAAACAAGCTAAAGATGCACTAGAAAGCCTAAAGAAGGAGGTAGCTACCAAGGATGGATAGATAAATGGGCTAAATGTTAGGTTGAAAACCTTGGAGAAAACTATGGAAACCTTACAGAAGATGCATGAGGTATATTATGAACATGAAGCTCTCTTAGTTGAACCACTGCAATATGCTTATATTCCCAACATTGAAGCATGAATGAATATGCCACCCTCTTCCCACTCTTATGAAC
>Ga0115851_101202_pt1 | contig 13387 bp, 13 predicted proteins | sample InSIn2gowninarea_FD_83865 | JGI IMG/M metagenome (GOLD analysis project Ga0115851, IMG submission 83865)
TGATCTGGAGGGACACATACCATGTCCTTGGTTCCACGAACTTGCCCATGTGGCTCATCTTCTCGGAGGACACCTGTAACATATCACTTAATAAAACAGCTGCGGAATCCAGTGCTGGCTGCAGAAACCTGGATCAGCTGCGGAAACCTGTGTTGGCTGCGGAAACGCAGCACTCTGAACCAAAATTATAAACCAAACAACAGTCATTATCATAATTAGAAAAGCATGTAAAAAGTCCTATAATACAATGATTTAAGCAATTTGATGGAGGAAATGAGTGGGAAAAGAAGGAAATGAATAGGAAAAGAAGGCTGAGAGGGTGTGTAAAGAGGTGCAGGTTCGAGGCTCAACAAATGGCACACAACGTAGCGACTAGGTCATCATGTTACAGCTTAGTGTAGTTACCACATGTAACCGATTCTTCTAGTGCTCTTGTTCTTCATCATAGTCCGAGGTGCATGAACTCTCAGGATCCCATGTAATTTATCCATCCGTTGTTGGATTCACCCAATCTTGATCTCAGGTTGTTATATTATAGACATAGTCCATATCGTCATCGCTTTCATAATCGTGGAATGGTTCAGCATAGTGCAATCCTTTAGCAGGTTCTAGGGGTGCTATTACGCATTATGATCTCTTCTCAAATATCATCTTTCACTTCTTTAGGTTGATTACCCCATTCATATCAGTAGCCCAATCAATTCCAAGGAGCGTAGGGTAGGGGTTGCTATCATCCACAATTTTTATTACTTCAAAATTAGCCAGTGTGCTCACGCCTTCAATATCTACAGTCACCCCCTGCAGCCACCCCATGGGGATGATCTTTTGCTAATTCTCCATCCTTAGCTGAATCGGAGACCATTGCAGCATGGGTATCCCCATCTGTTCCCAATTCTGCTTTGGTAGGACGTTCACATCTGATCCAAGGTCTAAAATAACCTGATCCATCTCATACTCTCCTATTTGTGTGGCCAGTCTCATCTCTCATCCCATTCTTGTTTTATGCTTATCAATCTTTTGTACTACGCATGGATCAGCAGGAGTGTTTCCGGTGCATCTATTTATGAGCTCCTGTAACACCTTCACAACCTTGCTATCACGTAGTAGCTTCATGCAGGTCTCCAGGAAGGTTGTAAGCATAGAAGGGTCCATCTCCTGATTAGGCTTATCCTTGCTCCCTGAGGTGGAGGCCTCAGCTAAGCTCTTCTTCACCTCCCTGAATGTTTCACGTGCGTGCTCGAAATTGAACTCAGTCTCCTTCGTTGGAGCTTTGCGAACCCATGTGTTGTCCTTAGGTTGTTTCCCCTTATCATCTCCTCTTGTGATTCCACTTCGGAGCACTATATTTACATTCAGTCCTCTTCACGTAGCTCAAACCTCATCATTTGCAGGTTCTGAGTTGGCTGAGGTGGTAGTGCCCCTTTGTCACATATCCTTGCTATCAGGATAGGAGAATCTTCTGTTTCATGATCAAACAGAGTGCAATACTTGCACAATGGATGCGTAGGGTTAGTGAAATCATGGGCATAGTGTCCTAGTCCTCCAAAATTGTAGCAGATCAACTATCCCTGACCTATGCCAGGTCCTCCTCTTCCCTAGCCTCGTCTGCGCCCTTGAAAGCCCGTTTGTGTGATCCTCGTGCTCTAGTCAGGGGTCTGCATTTCTGCCTGTACCCTATAGGGAGGAGTTCTATCCATCATCAATTCATAGCTTTTGTAATTATGCTCATCATGCCCTACCAACCTATAGAAGTTGAAAAATAGTTGTTGCAGTGTTTGTACAAACTTCTACAACAAATGATAGTTATCCATGGCATGTTTTCCGCTACCTGACATATAGTGCACCACAATGCAGGCCCCGCACTTGGTCCTACTTGAGCTTCCATCCTCAAAGGCATTGGTCCTTGTTATAGCACCATTTACCACTCTTGGTAGATTTGATGCTCTGTTTATGGCCTAGGGCAACCCTTCCTTCCAGGCTTGGTCCAAAATCTTAAAAACCAGAGTTTTATTCCATATACACTACTTTTCCTTGTGATAAAAGTGTGTACATGCGGGTCAACATATACCCAATCCACATACATATGTTAAAAAACTTTAAAAAAAATTAAATTTCCTTAATTTTGGGCAGAGTTCATGGGTTTTACCTATTACTCACCTCCTATTGTTCGTGGCCAAACTGTTTCCCAACTGAAAAAAACTATCTTGGAGAGGTATAAATAAACGTCCATGGGAAGGCCTTAAGGGAGAAAGTATGAGATATTGATACTATAGTGAGATTATTCCTGATCAAGTCTGAAGAATCCCTGTACCTCCTGCACTCCCCAAAGCTTCAGGAAACCCTTGTTTCCTTAATTATAGATATCCCCCATCTTGCTTGAGATATCCTTGTTTTGGTGATGGAGGAAGGTTTCTGAAGGCCGGGAAAGGACGAATCCAGAGGATGGTTCCGCTTGGAGCCAGAGAAAGAATCAGGTCGTATTTATCCACCTTATATATAGCTTCAATAAAAAGGAATGTTGTTCTGTTTTTTACATGAAATGTGTTTATGCATCAAAGTTATGTTATAATTCATTTATGAATCTTATATTGATGTATAATTAGTCATTCATTTATATGATTTAAAGTTAAGATCATGTATATCCTTTATGTTTCTACTATTGTGTATGTTCTATTTGAATAATTTTCAAGTTTCAAGAACATTGGGAGAAGCTGAGGGTTTGCACCCTACGGGATCTACCCAAACGAAGGACATTGAGTAAGGACACCCCGATGCGATTTAGTAGAATAAGGAATTTTGATGATTGTTTAAGCATTTCTTGTTGAAGTTTGCCCTCTTCTCTGTTGGGGTTCTCAACCCAAAGCCCTAGGGTGGTTTCACCCGTAACAGAATTGGCGACTCTGTTGGGTATAACAATCTTGTTATTCCTGGTTTGGGTTGTTTATTCTCAACCAGGGTCCACTTTCTTGATTTCTTTCTTTTGCAGTATTGTTTGGTCCATTAGTGTCCTAGGCATCAAGCATGATCTTCTTGATCAGACATTGATTTTTGTTTTTCATTATAAAGCTTTATATACGCTTTTTACTTTGTTTACAGTAGCGTATACATGAAGGTTTCTGTAAAGCAGACTCACGTATACGTGAGTTTCCTATATTAGAAATGCGTGTGCACACTTCTACGTTTTTACACAGTTGCGTATGCAATTTTTTGGATGAGTTTTTCAAATCTTTCTACCCAGTTAGGTTTGTAGCCTGGAGATTTTGGTTGTTGTATAGTCATCTATTGTCTAGAGAATTTATTTTTCCTACAAGCTTTCTTTTTCAAAATCTCCTTCTCACTGAAAATATTTGGCCTCAGTTTGATTCTTAAGTAAGTTTGTAGTTTGTATCTTGGCATTCAAGGATTCGTTTCGAAGTTCTTGGTTGTTCTAGTCTTCCAGAATAGGAAATTATTTTCAGTTTTGTTTTCAAGGCCGGATTTCAAGTTCTCTTGCTTTGATTTCCCTTGTTTGGTGGCCTTATTTCTTTTCTTGCTTTTTGAAAGTTTCTTTTTGACTAGTTTGAAAGTATTTCTTTCTTGGTCTTTTGATCAGTTTGTCGAAATCTTTTGCTGTTATTTGGGCCAGTTTGTACAAGTTGTAGTCTTTCTTGTTCAAGTTTCATTCATTTTCGAGTTTATAGCTTGCAAGATTAAAAGACTTCTTATGCTTATTTATTGATCTTTTGAGTTTTAGTGGAACTTTTTTGACTTCAAAAAGTTGTTTTGTTTCCTTAAAAGAAAAATATTAAAAAACGTTGCTTGTGTTTTTCTTTTTCCAAGTTTTTGGTTTACAGTTTCTTTTGTTTTATTGTTGAAAAGTGAATTGCAATTTTTTACAATTTGTTCTTCTTTCTTTGAAGAGAGATTTGTTGTCAAATTTTTGTACTCTTCAGTTTCAAGTTGACTCATTGTTTTGATAAAGAGTTTCATTTGCTTGTAAATGTTGTTTAGGATCTTGCATCATCATTGTAACTTGCATTAGGGTAGTTTGCACTTTAAAGCATTCTTAGTTTTTTTAGCTTTTGGGTGTGTGAAGATTGTTTCAGAAACGAAAAGAAAAATATTTTTCTTTGTATAAGTTTCCGTAGAATCCAAGTAGAGATCACTTTTCATCAAAGAAAATGACTACATTCATATAGTTAGATTTCTATTGATTTCTTTTGCATCATAAAAACATCATCAGTTTCACTCCCATATTTACCCCTCACTTAAAGAAAGGATGTATAAAATCAAGTGATTAAGAAAATGAACTAGAACTTTTATTGTTGTCATTAGAAAACACCAAAAAGTTTAGGTTCATTAGGGCCTTGGATTAGGTGAGAGGAGAGTTAACTCTGCAAGGCTGCTCAAATTACAAAACGTAGAAGTTGAATAAAGAGCGAAATGCAATATCATTAGAAAGTCTGGGAAAGCTCTGTGGCTAGGAGTTTAGCACGAGGGAGAGTGAAGACAAGGAAGAGAGATACCCCCTCTTCTACTTGTTGGATCCTGCCTCATGACTGTTCCGCCCAGGTTTTGATACGAGTTGGTATCCATAGTTGCCTATCCTAGGAATCGCATCGGTGGCTGCAAAGGGGAATCCCATGGCATGTGAGGCTGATGTTGTATCACGTTCAGCAGTACTTCTGGAGGGTACCCTTGTGAATCTTGGGTGCTTGCACCGGCAAAGGCTGTTGTTTGGAGGTCAGCGTAACTATTTTTGATACCTTCACTAGTAGACCTGGGGCATAATTACCCCAGTCTATTTTCGGGAAGCCCTTGATTTTGGATTGCTTGTATTTTGGTGTCTGGTCCTAATCACCCAGAGCAAAAATAATTGAGAGTTGCTTGATTGCTTGTATCTTTAAGGACTTTTAGAGAGTGATCTTTGCTCCTAGTTGGCATAGCTTTCTAACTTTTTGAGTCTTTAGGTAGATTTCTTAAAAATAATTCAAAGTGGTTGATTGACCATCTCGTCGATCTAGGAGACTTCATGGGCTATCACCTAGAAGTCCTAAGCCTTCTCCTCAAAGGCACAGGAGAAATACTGCCAGTGGTTTTCAACCAGTGGGAGCAGGCGTATCAGAGATTGATCCTCTGATTGGAGTCATTGATTCGCAAGATAGGCCTGACACAAGTAGAGAGTTAGAGAGGAACACTCCAGTTCTTTCTCAAGTCCTCTTCCAATTGGAAGATAATATTGAGGTTGAAGAGCTTCCTAAGTCAGTTACGGCTCCTAATTCTCCTCTTCTTCCTGATCATCCAGACGTTCTATTGTATGTCAGAACTCCGACCAATAGGCCTTTGAGCCCAGGTTTACATCAATCTATTCCTTCAATCACTACTGCTGTAAGCATGACATCCATGAAAAATACTATAAGTATGCAGACTCCCATATTTGTACAAGGAGAAGGAACAATTTCTACACCTTCTATTACTCCTAGCACTGCTATATTTGGTTCTACTTCCATTCTACAATCGAGTTGAAGCACTCAAGTTGCTACCTTTGGCATTGGTTTTTTACCTTTTGGAATGCCGACCAGCGTGATTCCTTTGGTTCCATTGAGTATTCCATCAACTGCCTCCACATCCATGGCAAGTGGATCAGCTTCTTTTTAGGGTTCCCATTTAGGGGTGGTCATATGCCACATTCCAACCCAACTGTGGGATCCATGCCTTTTTCCTTTTCAGGTCAAGGTAATAATCCATTTCAAAGTTGGACAAACCCTGCAGTTAGTGGTTTAGGAGCCAGGAATCAATCTTATTTCAGTCAACAGGGGAATATGCCATATTCTTCTGTCAATTATTTTCAAAACTTTTCTCCCTATGCTAATCCATGGAATCCTTACCAAGGGCTTTCTACCCCTTTTAACACTTCGTTAGGGGGTAACATTACTAATTACAGAGGATTTGTGGCAGGAGTTGATCAAACTCCAAATTTTGATGGATCACAAGGATCTCCTTGTGGTTCAGTAGGGTCCACGAATTACTTCAGGCAACCTGGTGCCTTCACAAATCCAGGTCATTCTTTTCAAAACATTGGGAGTTCCGCCCACACCAGGTAGAATCCTTAAGGTCTGCCACAACTCCATTTTCTGGCAACATTAAACTTGCAAATCTCACTAAATTGACTAATGATCTGATTAGGTATAACTTGGTTTGGCCTCCGGTCCCAACCAAACTTCCCTCTAATATCACAAAATTTGAGGGGAAGATAGGTGAAGATCCGGGTAACCATGTAACCACTTTCCACTTATGGTGTTTGTCCAACTCCCTGATAGACGATTCAATCAGGTTGAGATTATTTCAGTGTACCCTAACTGGAAATGCAACTATGTGGTACATAGAGCTACCAGGAGGCACCTTTACTTCTTTTGGTGATTTCACTACTATCTTTTTGAACCATTTTCAATTGCCTGTCTAATATGATGACAGAACTGAGCTTCTGGCTAATTTCCAACAAGATCAGGCAACTCACATTTCTAATCATATTCAGGAATGGAGAAGGAAGAGTATCGTCAAAGCTAATATCCCACAAGAATTCCTTCTCAAATGGTTTCTTAAACCTTTACAACCTGAGATCTCTAAGGACGTGTCCCTCTCTGGTGTTTTTAGTCAAGAGCAGGGTTTTTTTAGGGCCCAACAGTTAGAACTGATCTATTCTCAGTATGGGGTTCTTCAAAAAGTTCTACCAAGGTGGATATATCCAAACCGAAGCTAGGTCCCCATGCACATAAGCTAGTCGGATCAATTGATGTAAACACAATTAACCTGCTAAATCAATTGCAGCAGTTGTCTTTACAAACTACTTCCTCTATGCAGGCATCACCATCTACATCTACACCTTCTAAACCTACGTCTATAAATGTCATCCAAACTTCTAACCCCAAAGGAAATCAACAATCCAATGGAAAAAAGAAAGGATGAGGTAGGAAGAAGAACTAGGATGGGAAGGGCAATGCGAACAAACCTAACAATGATGCCAAAGAGGGTAGGAAAGAGTCCAAGAAAAAGATAAAATTCCCACGTAAGTTATGAAATTAGGATCATTTGACTCATATCTTGCCTAATATCCAAGATGATCAGCGCTTATTAGCACAACAGGGGTCTTCTAACTCCCAGGCTATTCTCACTAACACTTTTCCCCAAGGGTAGCAATTACTTGCTGGCACAAATTCTAATGCTGGTACCCCTGCTGGGAAAATTCTAATGCTAGAAAATCCGTGAAATCTTTATATGATGAGACCACATATCGACGTCTCTACGTGATCATGTGATTACGATGAATCAAAATCATCTAAGTCCAAGTCTGCTTCCAATTCCTTAGAGAAACTCCATATTGAGAGGCCCTCTATTAAGTCTATACCTCAGCAAAAGGCTCTGTGAAACGCTAGACCATTAACCCTAATGCTAGGGAAGCCTAGAACTACTCGATGGTAGAAGATCTGGCTCAAATTCCTTGTCCTATGTTAGTGTTAGAGGTACTCCAGTCGTGCCCCACTCAGAGAAGTACTTTTCTCTTAATAATCGAAGTAGTAGATCCTAAAAATTATCTTATGCTCACTTTTGATATGTCAAATGTCAAAAAGAGACTGCTGCATCATATGGATTTCCAGATAAAGTCTACATAGAAAAATACCAACATCTTTCAAACCATTATAGATGAGGGAGCTTCCACATGCGTGATGTCTTGGTCATGCTGGAAGGCCATTGGATCACCTCAAGTTGTTCCTTAACGAACTCTATTGATGGAATTTGATGGACATTCTCATAGGCAGCACGGGATTATTCCAGCATTTTCCCATATGTGTTGGGGGAAAGGTGGTAAATATTGAGGTATAAATCATAGATGTGAACCTGGATTACAACCTCCTCTTAGGCAAGAATTGAATTTATGAGATGGATGCCATAGTGTCATCATTATTTAACATCCTGTGTTTTCTTCATGAGGGAAGGATTGTAAAGTTGATGAGATGGATTATTCTTTAGGTGATTCTCATGCATCTTCTGACTCTATTGTTCCATTAGTGGACAATCCCATGCAACCTATTAAGAATTTAGGAGTTGGGATGTACTCTTCTTTAATGGGTATTTTTTATCTCCCTGCTTCTTTAACTAGAATCAATGCTATTTCATCCTCCAGGGGACCTTCTCGAAGGGAGTTCTTTCAAACTCATTATTTTTCAGACCCTTGGCCCTTACCTTCATCTACTACCACATTAGATGGAGGACATGTAGGTGGAATGGAATTTCCCATGTCTGCGGAAAAAAATGCTTATCGGTCTATCATTAACTCTACAGACACCCATCCTAGTCCTTTCTCACCAGAGGAGTTAGATGGAGATGTGGCTCCAACCTAGACCAACTTCAACTCAAGATTACCTAGATACAGTCTTACCATCTAAGGAAGCAATTCTGGAGGCAATGATGGGTTTTGATAGACCATGGGATGATTTACATCATCATTCATATTTCCTCCCTCTTTTGCGTGAAATTGAGTCAAGTTTGTCCAGTCCATCTACTAGTGATGTTCATACAATTTTAAACCCTTTGGCTCTAGCACAATTTTTTGTCGAAGGTAACATGTCGGTTATCTCGCGAACTATACCTGTGAACATCTCTAGGAATCCTAATGTAATCAAAAATGTTTTCATCGAAGCTAAATATTCCCTTGAAGAAATTCAAGTTTACACCGATCTCTTCAAAGAGTTTCGTGATATGTTCACTTGGTATTTTGAGGAAATGCCCAGAATAGATCCATCTATAGTCTAACATGAGATCAAGACATACACAAATGCTAAACCTATTCATCAAAAGTTTCGACCGGTCAATCCTCGAAAAGCAGTGGCTATTAAAGCTGAAGTTGAAAAGCTGCTTAAGGTGGGTTTCATATACCCTGTTCCTCTAACTGAATGGGTCTCTAATCTAGTCCCCAAAGATAAAAAGCAAGGAATGGTCTGAGTATGTATCGACTTTAGGGATCTAAATAAGGCTTGTTCGAAATACAACTACCTCACACCCTCTATTGATCAAATTATTGATGAATGTGCAGGTAATGAAATTTTTTTGTTTATGGATGGATTCTCTGGTTACAATCAAATTACTATCCATCTAGAAGATCAGCACAAGGAAACCTTTATTTGTCCATGGGGTGCATTTGCATACAAAAATATGCCTTTTGGCCTTAAAAATGTTGGAGCCACATTCTAGTGGGCCATGTTTTATTCTTTTCACAACATCAAACATGTTATTGAAAAATATCTAGATGATTTAGCTGCTCATTCTCGAAAGAGAATTGATCATCGTAAACACCTTCGGTGATATTTGAATTATGTCATTTTTATAAAATATGGTTGAATCAAAATAAGTATGTTTTCGCTATCACATCTGGTTGGTTGTTAGGATTCATCATATCGACAGAGGGGATTCGCATTGATCCCTTCAAGGTTGAGGCAATACTTCAGTTTCCTCCCCCGTCTTCCATTCGTCAACTTCAAAGTATCCAAGGAAATGCAAATTTCTTGAGGAGATTCATAGCAAATTATGCCAAGATTACAAAAGGATTTATGCATTTGTTTAAGAAAGGAGTCCCATTTTTATGGGAAGATTTTGCGCAGCGATCTTTTGATGCTTTGGAAAAAGCACTAACATCTGCTCCATTGTTGAGTCTACTCAATTATAGCAGAGACTTCCTTTTGTACCTCGCTGCTGCAGAATCAACTTTTGGTATGGTTCTAGTTCAGGAAGATGATTATTTCTATGAGCATGTAATATACTACTTAAGTCAAGGCTTGGTAGGTCCTGAACTACACTATTCTCTCGTCAATAAATTAGCTTTGGAAGTTGTCCATGCTATCTGGCGGCTTTGGAATTACATTCTACTTCGAAAAACATTTGTCTTAGCAGCCGTCAATCCATTTCAATTTGTTCTCAATAGGTGAATGATTGGGGGAAAATACAATAGATGGATTGTTATTTTTCAAGAATTCGATCTGGAATTCATGTCGGCTAAATCTAAGAAATCTTTAGTATTTGCATAGTTGATATCAGAGTTGCCATGTGAAGAAGCAGTTATTTACAAGGAAAATTTTCCCGATGAACATTTATTCCTCATTTCTTCACAAGATCCTTGGTATAGAGATATCATTATATATCTCTAGACTTCGAAGTTTCCACCTGGTAGCTTTCTCCAAAGACGAGCGTAGAAAGTTGCATCATCTCGCTAAGAATTATGTAATTATATGTGACACATTATATTATCGTGGGATTGATTCAATCCTTAGGCATTATTTAACTTTGGAGGAAGTTGAGTCAGTACTTAATGACTGCCACAGTGGAGCTTGTGGCAGTCATCTATCAGGGCTTGCAACAGCCCAAAAAAAATTGCGAGAAGGATACTTTTGGCATTCAATTTTCAAAGACTGTATTGAAGAAGTCAAAATATGACATCCTTGTCAAGTCTATATTCGGAAAATGCAGGTACATCCAGTTCCGCTTTTCCCTGTTATCACCATTGATCCTTTTACAAAGTGGGGCGTTGATTTTACTACTTGTAATCTGCCCTTAGCAAGAAATCATTGTTGGGTTGTGTTATATTCTTTCCACAACTAGCCTACGTAGTTTATGGGGGGGTTAGAGGGGGGGCAGAGCCCCCCCCTTCATTGTGCTGACTGCGCAGCAGGGGGGTCACAGTGGGGGTAGTAGCCCCCACTGTATGGGAGTTTGATGGGGGTGGTTAGCCCCTCTCTACGAGGTCCATGGTAGCGCCCTAGGGAAAAAAAAATTTGGACCCTATATTAGGTTGGGTGGACCTACCTATGGTTTTGTGCATGGTTTTTGCACATGGTTTTGGGCTTCATGTTTAATAACATCTTTCACCTCTCTAAACACCACATCTTGGCCATACACAACCTTCCTTGTTACTAGGTTCTAAAGCTTATAACCCTTTAAACCATCCTTATACCCAATAAAGATGCACTTTTCAGATTTAATATCCAACTTGGTTATTTTCTCCTTTGGAACATGTACATATGCATCGCATCCAAATACCCTCAGATGTGAAAGAGAGGGTTTCTTACCAGTCCATACCTCTTATGGAGTCTTATCCTCTAACGCTGATGAAGGTGATCTATTGACCAGGTAACATGCTGTCTCCACTGCCTCTGCCTACAATTCCTGTCCTAACTCGACACCACTGAGCATGCTCCTTTCCCTTTCCATCAACGTCTTGTTCATTCTTTCTGAAAATCCATTTTTCTTAGGTGTGTATGGAGTAGTCTTCTATCATGCTATACCACACTTCTTACAAAATTCTATAAATTCCTTGTTGCAAAACTCTCCACCGTTATCTTACCTCAACACCTTTATCTTCTTCTCTGTTTGGTTTTACACTAGAGCCTTTAATTCTTTAAACTTGTCAAAGACTTCATATTTCTTCTTAAGAAAAATATCCATGTATTCCTTGAGAAGTCATCTATAAATGATACATAGTACACAGACTTACCTAGTAATGAAACCTTCACAGGTCCAAACACATTTCTGTGCACAAGCTCTAATATCTGTTTCGCCCTCTTACCACAAGAGGGGAAACTCACCCGATTCTACTTCCCATATACACAATTTTCACAAAAATAAAAATCTAGAGAGCTATTACTCATACCTTCTAGCATACCTTTACCATGAAGTATTCAAAGGCCCTTCTCTCCAATATGTCCAAGCCTTTGATGCCACATCATTGTCTTCTCTCCAGAGACCACTATAGTTTCTGCTCCACTTTCAGGAACCATAGAACTGTTGCACCCATCAACAACAGTGCTACCTTGCAGCTTGTATAGAGTCCCAATCGAAATCCATGCATCAATACCAGTGCTTCCCAAACCATCTTGCAGGTATCCTTCTCGAACACTGTTTTTACACCTACATCATCCAACTTGCTTACAGAAATAAGATTTTCAGCCAATGAATGAATATGCAGGACACCTGGAAGTGTTCTAACCCTTACACCTTGCAACTTCAACTTTACTTTTCTATGACCAATGATTCTAGCGTTATTATCATCCCCTAAGAAGACATCACCACCATCGTATTTGTCATACTCGCAAAACCACTTTCTATGGGGAGTGAAGTGAAAGGATGCACCTGAGTCAATCAACCATGCCTCATGATCTACATGTGTACTTGAAGAATCCAAGTACACATCCCCACCTTCATCTGAGGTGGTTTTCGCCTCTCGAGAAGAAGCATCATCAAATCCCTTTCCTTTGTTAGGAGCTTTAAATTTATAGTCCCTTTTGTAGTGGCCTTCCTTTCCACATTTCCAGGAAACCGCCTTTACAAGTTTTCCTAGATATTTAGATCTCCCACTCGATGACTTCTTTTTGTTTCTGTTCTGGGATCATCCTTGTACAAACAAGGAATTACCATTCTGGCTCTCCATATTTTTCCATCTCATCTCTTCTGTCAGCAACGATGAGACTACTTCATCAAATTGCAAGGCAGTTGCATTGCTACCTATTGCGATAACTAGACTATCCCACGAATCTGGTAGATAACACAACAAACTGATGCACTTATCTTCATCTGAAATTTTAATATCAATAGCTAATAATTGACTTACCATAGTATTAAATGTGTTTAGATGCTCTGTCACTGAGTCTCCATCTTTCATCCTCAGGCTATACACCTTTTTCCGTATGAACAGTTTATTCACTAGAGATTTAGATTGGTACAAAGTCCCTAACTTCTCCCACAAATCCTTCCCCATAGCTTCCCCTGATACATTTAGCAATATTGAATTCAAGACACACAATCGTATTGTGCTCTTTGCCTTCCAGTCCAACTTCTCCCATTCTTCATCAGACACTCCAGCTGGTTTAGTACCTAGATCTATCGCGATCCACTGATCTTTATCCACCAGCAGATCCTCCATATTGAGTTTCCATAACTCAAAAATTTGACCATTAAATTTATCGATCTCTATCTTTCCACTGCTCGCCATCTTCTTTCACCACCAGAATCGATCCCACAAATCTCCCACTGAACAGGGTCTACCACAGGCCCGAGCGAAACCCCTTAGCAACAAAGGCATCCCCTTGAAGCCAAAATATCTCTGATACCAAATGTAGTTTTTAACCCCGTACAAAAATTACTCGCGTATGAATTCTAAAACACAGAAAATAAACAATGCGAGAGCATAACACGTAAAACACATATACACAGAGATTTCCCCTAAATACCAAAACCGAGACTACCAACTTGATTTTTCATTATGTTCCTTTCAATGTTACAATAAATATTTATACATGCCAAAGCATCCAATACCATGGATCGAAAACCATCGCGTCGAAAACCATGAAACGAAAACCATTGC
>Ga0115851_101204_pt1 | contig 13382 bp, 16 predicted proteins | sample InSIn2gowninarea_FD_83865 | JGI IMG/M metagenome (GOLD analysis project Ga0115851, IMG submission 83865)
CTTGCATTATAGTTATGTTCAACAAGGGTTTAGGTTGGGAAGTGTTTGGATATCTAGTAAATGTGAATCCATAGAAACATGTCTCAATGAATGATTTACTGTGCGAGATCTAAAGTGCTCCAAGGAAATCTCATTTCTAGTTCTATGGAGAACCTATTAGCTAGAAACAATTATTCTATTTGAAGAGAAGATGATGCCCACTTTTCAAGCAACAACCCATATTAATGCTTTATTTTCATATTACAAGGTTAATCTAAAGGTTAAACATAGAGAATTTTTTCATTAATATAGGTGGATAAGTCACTAGCTTAGACATTCTTTTATGGGGCTTGTTGAGGTATAGATTCTGAACATGAGGCTCATTTCATTATATATTTAAGAAATACACACATGGTTAAAGCCGAGTTAATATAAGAAGAACAAATACATTGGGGGGGCTTTGCAACCCTAATGGTCAGGCCGTCATGAGTTAGGCGGCGCGGAGAAAGCTAAAGACTATAGCAAGTGATAGACACAAAAACCAAGAAACAAAAGAAATGACAGAGGAGGAGAGGAGGGGAGAGATCCCCTCCCATTGAGATGCGGCGACAGAAGAAAAAAGAAAACTGAGACCTATCCTTGGAGCACGATGGCAGGCAGGCAGCAGAGCTAAGTGTTTACCATGTGCGACTAAGAAACCAAGATTTATAATCCCGATGAACAAACTAGAGCAATATATTTAAGGTACATGAAATACCATGCGCTAATTTGCAAGTTCATTGGAGTATGGCCGACGGAAAAGGACCTCACCAGATGGATCTAATAAAAATGGAAACCCCGAGGCAATATCGAGCTAAAGTTGGGAGCAAGAGGCTTCTTCACAGTAATCTTCTCAAACCTACAAGATAAAGAAAAAGTGTTTGAAAATGGTCCTTACTTTCATTATAATGTTGGATTCTTTATGAGGTACTAGGAAGAATGTTATAACCTTGATAAGGAAAAATTCTTGGCAACCCTGATATGTGTGAGGTTATTCGTGCTACCAATGGACTTTTGGGATCTAGAGATCCTGGAGGGTATAGGAAACACAATAGGAATCTTTTTTAAAATAGCTGAAACTACAAAAAAGGGAAGATGCACCTCATATGCTAGAATTTGTGTCTATATGAATATAGCTTACCCTATTCCAGATATAGTCGAGCTAGAGTATCATGAGGAGGTATGGTAGCAAACCCTTGACTCTGAGCACATTCCATTCAGATGTAGAAGATGTCATGAGTATGGACATATTTTCAAGGAATGCCCACTCAATACAGAAGAAGAGGAGTGAAGGAACAAACAACAGAGGAAAAATCAAGAAGACAAGGAAGGGTTTCAAGAAGTAAAAAGCAAAAAAAGACACACAAGAGAGAACCCCAATGAAGGAAGGAAAGAACGACAAACCCAGCCAAGTAATACAAACAACTTTGAAATCCTACAAGAAGAAGAAGAAGATAACAACGAAAACTTTGAAATCCTACAAGAAGAAGAAGAAGATAACAACAAGACCCAAACAATGGACTATCAGGGAGAAAAAGGAAAGGAAAGTAGCACAAGCTAAGGCAAATCACATACCAAGAGGAAGGCACAAAGTGAACCAACAAAGAAGGAGGAAAAGGAAGTGAGGGAGAAGATGGACAATGCAGTAATGGATATTGACACAAGCAGAGGAGAAGAACTAAGCTAAAAAAAGGGTATTGCGGAAACTACTAGATGAATGGAGACACTTGAATAAAAGATTCATTCTAGAAGAGAAAAAAAGAATACATAGAGAAATGTTTCAATAGTACCAAGCGAAAGAGGGCAGGGCAAGATGGAAATGATAGAACAACTAGGCCTTCAATAGGATAATACTCAAGACCATCAAAGCAAAGAAAAACACGGGAGAAAAACAGGTCGGAGAAATCTACAGGAATCGATAACGATCATGGGAGAAATGTTAGTGAACACCAGGAGAGTAGTTCCACTCTCGATGGTATTCCATTAGACAAGCCAAGCACCCCAATGATAATCACATCCTAGAATATGAGAGGCCTTAATAGTAAAGGCAAATAGAGAACTTAGCAGAAAGGCTAAGAAAATAAAAACCTCAACTAATGTTGTTACACGAAACAAAAATCTTAGGAAGGAAAATGGAGGAAATCATAAACAAAATAAAACCAAAATATGAATGTATGACCATAGATGCAAAAGGCAGTGTGGGAGGCATAGCAATATTATGGAACCCTATAGAAATCACAGCAGATTACTAGATAGGCATGAAAATCTTACTCACAGGGAAGTTCCAATTAATCGAAAATAGAGAATTGTTTCTAGTTTCGGCAGTATACGACCCTCATACACCAGTGGAAAGAGGAAGCTTTCTCCTCCAACTTCAATAGCTAGGAAACCTTCATGAAGAAAAATTGTGGTTGATAGCAAGAGACTTTAACAAGACAACATCAAAAGATGAGAAGAAAGGTGGACTGCAAAGAAAAGAGCCAGAGATGGAGAAATTCAGGGACCTTTAAGCAAAATTGAAAATGGTAGATATCCTAACCATAAATGGAAAATACATGTGGAACAATCGAAGAGGACGGAGTAGACAAATAGCATCTAGGCTAGACAGATTCTTAGCAACATAACACTTCATTGGAAAAGATATCTTCTATGAAGTAACAATCCTCCCATGTTTAGTGTCAAATCACTGGCCCATTAAATTAGAAATAGCTATGAATCAGTAGAACCATAATAGACCCTTTAGGTTTGAGGCATTCTGGTTGAGAGAACCCACCTTCGTAGATAAATTGAAGAATTGGTGGAAGGAGATTGAGACTGGGATCGAAGGAAGAAACAAAATGCACACCCTTCAACTTAGATTAAAAGACTTAAAAGGAAGATAAAGAAGTGGAACAAAGAAGAATTTTGAAATATTCAAAAGGAGCAAGAAACACTCCAGATAAAGATGAAATGAATACAACAGAAAATCATAGAAGAAGGAAGAAATGAAGAGCTAGCAGAAGAAGAAGAACTGGTGCTAAATAAACTGGAGGAAAGAAGAAAACAAGAGGAAATCTTATAGAAACAAAAATCGAGAATCCAATGGCTAAAAGAAGAAGAAAGAAACACGAAACTCTTCCATATGGCAATGGTACAACACTGACAACAAAATAGAATATTCTCCCTAAGAGACCACCAAGGCAACAGGATAACACAGAAAGATGAAATGGAGAATCTGATGGTACAACATTTTAAAGAGCTCTTGATAGAACCCAATATCAGAAGGGAGGATGACATTGATAAAATTAGTCAACATATCCCTAAAATAGTGACTAGATATCAGAACTTGGCTCTCGTAAGGATCATAACGAAAGCGGGGGTGGAGGAGGTAATAAAAAAATATGGTAAAGAATAAAGCACCTAGGCCTGATGGATTCACCTTAGAATTTTATCAAGCCACGTGGAACTTTCGATGCACCAAAAGAATACACCCAACCTTGAATGCTACATTCCTAGCCCTGATACCAAAGATAGAGAACTCAGAAGAACCAGAAGGATTCCGACCGATAATGCTCTGCAACGTTATATACAAAATACTAGCTACAATCATGGTGAATAGACTAAAACCAATATTACCAGAGTTGATATCCTAGGAGCAGACGGGGTTTGTCAAAGGCAACCAAATAATAGATGGCATAGTGGTAGCACAAGAAGAAATTCACTCACTGAAAAATTTAAAAACCAAAGGGATGCTGATAAAACTAGACCTAGCCAAAGCTTATGATAGACTTAATTGGGGATACCTCCAACAAATTCTAAAGGCATGCAACTTTGACAATAGGTGGATAAACTATGTAATTTCAATGGATTTTATCACAGGTTTACCCAAGTTTGAGGGAAAGAGTGTCATCATGGTGGTAGTTGACAGACTTACCAAGTATGCACACTTTTGTGCATTATCACATCCATTAAAAGCCAATACAGTTTCTACTACATTTATGGAAACAATTCAAAAGCTACATGGAAACCCAAAGATTATTGTAAGTGACAGAGATCCCATTTTCACTGGAAATTTTTTGACAGAATTATTTTCTTGTCCTGGTAATCAGTTAGCTCATAGCTCATCTTATCATCCTCAATCTGATGGGAAAATGGAGATAGTAAAAAAATGTTTGGAAGGATATCTTCGGTGCTTTGTATCTGATAAACAGACACAATGGGTCAAATGGTTGCCTCTGGCTGAATGGTGGTATAACACTTCCTTCCATACAACAACAAAAATGACCCCATTTATGGCACTTTATGGATATCAGCCACCATCCATCACATCGTATTTAAGAGAAAATTATAAGGTTCAAGCAGTGGAACATCACATTGAACATCAACAACAGGTCCTCCAACTCTTAAAAGATAACCTTGTGTTGGCACAATACAGAATGAAACAACAGGCAGATCAACATCGCAGCGAAAGAAGTTTTGATGTAGGCAATTGGGTATTCCTACGGCTACCAAATGGCCCTCAATCAAACTAAGAAGGATAATAAATTATCACCAAAGTATTATGGTCTGTCCAAGGTGTTGCAAAAGATTGGTACTATGACATACAAATTGGAGCTTCCTGCAGTATCTCGAGTGCACCCACTTTTCCATGTTTCATGTTTAAAGAAGGTTATAGCCGACAAGCTCCCAGTTCAAACAACATTTCCAGAACTTGATGAGGAAGGAAAAATTATATTGGAACCGGAAGCAGTCACAGAAACAAGAACTCGACAACTACGAAATCGATCAATTTCGGAGTATCTCATCAAGTGGAAGAACTTATCTGCTGAAGATTCCACATGGGAGGATGAGAATTTTATACAGAAGCATCTAGAACTACTCAAGCATTGAGGACAACACTTTTTTTGAAGGAAAGGGGCATGATAGGTCCCTATAATACTAGTGATTACCCCATTACTATTGTAGTTGTACCCCTTATTAACATTGTTGTGCCCCTATTGACCCCATATTTTTATTACTATGCCCCATAGAATCCCTCTATTGTTATTTTTGTGGCTTTATATTATTATTGTTAGGTCAGTTGGGTTATATTGTGACTCCTTAGACTCCTATATATAAAAAGGAGGTTTTGTCATTTGTATCATCCAAGAATTGTTCATTTATGTAATGTAAAGGAGGTTGCCCCCTCGAAGAGGTTAAATTCTAAGGTGTGGATTTATCTTTTCTATCTTTTCTTGAGCTGGTTTCATAAAATTGAATCCTGGCATCTCGCTCCACTGCTCAATTCTCCACTTCAGCTCTTTAAGAGTCTGTTCAATTCTTCCCAAGGCCAGGTTATTTATGTAGGTCTGTATTTGAATTATCGCTATCTCCCTGGGTAATTCTGTCCTGACTGGGTCCTTTTCCTTGTTCTTCTCTTGTGCTTCTGCGCTGTCACCCATCGTTTGCTCTCAATGTAGGGTCATGGTCCGTGCCACAACGTTCTTCATTAATTAGTACAGTTGTATGGTTTCCCTGAATAGGGAATGCCTTCCGTGAGTATACCTTGGATCAAGCACCATGCTTTCCCACTCTTGCATGGGCATGTCTAGGTGCTTGATACTATTGTTTAGTTCCCTCTCTCAACTTGCAATCTGGGCTCTCATGGCCGGCGGATTCCCTGCCATATGAGCATTAATAATTGTCTTCATATGTTCACTACCTCGCTTCCTTCCTCTTTTTGTGGTCAACCCACTTGTTCCTTCTTCCGTCTTAGTTTCTCTCTTTCCTCTCCTGGGGGCAATTTTGCTCCTTTCCTATCTACAACTATCTTCTTCCTGGTGTTCTCTGTTTTTCTCACTGTACTTTCCTCGGTATGTTAATATACCTATCACAAAATCGTTGCATCTATCAAAGTTGTAATATTGAATTAAAACAATTTCCCAATTGCTCGTTTTCTTTCCCTTTCTAGTGTTTGCTACCTTTGGGGTTTTAGTCAGATTGGGTTTAGATCTAGTTCTTTTTTTGATAAGGGTTTGGTGTTTTCTTGGGTTTCAACCCATTTTCCTCTCGTGGCAACAGTCTGTGCCTGAACTTACCATTTTGGTCATCCTCATGGGATCCTCCTTGGATGATATCGGATTTTTGTTCCACCTTTCCCAGGGTCTCTCTGGCTTGTCAACAGGTTTCCTCCTAGAGTCGGCTCTACTTCCCTCCCATCAGTTCATTGTAATCCTTGGGTTTTTCTCCCCCAAGTTTCTTCCATTTTACCTACTGGCTCGCTCTCATCAATTCCTACAGGGCTGGCTAGGGTCATGTTCTATCGGGGAATACTACAAGCTTCTATCATAGGATGGCCCTCTCCATTCTTTGGTGTGAGACCCTCCCTCCCGATCTCCCTGCATTGGAAATTCAAATGCACTGCGAAATTGGTTTTACCATTGTCACAGAGGTTTTGTTATCCTTATTTACAGTCTTATGCATGTTCCATTTTAGACTTCTTATTTTCCTAATGAAAATAATTCTGAGCCTAGCAGGGATGTGAATCGAAAGGACTACCTACCAACTTGCCGATCTGTTGCCTCTTCCATATGTTGTCTGTGTCTTCACTCTTTGGCCACCTTCCCTCTCACCAGATTTTCTCATCTTCGTTTGCATGTATTTTGCTATATTCTTATTTTCGTTAAGTTTTATTCCTCTCTCCCTCTAGTCCCTTGCCTTTAATGCCACTTGTCTATAATTATTACCTACACGGATCCCTACACCCCATCTCGAGATGCTACCCTTCTATCCTTATTTCCATCTCCTCTCATTAATCTGCACTTTCTCCCAGCCGCTCTTGTTGTGTTCCTGTTCTCCTTGTCCTACCACTTGTTATCATTCTTCTAGCCGCCCTCCTGCTCTCTGCCTTGCCCTCCTCTCTATCATTCTCTTCTGTCACTGCCCTCGTTCTCTCGAGAGTTGTACCTTCTCTTCCCTGCTCCATCACCTGCCAGATTACCTGTCTACTCACTTCATTCTCTGCATTTGTCCTTTCCCCCACCTATCCTCTTCCTTCCCCTTCCCGACTGCATCTCCCTGGTCTCTCTAGATTTTCTATGATGTTCCTTGATTTGGGGTTCCTCTCTCCTCCTTTGTCTTATGCGAGGAGTTGCACTAAGTTTTCCATCTCCTCCATCTAGACTAGCTTGGCCTCACTTGCATCCATAGTTCTTCCACCATTCCTGCACCCCCAATTTACCAGGTTGTCTGCTGGGTTGCTACCCTTCCTTCTCACATGGGTGTGAAGGATGTAGGCTACCTATCTTATGAGTTTACTTATCTCCTGCACCAACCGAGCGATTCTCCAACTACGACTAATTTTCTCTGCTTGGGTTCCTTGTTGTAGCTATTTGACTATATCCACTACCATTATCGCATCTCCTTCAACATGTAGATTTTGGTATTCCTCCCTTATGGAAATTTCCAGCGCTTTTTTCAGTACGTGGAGCTCTACTTCATTGTTTGTAGCAAATCTGTAGTCCATCACATAGATTCTAAGTGTCCTTTCCCTGTCGTCTATGAATTACTCCACCAATCCATGCCTCGCTTGGGTTAGCATTGTCAAAATTCAACTTGATAAACCCATGTTGAGCACTTCTATAGTGATTGATCTCCTCTACCTCGTTATTTTGGTGTTTTCTTGCTACCTTGTGCATCATACTTGGCTTTAGTTGTAGGCGTTTCATTATTCTTGTTTTTGTTGGGTCAGTTTTCTAATCCTCCTCATACCACCTCTCTATGAGAATGGTCTCTCTAATATTCTGTATGATTTGATTCCATATCTCTGTATTTGCTCTACTAGCCTCCTTGAAAATTAGGCAGTTCTGCTCTTTCCAGATATTCCACAGAACGAATCCTATTGAGATTCTCCATGCCCTCTTCAAGATCGTATTTTGGTAAGGTTTATCCCTCCAGTTCTCTATCGTTGTTTTCCTGTTGTTTATATCTTTGTCACTAATTTCAAAAAGTTGTTGATGTTTTCTCCACAGGTTGCCACTAATTTTGCAAGCGTTGGTTAAATGCTCCATGGTCTCTTCCTATTCTCTGCAGAGGGCGCATCTTGATGGGCCTTGCGTTCCTTTTTTCCTCAGTTGGTCCCATGTTAGTGCTCTCGCATGGCTTAGGATCTAGGTAAAGAATGCTACCTTCGACCATGTTTTTGTTTTCCATATGCTTTCCCATTTTTCTATTTCTGGGTGTCTGTTGTATCCTACTTTTAGATGGTATCCTTCTATTATTGTGAACATACCTTTGATTCTATGTCCCCATCTTAGAGTTTCTGTCTCTTCTTTGATCGCTGCTTTCCTTGTTGCCATTTCCTTTTCATATATTTCCCAGTGGCCTGATACAAGTGCTTTTGGCTAGTTTTCCTTTTCTTTCCACTTTCTCCAATATCCATCAGATTTTGGGCTCCAGTAGTTTCGTACTATATCACCTTCATTTAGGCTAGTGAACTGGTGGATCTCTTGGAGTAGTGGATGGTTGTTGACTTTTTCTCTCTGTTGCCACACTTCTTCCCAAAAATTGGCTTTATCCCCTCCTCTTACTTCCTAGAAGTTTTTCTCCCTGATCAGATCCTTGTTGGCACTTGCCAAATTCTAGATTACAGAGCCTTTCTTCTTGGTTTGATTTCTCAGCTTTCCTTCTGGAGACCTCGGCATCTCATATTTTCTCTCCCATAGTTTCTTCCATAGATCATCCCCTCCCTGTGTCCATCACCACCACAACTTTGACCCCATTACCTGGTTCAGGATGTATGGGTCTCTCAGGCCTAGTCCTCCTTCTTTTAGGGATTTACTTAGCCAACTCCACGATAGAAGCGCCCATTTTTTTATCTTACTCGTCCCTTGCCATGGGAGCTTTTTAAACATGTCTACCATTTTCTAGTAGATTGTTTTAGGTGTGGCTTGGCTAGTAAGTTGATAGATCGGTATGGATTGGAGCACCGTTTTTAGAAGGATTATGCGGCTTAGGATATTCAGCACCTTGAATGTCCAGTTTTGCATTCTTCGTTGGATCTTGCCTATCAGGGTACCCCAATTAGCAACTTTTTTTTGCTTGTCATTTAACAGGATGCCTAAGTACTTAGTAGGGAATTTCCCGGCTCTGAATCCCAAGGTTCTTGCTAGGAAGGCTTGGGAGGAAGCTTGGGTATTGAAGAAATAAATTTCCTATTTCTCTTTACTTATCTCTATCCTAGAGGCCCCTGTCAAGTCTGTGACAATTTCCATTATTTTTTTTTGTTTCTTTGAGTGTTTCCTATCCATATAACATAACATCATCGACAAATTGTTGGTGGGTTAGAGGTTGGTCACTTCCCCAAAGTCTTAATCCATTCATTTGTTAGCTATTAACTTTAGCTTTTACTAGTCTTCCTAGTCCATCCGTTGCGAGGATAAACAAGAATGGGGATATCGGGTCGCCCTACTTGAGCCCTCTAGATGGAATGAAGGCTTCTGTTGGTGACCTGTTTAGTAGTACTAACATAACTGGCATAGTTATCATTGAAATTACATAGTTTATCCACCTATTGTCAAAGTTGCATGCCTTTAGAATTTGTTGGAGGTATCCCCAATTAAGTCTATCATAAGCTTTGGCTAGGTCTAGTTTTATCAGCATCCCTTTGGTTTTTAAATTTTTCAGTGAGTGAATTTCTTCTTGTGCTACCACTATGCCATCTATTATTTGGTTGCCTTTGACAAACCCCGTCTGCTCCTAGGATATCAACTCTGGTAATATTGGTTTTAGTCTATTCACCATGATTGTAGCTAGTATTTTGTATATAACGTTGCAGAGCATTATCGGTCGGAATCCTTCTGGTTCTTCTGAGTTCTCTATCTTTGGTATCAGGGCTAGGAATGTAGCATTCAAGGTTGGGTGTATTCTTTTGGTGCATCGAAAGTTCCACGTGGCTTGATAAAATTCTAAGGTGAATCCATCAGGCCTAGGTGCTTTATTCTTTACCATATTTTTTTATTACCTCCTCCACCCCCGCTTTCGTTATGATCCTTACGAGAGCCAAGTTCTGATATCTAGTCACTATTTTAGGGATATGTTGACTAATTTTATCAATGTCATCCTCCCTTCTGATATTGGGTTCTATCAAGAGCTCTTTAAAATGTTGTACCATCAGATTCTCCATTTCATCTTTCTGTGTTATCCTGTTGCCTTGGTGGTCTCTTAGGGAGAATATTCTATTTTGTTGTCAGTGTTGTACCATTGCCATATGGAAGAGTTTCGTGTTTCTTTCTTCTTCTTTTAGCCATTGGATTCTCGATTTTTGTTTCTATAAGATTTCCTCTTGTTTTCTTCTTTCCTCCAGTTTATTTAGCACCAGTTCTTCTTCTTCTGCTAGCTCTTCATTTCTTCCTTCTTCTATGATTTTCTGTTGTATTCATTTCATCTTTATCTGGAGTGTTTCTTGCTCCTTTTGAATATTTCAAAATTCTTCTTTGTTCCACTTCTTTATCTTCCTTTTAAGTCTTTTAATCTAAGTTGAAGGGTGTGCATTTTGTTTCTTCCTTCGATCCCAGTCTCAATCTCCTTCCACCAATTCTTCAATTTATCTACGAAGGTGGGTTCTCTCAACCAGAATGCCTCAAACCTAAAGGGTCTATTATGGTTCTACTGATTCATAGCTATTTCTAATTTAATGGGCCAGTGATTTGACACTAAACATGGGAGGATTGTTACTTCATAGAAGATATCTTTTCCAATGAAGTGTTATGTTGCTAAGAATCTGTCTAGCCTAGATGCTATTTGTCTACTCCGTCCTCTTCGATTGTTCCACATGTATTTTCCATTTATGGTTAGGATATCTACCATTTTCAATTTTGCTTAAAGGTCCCTGAATTTCTCCATCTCTGGCTCTTTTCTTTGCAGTCCACCTTTCTTCTCATCTTTTGATGTTGTCTTGTTAAAGTCTCTTGCTATCAACCACAATTTTTCTTCATGAAGGTTTCCTAGCTATTGAAGTTGGAGGAGAAAGCTTCCTCTTTCCACTGGTGTATGAGGGTCGTATACTGCCGAAACTAGAAACAATTCTCTATTTTCGATTAATTGGAACTTCCCTGTGAGTAAGATTTTCATGCCTATCTAGTAATCTGCTGTGATTTCTATAGGGTTCCATAATATTGCTATGCCTCCCACACTGCCTTTTGCATCTATGGTCATACATTCATATTTTGGTTTTATTTTGTTTATGATTTCCTCCATTTTCCTTCCTAAGATTTTTGTTTCGTGTAACAACATTAGTTGAGGTTTTTATTTTCTTAGCCTTTCTGCTAAGTTCTCTATTTGCCTTTACTATTAAGGCCTCTCATATTCTAGGATGTGATTATCATTGGGGTGCTTGGCTTGTCTAATGGAATACCATCGAGAGTGGAACTACTCTCCTGGTGTTCACTAACATTTCTCCCATGATCGTTATCGATTCCTGTAGATTTCTCCGACCTGTTTTTCTCCCGTGTTTTTCTTTGCTTTGATGGTCTTGAGTATTATCCTATTGAAGGCCTAGTTGTTCTATCATTTCCATCTTGCCCTGCCCTCTTTCGCTTGGTACTATTGAAACATTTCTCTATGTATTCTTTTTTTCTCTTCTAGAATGAATCTTTTATTCAAGTGTCTCCATTCATCTAGTAGTTTCCGCAATACCCTTTTTTTAGCTTAGTTCTTCTCCTCTGCTTGTGTCAATATCCATTACTGCATTGTCCATCTTCTCCCTCACTTCCTTTTCCTCCTTCTTTGTTGGTTCACTTTGTGCCTTCCTCTTGGTATGTGATTTGCCTTAGCTTGTGCTACTTTCCTTTCCTTTTTCTCCCTGATAGTCCATTGTTTGGGTCTTGTTGTTATCTTCTTCTTCTTCTTGTAGGATTTCAAAGTTTTCGTTGTTATCTTCTTCTTCTTCTTGTAGGATTTCAAAGTTGTTTGTATTACTTGGCTGGGTTTGTCGTTCTTTCCTTCCTTCATTGGGGTTCTCTCTTGTGTGTCTTTTTTTGCTTTTTACTTCTTGAAACCCTTCCTTGTCTTCTTGATTTTTCCTCTGTTGTTTGTTCCTTCACTCCTCTTCTTCTGTATTGAGTGGGCATTCCTTGAAAATATGTCCATACTCATGACATCTTCTACATCTGAATGGAATGTGCTCAGAGTCAAGGGTTTGCTACCATACCTCCTCATGATACTCTAGCTCGACTATATCTGGAATAGGGTAAGCTATATTCATATAGACACAAATTCTAGCATATGAGGTGCATCTTCCCTTTTTTGTAGTTTCAGCTATTTTAAAAAAGATTCCTATTGTGTTTCCTATACCCTCCAGGATCTCTAGATCCCAAAAGTCCATTGGTAGCACGAATAACCTCACACATATCAGGGTTGCCAAGAATTTTTCCTTATCAAGGTTATAACATTCTTCCTAGTACCTCATAAAGAATCCAACATTATAATGAAAGTAAGGACCATTTTCAAACACTTTTTCTTTATCTTGTAGGTTTGAGAAGATTACTGTGAAGAAGCCTCTTGCTCCCAACTTTAGCTCGATATTGCCTCGGGGTTTCCATTTTTATTAGATCCATCTGGTGAGGTCCTTTTCCGTCGGCCATACTCCAATGAACTTGCAAATTAGCGCATGGTATTTCATGTACCTTAAATATATTGCTCTAGTTTGTTCATCGGGATTATAAATCTTGGTTTCTTAGTCGCACATGGTAAACACTTAGCTCTGCTGCCTGCCTGCCATCGTGCTCCAAGGATAGGTCTCAGTTTTCTTTTTTCTTCTGTCGCCGCATCTCAATGGGAGGGGATCTCTCCCCTCCTCTCCTCCTCTGTCATTTCTTTTGTTTCTTGGTTTTTGTGTCTATCACTTGCTATAGTCTTTAGCTTTCTCCGCGCCGCCTAACTCATGACGGCCTGACCATTAGGGTTGCAAAGCCCCCCCAATGTATTTGTTCTTCTTATATTAACTCGGCTTTAACCATGTGTGTATTTCTTAAATATATAATGAAATGAGCCTCATGTTCAGAATCTATACCTCAACAAGCCCCATAAAAGAATGTCTAAGCTAGTGACTTATCCACCTATATTAATGAAAAAATTCTCTATGTTTAACCTTTAGATTAACCTTGTAATATGAAAATAAAGCATTAATATGGGTTGTTGCTTGAAAAGTGGGCATCATCTTCTCTTCAAATAGAATAATTGTTTCTAGCTAATAGGTTCTCCATAGAACTAGAAATGAGATTTCCTTGGAGCACTTTAGATCTCGCACAGTAAATCATTCATTGAGACATGTTTCTATGGATTCACATTTACTAGATATCCAAACACTTCCCAACCTAAACCCTTGTTGAACATAACTATAATGCAAG
>Ga0115851_101207_pt1 | contig 13376 bp, 10 predicted proteins | sample InSIn2gowninarea_FD_83865 | JGI IMG/M metagenome (GOLD analysis project Ga0115851, IMG submission 83865)
ATATGTTATACGATACGATGCAGGATGTGTCATTGGAAAAGGAAGTATATTATATCCGTCAGTATATTTCGTTGCAGGAATTAAAACATGAAACGAATAGTAAGGTGCGGTTTGATGTAAGCGGATCATTACAACGCATATTCATTCCTCCCTTGCTGTTGATCCCCTTTGTAGAGAATGCATTTAAGCATGGCGATGCTGAAGGTGATGAAATGGTAATTTCTGTCAAAACAGAAGGAAGCTCCACTTCGTTTTACTGTCAGAATAAAAAAAATCTGAACAGGAAAGATGCAACGGGTGGAATTGGTCTGCAAAATGTAAAACGCAGGCTACAGTTGCTTTACCCCGGTAAACACGAGCTGTCGGTGATGGATGGCCCCGACTTATTTATTGTTAAACTGAAAATTGATCATGACTGATTCATCCCGCATACGGTGTATCGTGATTGACGATGAACTGCTCTCGGTTAAACTGGTGGCGGATTATGTACGTAAGACACCCGAACTTGAGCTGGTGCTGGAAACCACGCATCCACAGGAGGCGTTGGCGCTGATCGCGGGGGGAAAGGCCGACCTGGTCTTCCTTGATATACAGATGCCGGAGATGACAGGTTTTGAATTTATGCAGGTAGCGGGAACCCGTTGCAAGGTCATTTTTACAACGGCCTATCCGCAATATGGAGCAGACAGCTATAATTATAATGCGATCGACTACCTGCTGAAACCGATCACCTTTGCCCGTTTCCTGGCAGCCGTCCAAAAAGCCCGTCTTTGGATCGGGCAGGAAAATAAACCGTCATCGGAGGCCGTGCCCGCGAAAAAGGACCACCTGTTTATCAAAACAGATTACAGGATCCAGAAAGTGGACGTGGACACTATTTACTACCTGGAAGCATTGCGGGATTATATTGCCATTCATCTTCATTCGTCCCGGATCCTGACGCTGGACAGTATGAAGAACATGGAAGAATTACTGCCCGCGGGACAGTTTATCCGGATCCATAAATCGTATATCATTAATAAGGATAAGATCGAATTTCTGAGTCGGGGTAAGGTGATCGTCAATAAAATCTATTTGCCGATTGGCAACACGTATAAGGAACGTTTTCAACAGCTTATTGGAATAAAGGAAGACCTGCGGGGCAGGACGGAGGAAAAATAATCTGACTTATTTTTTAAAAAAGTTTTGGAGCCAAACCTCTCCACTCTTATCTTTGCAATCCCTTTTACGGCCCGTTCGTCTAAGGGTTAGGACACCACCCTTTCACGGTGGTGATACGAGTTCGAATCTCGTACGGGCTACAGGAAAAGACCTCGCAATTTGCGGGGTCTTTTTTTATGCGACATCGACACCCATTTTCTTATGCGATTAGGACACCACTGCTCTTTTATGACGGTGGTGATACGAGTTCGAATCTCGTACGGGCTACAGGAAAAGACCTCGCAATTTGCGGGGTCTTTTCTTATGCGATGTAGGGCCTTTCTCAAGCTGTACAGACACCACTGCATTCTTACGACGGTGGTGATACGAGTTCGAATCTCGTACGGGCTACAAGAAAAGACCTCGCAATTTGCGGGGTCTTTTTTATGAGACATCGACACCCATTTTCTTATGCGATTAGGACACCACTGCTCTTTTATGACGGTGGTGATACGAGTTCGAATCTCGTACGGGCTACAAGAAGCGCACTTACCAATATTGCTGTAAAGGCTGGAAAACGATTGGGATACATACTACAAATAAGGGATTATTTAACCAGAAATACATCCCGGTTTCAAGGGATTCCGAATGTTAAAAACTACCATTTTCAGGCGATTGTTTATACGGGTGGCAATTTTCACTTTTGACCCTGAAGAATTCCAAAAAAAAAATTTACCATGAGAATTACCTGCATTATGCTATTGCTGTTGCTTACCCTCACCGGTGTTTGCCAGCAAAAAGCAAAAACAAAGGAAAAAGCTCCAACGCAAAAAGAACTGAACGCCTCTGTAAAGGAAATGCAGGCAATGATGAGTGAGATGATGAACGAGATGAGTCCGGAGGACAAAAAGATGATGGATAGCATGGGCATCAAAATGCCTGACATGAAAAAGGTGAAAATACCTGCCGCTTCGGATAAACAACTAGCCGAGGCCTGGGAAGATGAGCAACGCATTGTTCCTAAAAAAGACCTGGCCCGCATCGCTTCCATTCCTAAAGTTGCCGCTGGAAGATTACCCGCTTATGTTACAGCTACTCACCAAAAAGTGACCGCGAAACTGGATCCAAAGATCATTTTCACTGGCAATACGGTTTATACCAGGATCCAAAGTCTTGCCCAATCAAAGCAACAGGCCGCCAACATGGCGCTTGGCTTCTGGATAAGTGGCCAGCCCGAATTAACCCTCTACCTGCTTGGAAAGATCTGTTCAGAAGATATCAGCCAGGCTGACAACCTTAGCAATTATGCCGCCGTACTAACCATGTTGGGTGGTGAACAGCTGGCCATTCCCATTCTGCAAAACCTGAACACGAAATTCCGCAGGAACAGTACCATCCTGAACAATCTCGGCCAGGCCTGGTTCGGACTGGGTGATATAACAACAGCAGAGAAAGACCTGGATAGTGTGACGACCATTTATCCTTACCACCCCCAAGCCAATTTTACCAAGGCATCTATTGAAGAAAGCAAGGGCAATACGGCGAAAGCTGCTGAACACGTAAAGAAGTCCTTGCGTCATTCATACACCAAAGAAAGAGAAGCAAAACTCAATCAACTGGGTCAGAAGCTTGTCCGCAAAGACCTTCGCATTCCCTTCAGCGCCGGTTCCGACCCTATGGGTCTTGAGCAAACACGAAGGCCCGATTACCCGGTCAGCATTGCGCAGATCAATGCATGGCTGCCTGCCTGGAATGATTTTAACAGCCAATGCGATAAGGAAATAAAAATCTTAGAGATTGCATGGGATGACGTAAATGCCAGGTATACACAATCAATCGCAAAGATGTCTGCCAATGCAATGGCGACAATCAACAATGGTGGATTACCGACGCTAAGCATGCACCCTTTAATGCGCAAGGCCACGCTGGCATTACAGGAACGCAGGCGCTATTATGAACAACGAATAAAAAAAGAAGTAGACAACTACCAGTCGCTGTTGAGAGACCTTGACGCCGTCCGTAAAAAACGTTTACTTGCCGCACCGGAAGCCCCTTGCAGTGTCCACCGTGATAATATTAATAAACTGCTGAAGGGCCTTAACAGCCGAAAAAAGATCTATGACCAGGAGACGCTTAACCTGTACAAGCGTTATTGCAACGACATGGTGTACTGGGCCCAATACACCAGTGTAGACGCCAATGCATTTAAGCTGATACAAATCGAGTTTCAACTATTCTGGCTGAGAAAAAACCGGGAATTACAACCCCTCGAGATGGGGTCATACAAGGGCGCCTACAGCGATTGCGAAGAAAAAGAAAATGCCAAACCTGGAAAGCTTGCACAGTTCGATGATGTCGCCTGTAATTACCGAACTACGGTGGACCTGATACTGGTGAAGTATGACATGAATTGTAGTCATACCACTATTACTTACACCAGCAACTTCCAAACTGTTGTGGAAAAAGAGCTTGGCAATAAATACATGGGTGGCACCATAAAAACACATGCTTCTATAACAGCTGATGGTAAGATCGGCCCCGTAGGTATTGAAGGAACGATGGGCTTTGATGTGGAGGAACAACTCGACGAAAATAAAAACGTCACCGACTGGAGTGGAACGGTGAAAACGGGTGTGGAAGCAAGCGTTGGCATTAGTGAAGGACCGGTCAAACTTGGCGGAAAGCTGAGCGAAGAAGCCGAAATGGAATTTGGCCCAAATGGCATTGAGGATGTCAACGTAACACATGGAGCCGAAGCAACAGCAGGAATATATAAACAATCGGTCACCATCGGCACAAAGGAAAGAGTAAGCCTGATCAGTGGAAAATCTACCAGGACTAACTCTGGATCTTTGAAGGGGGTTGTGTTCAATGGTTTTAAATAAGAAAACGTCCTATGGTGGCTCGATGGCCGATGTTCAATGACCGGAGGCCGAGGGCATCTGTTTGTTTGAAGATACTGCTGTAAACAATACAGCATATTACGAACCAGAAGGTCTTTATATTTCGGGCATCGAATAAATATAATTATCTAAATAAATAAAGATGAAAATAAGTCTGATGGTCATTTCTCTATTGGTTTCTGTACACGCTCTTGCACAAACTCCCGATAGTCGTGGTATTTATGTGGGCGATATGCTGGAAGATGTCGATATGGGCTGGATGAATTCTATTGTTGTAAAAGAACCCTCCAAACCATTTTCCCAGCATGGCTGGAGCTATACTGCAACTCAAACAGATGCATCACAAAAAATCGCCGCCTGGATACAGCAAACCTATACGCAACGGGGATTACTGGCGGAGATCAAACTCGCCCTGCTGGCACCGGAACCTTCGTATCCGGTAAGCAGTAAATATTACGGCTACAACGAAGCGGAAAAGAATAACCGTAATGCACTGCCCAATACTTACGGGGCATGGGCAAGGTTTCATAAATGTATTTCCAAAACAGCCACAAAGAAATTCTGGCCAACGCCCGGCAACCTTTGTTATATGGGATTGGACATTATGGTAAACAATGTGCAGCTGATCAGCAAACAAGTAACAGGACTTTCTTCAACCGACGAATATTATTGTTTTATGCCGAAATACGAACCTGGTATAAAGGGACGGTTCGATAAAGACTGGATGCCTGCTGAATTAGCGTATCGCAACTTTGAAAAGAGCCCTAACCTGAAAAACTATGAGCACTATTTGTTACCGGGAAAATCAATTGACGCAAATGCTAACAGCTATGTAGTTATTATGACGAAGGACGGTAAGCCCCTACCCTTTGAACAGGTGACCATGGGCGAACTGATCAGCAGGCTGGAAATGCAATTTCCCATGATCCACAAAATGGCCGCGAATGGCGGGTTAACGGCCCGTCTGCCTGCCGTACTGGAAGATGCAAAAAGGGGTTTTCAAATATTTAAAAACAAATTCAAAAACCAGTTGAATGAGTATGTCTATGGTACCGATCTGAATCATAACATCGACCTGCTGAGCTTTTCCCAGATTGAAGAAGGAAAAGATATATACTGGATAAAAACCGAGCCGGTTACTACCGGAAGAAATGGTTATAAGGAAACCAATTTCCCGCTGCTGCGTTTGAAGAAAGGTGTAAAACAATCCCTTCAAACAGGTGCTCCACAATGGATCGTATTCAAGCTGGATGGCCCCATTAATGCGGGATATGGCGGCAACGTACAACTGATGGAGAATTTTGTAAGCCGTTTTAACTACGACTATGTGTATCGTTACTTTTTTGGAAAGGATAAAGTGACTGAGCCGTACAAACCACTTGGATCCGCCATTGCAGAAGAAAAGAAGCAACCCGCACCAGCCACAGAGCTTTCAGCTACAGCAAAGAAAAATGCTGCCGATAAATTGATATTGTTCTTTGAAGATTTCTCCGGCACAGGTGTTGGCGCTACCCCACAAAGCTGGACCACTCAACGAAGCGAAGTTTCTGGTGACCAGGTAGCAGTAGTCACACTGGAAAAAGCTGAAGGCAAATGGCTGCGACTGAAAAGAAATGCAACACCAAAGAATTTTCCGCAAAACATCAGTGGCGATTTTGAGCTGAGCTACGATCTGCTGGTACATAAAGGCGATGTGCCATGGGGCACGCCGGGTATTGATCTGCAATTGAAATTCTCTGGCAGCGCAGGTGAAAAAAAGTTGGTATTAAATGTATCGCCGGGTGATCTGAACCGGCCCGATGCCGCCGGTTGGGTCATCATTGATGGCTTAGCGACCTGTAAGGTTTCTAACTATTATTCGTTGTCAGGCTTTACGGGTAGCAAGCCAGTAAATAAAGCCACCATCAGCATGCAAAAAAAAGGTGAAGCTATTTTAGTCATGTGCAACAATAGCAAGATCTATGAATGCAACACGGCTTTTGCACCGGGTATGAACCTAAAAAATCTTAACTTTTATGTGAACGAAAAAAACCAGTTCTATATCAGCAATATTCAAATTAGAAAGTTATGATGAACAGAATTTTGTTGTAAATACTGATGTTTTTTGGGGGCTCAGCCTCCGCTCAGAAAGGGTATTATGATATAGTTACTTACGCAGCTCCCAGGAGCTGGAAGAAACTGCTGGCATCGCTCAGTATTAATAAAGCTGTGCTGAAAAAATATGCTGCCCTGCATGCCAGCTCAAATAAACAAACGGATGCTTTCGCACCGGACCAGCTTACACCTTCAACATCCGGCCAGAGCAATTACACTTTTTCCATCACTAACTTTGATGATGGCTGGGTAAGTTCAATAAAGGATGACTGGGTGGAAGTAAGCAAACCAGCTATCAAAATCCTTCTTCACTATCCCAATCAAAAAGCAGACGACCACCAGTTTGAAAAATTGAAGGGCGATCAAAACGCCTGGGAAATACTCGTTGCTCCGCGCTATTCAGACATACAAAATTTACAGGAGCGGGGCATACAGGATTATCAGTCGGTCACTTTCCTGAGGGCTGATGCTACCGAAAAGCAAACCGGTAAAAAGGTATTTGTGGTACTTTATAAAAAACATTACGACAAAGGCAATGGCCGGTTCCTGGAAGTTGTGGCAGATAGTAAAGCCATTTTTGAAAAAGAATTTGGAAAATAATTACATCAATCGCAGCAGTTGGGATTACCTGGAACAAACAAAAAGCTGGGACAAGGTGGCTGCTATGCAATGGCGAAATAAGTTTTCAATAGCCATTACAGATCTGAAAAGACCTCGCAAATTGCGGGGTCTTTTCTTACGAGACATCGACACCCATTTTCTTATGCGATTAGCACACCACCGCACTTTTACGACGGTGGTTATACGAGTTCGAATCCCGTACGGGATTAATACCAAATTTTCTTGCTATAGAATAGTTATTAAACTTTTTCATTTAATGAATGTCCAAGCAACATAATCAGCATACCGATGAAGAATCTTACCAGACTAGCCGCTTTTTTTGTAATTACCAGTTTTTGGGCCTGTAGTAAAGACGATGACACTTCTTTACAGGGTACAGGCAGTTATTATTATCCTCCCTTAAGCGGAACTACCTGGGAAACAGTTACACCTGAGAGCCTCAATTGGGATAATAATAAACTCAATGAACTGCTTGATTATGTGCAGGCAAACAATTCATCTTCTTTCATCATCTTGCATAAGGGCAGAATTGTTGTGGAGAAATACTGGGTAGGGACTGCCACTTCTTCCTTTAAGATATTTTCGGCCAGTAAAAGTATTGCAGGGTTTCTCGTTGGTCTTGCACAGGAGCAGGGCAGGCTGGATATTAATAAAACAGTAATTTCTTATATAGGCGCCGGTTGGTCTAAAGCCACTCTGCTACAGGAAGCTCAGATAACGGTAAAGGATTTAATTACTATGACCAGTGGGCTGAATGAAAATCTGACCTATGACACCCTTCCCGGTGCCAGGTGGCGTTATAATACGCTGGCGTATCATAAAATTTATGATGTTCTATCCGCTGCTTATAATCAAACAAATGCCGCTTATACCAATGAGCAGTTGTGGAGTAAAATAGGCATGCAGAATTCGTTTTGGGATACAGAGCCGGGCGATGGCCCGACCATGTCCTGCTCTGGCAGGGATATGGCAAGGTTTGGTTTGATGATACTTTCTGAAGGTAAATGGAACGGGACACCAATAATGACGAACACATCTTATTTTCAATCAATGCTCAATTCGGCACAAAATCTAAATCCTTCTTACGGCTATTTATGGTGGCTGAATGGAAAATCTTCGTATATATTGCCCACCAGTGAACCATTTACAGGAGCATTAATGCCTAATGCCCCGGCAGATCTCGTAGCAGCATTAGGCTACGGCGATAAAAAAATATATGTTGTTAAAAGCAAAGATCTGGTAGTAATAAGACATGGATCTCCTTCCAACGCCCCTGTAACGTATGCGCTCTCGTCATTTGACAATGAAATCTGGAAAAGGCTTATGCTTGCTATTAAATAAGGTCCTGCATTCAAACTAAAGAAATAAAAGACAACGTGCAGGACAGAGACTGTCCTGCACGTTTACAAAAGAAATCCGAGCTGTAAAAGACACCCAACAGGAACTTAATTTGCAATCATCCCATGTGGATCAATAACAAATTTCTTTGCTGCGCCTTTATCAAAATCATGGTAACCTTTTACCGCATCTTTTAATGAAATTACCTCCACGTTTACGGCATCTGCAATTTTTATTTTATCATATAAGATGGCGTTCATTAATTGGCGATGATATTTCATCACAGGACATTGGCCTGTATGGATGGAATGGGATTTTGCCCAGCCTAAGCCGATACGGATTTTCAGGCTTCCGGTTTTGGCCGCTTCATCTACTCCACCAGGATCGCCTGTAACGTACAGTCCTGGTATTCCCAATTGTCCCCCGGCACGGGTAATTTCCATAATGGAATTCAGCACGGTAGCGGGCTGTTCCTGGCCGCTGTCGTGACCGTGCCCCCTGGCCTCGAAACCAACGCAGTCTACGGCACAATCCACTTCAGGCAAACCTACTATAGCTGCAATTTGATCTGCTAAACCAGCTTCTTGTTTTAAATCTATTGTTTCGCAACCAAAGCTCCTGGCTTGCGCTAAACGTTCGTCAATCATATCACCGACGATTACAACTGCGGCACCTAACAGGTGACAAGAAGCAGCACAAGCCAGACCTACGGGACCCGCACCGGCAACATAAACAATACTTCCCGGGCCAACGCCTGCTGTTACAGCGCCATGAAATCCGGTAGGGAAGATATCAGAAAGCAAGGTCAGGTCTTTGATCTTCGCCATTGCCTGATCGCTATCGGGAAATTTAAGCAAGTTAAAATCTGCATAAGGCACCATCACATACTCAGCCTGCCCACCAACCCAGCCACCCATATCCACATAGCCATAGGCTGCACCAGGACGTGCAGGATTCACATTCAGGCAAATACCGGTCTGGCCAGCTTTACAGTTGCGGCATCGCCCACAGGCAATATTGAACGGCACCGATACCAGGTCACCGACCTTTACAAATTCAACGTCACGACCGGCTTCAATGATAAGGCCTGTGATTTCATGACCTAATACAAGTCCGGAAGGTGCTGTTGTACGGCCGCGTACCATATGCTGGTCGCTGCCGCAAATATTAGTGGAAACTATTTTAAGAATAACCCCATGTTCGCATTTACGGTTACCCAATGCAAGCTTTGGGTATTCAATTTCCCTTACCTCAACCACTCCGGGGCTAACGTAAGCTACTCCATGATTTTGACACATAATAACTTGTTGTTTGAATAAATTTTGATGAATGAAAGGACCGTTCAAACGAATGCTATTTCTTGATGGCATCAGCACCGGCCTGGGCAACAGCATGATCATTTTCAACGGAGTCACCAGAAACGCCTACAGCACCTATAATTTCGCCGCCTGCATTCTTGATGAGTACGCCACCCGGAAAAGTGATAAGGCCGCCGTTAGAATGTTCGATATTATACAAAGAACCACCAGGTTGCGACAATTTCCCGATCTCGCCGGAAGCCATATTGAAATAACGGGCTGTGCGTGCTTTCTTCTGAGAAATATCGATGGAACCCAACCATGCATTGTCCATATGCGCGAATGCGATCAGATTCGTACCGGAGTCTACCACTGCAATATTCATAAGTGTCTTCAATGCTGCAGCTTTTGCTTTTGCAGCTGCTATTACAGCTTCTGCCTGTTCTAATGTAATGTTCATAATGATTGATTTAAATAGATTTTGAATAATAAAATTAGTATACCCGCCATCCAGGCGATGGAACAATCATCTATATTATTAGAACGATTATCCTGATCAATAAACAGGTAACAACGCTCTCCCGGATTCTATTTAACTTTATAAGCTGGCCCCTGGCATCATTTACCAGGGTACCCCTGATCATTGTTGTTATCTATCACTTACACTAAGTGCCATGAATCAAAGTTGTCATCTCGTACCCATCAATTTGAGTGATTGCAGCCAATTAGAATCGATGGTGGAGCATCGCCGTGTTTTTAATCTGAAGGACTGTGAACTTAATATTTTTGAAACCTTTCACCGCTGTGATAATGTACATCTGTCCTACAATGGATTGGTAGTTTCAAGTATGATGCGCGGCAAGAAGATTATGACACTGGCAGAATCTCCGGAATTTGATTTTTTACCAGGAGAAAGTGTTATACTTCCGGAAGGAGTGTCGATGAAAGTGGATTTTCCCGATGCAGATGAAAGGCATCCTGTACAATGTGCTACGCTGGCATTAGATTGGAATATGGTTAACAAAAACCTTGAATTCCTGAATCAATACTATCCCAATAGTGAAGCGCCTTTTGAATGGAAGCTGAATTTTGGTAGATATCATTTTCTCAACAATAAGGAACTGGCCGGCAGCATCAGCAAACTTATAAGTATAAGTATGGAAGAAAGCGTGGCCAAAGATGCGCTGGCTGACCTTTCGTTAAAATTTCTGTTACTGCGTATCATCCAGACACAAAACCTTGCGTTGATCCAGGAAACCCCCTTGCCTGAACATTATCATCTTTCACCGGCCGTACAATACATCAAGGATCACCTTGCTGAAAAAATAAGCATGGATAAACTGGCCAGTGAATCTTGTATGAGTCGCTCTGTATTTTTTCAGGCATTTAAAACACAGCTGGGTGTATCGCCGCTGGAATATGTTCAACGTGAAAGAATTCGAAAGGCCAAGGACATACTCGCAGATACGAAAGTCAGTATCACCGATGTCTGCTACCAAACCGGCTTTAATAACCTCAATTATTTCATCAAATTATTTAAACGAATGGAAGGCGTTACGCCCAGTGCTTATAGAAAATGAGAACTGAATTGTACGATAAGAGTAAGCATCGTTTTCGTTTTACAATAAGTTATTTGGCTGCTCCTCAAAAATTATGTTTTCACCTTTCGCAACTGTCAGTCGTAATTAAACTCTTTGACCAAAATGATCTCGTAACCTTTGGCCTTAAAATCATCCATTACCGTATTGAATCCTTTCTCCACCTGGTTTTTTTGAGATCAAAATAAAACTGGCTAAAAAATTCTAATCCATCCGCGTTATGAAACATTTAGCTGTTATTCTGATATTGCTTCCGCTATCCCTTGGTCTTTACGGTCAAACCATAGAATACTTCACGGCAGACTGGAAAAAAACAAAGAATAAGGACAAAGCATCCTATTACCGGTCAATCACCTATACCAGTGATGGCAAACCTTCGGGAGTGGTGACCGATTATTATATGAGCGGGCAGATACAATGGAAAGGCGTCATTCTTTCCATTGATAACAAGGGTACAGAGATGCGTAATGGATGGTGTACCTGGTTTTATCCAAACGGGCAATTCCAGCAGCAAAGTTTTTACCTGCGGGGGAAGCTTGACAGCACTACTTATTACTGGAATGAGCAGGGCGATCTGACGGGGGAGGAAGATTATCAGAACAATGTGCTTCATGGTGCATGGATCAGGTATTTCCCAAATAAAAAGCCCCGGCTCGTTGCCGCTTACGAACACGGACGGATGAGCGGTGACGTATACCTGGAGTATGACGAAAATGGTATTCCCGCTGCCATCTATCCCGAATTTTTCAACGATATCAGCAAATGGACACTATTTAATAACGCCGATTATAATGCTACCATCAAAGAGGAAAAGCTGTTGCTTTCCACCAAAACAGGTTTTTACCGCACCTTTGGTTATAAACATATTCCGTTGAATACGGCGGGCAATTTTTCCATCGAGACCGTGGTGACGATCGATAAAAGTTCAACTGGTTTCAAGAGCCATGGCCTGATCTGGGGTGTGAAAGATGTAAATAATTATGATTATTTTATTATCAGCGAAGACGGTAATTTTCAAACAGGTTACCTGCAAAAAGGGATAGAGATAAAAACCATTTCTTGGAAGAATACGGCGGCTATCAAAAGAGGTAAATCTCCCAACCAGCTTAAGGTACTCAAGACAGGTAACGAATACATTTTTGCCATCAATGGCCAGGCGGTTGCTACTGCTGCGTTTCAACCGTTGATGGGAAGTTATGCCGGCGTGACGCTGGCTTCCGGTGTTGAAACCATTTCGTTTGATCGTTTTATTGTGCAGCAGGAAGCCGCTTCAACTGGCGATGATAATCCGCAAGGCGGAACTTCTGCAGAATGGAATGTCAGCGGCAGCGGAATTCTCATCGATAAAAATGGTTTTATTGCTACCAATGAACATGTGATCGCCGGCGCCAAAAAGATAGAAGTGGAATTCACACGGGATAATAAAAAGTACACCTTTGCTGCCGAGGTGGTGAAGGCAGATGCAGACCAGGATCTCGCCATCCTGAAGATCAATGATCCGCGTTACGAAAAATTCAAACCTGCTGCATTGCCTTACGGCATCAGCAATAAACTGCTGGACATTGGCTCAAGTGTGTTTGCACTCGGTTATCCTGAGATCATGAAACTGGGAACAAACATAAAATTCACGGATGGAAAGATCAGCGCCCAAACCGGTACACTGGATAATCCTTTCTGGTACCAGATCACCGTGCCGATCCAGCATGGTAATAGCGGCGGCCCCTTATTTGATAACGACGGCAACCTGGTTGGATTAACCAATGCCGGCTTCTTTGGCAATATGCAGAATGTGGCTTATGCGATCAAAAGTGAACTGCTGTTGAAGTTGTTGGCGGGCAGTTTCCCGGGAAAATATATTCCACCGGCAAATACGCTGAAAGATAAACCGCTTACCGAAAAAATTAAAGTGTTGAAACCGTATGTATCATTGATCAAAGCAAAAATCTAAGATATTATAGAGGGCAAACCTAAAGATGTTTCATAACGGTAGGCCTGAAGAGGTGGTCCGTAGCATCTCCTTTTTTCACTCGATTAGTAATTATAATTATAAATTATGACTCTCCTGCGATACACCCTCCTGGCATCTTTTCTAATAAGTGTATTCTCTGCGCATGCGCAAAAAGAACCGCCCCGACCTAAGGGAACAGTGCGGTTTTATTATTATGCTGCTGCCACAGCGGAGAAAGACGGCAAACCTGTTCTTTATCTTACTCAGGTAAAATTTGTTGATTTCAACAAAGGGTTCGATCCACAGAAGCGGCCCGGGTTGGGGGAAGAGATGGGACGGCAATACCTGAATGCCCTTGATACAATTTATTTTCAGGCCAGGCCATTTGTCTTCAGCTCTTATGATATGCAGTCCAAAAAAACGACGGTGGAGAAAG
>Ga0115851_101208_pt1 | contig 13375 bp, 9 predicted proteins | sample InSIn2gowninarea_FD_83865 | JGI IMG/M metagenome (GOLD analysis project Ga0115851, IMG submission 83865)
TGAAAACTAAGATGCATCTCATCCATGTTTGAATTTTCGAGTTCCACTGAAACAATAAGGAAATTATTTTGACACCCCTAGGTGTTGCAAATTTGGATTCTAGATTAGTTAAATGGTAATTAGTTAATTTTTTATTTTTAAATAAATACACTTTGTCTCTATGAGAAGTACTAAAATTTATGGATTCGTATAAGATTATTCAACACTCCTGTAGTTATAATGGTTTTATATGGCCTTAGGTAGCCCTTTCCCATTCAAACTTGATCATTTATTTAAAAAAAAAAAAATCAATACACAATTTTACCCTTATAAAAGAGCATTTAAACAGAGGTAACATTATACCAAACCTGTGTACATAATTTATAATATGAAAAAAGTAATTCCTATTTCTCGGGTGGGGCTTATGGGTTTCACCTAAAGCCCACCTATAAGAGTTTCTACCCTAACTGACTCAACTAATTTCTGATGTTATTTATACACCTCATGAGAAGGCCTAAAACATAGAAGGAGATAGGATATCTACATTATAGTCCTTTTTTCTCGAGATTAAGTATGATTTTCTGTATGCCTCCCACACTCCCAGTAGTAAGAAACCCTTGTTTCATTGCAGAGATGTTCATCTTCCATTATATGACATTCTTTTTCACATATTGAGGTGATCTTTGAGGCTTGGGTTGGACGAATCCAGAGGAAGGTCCGTTGGTGTCGTGGTCAGGTCAAGTTGTATTCTTCCACACCTATTTGTTGTTGGTAATAAAGAAGCTTTGTCTTGTTCCTGAAATATTGTGATGTCATGTTTTTATAATTCATGTCTAACATATCATACTTTATATATCTATACTTGATGATCTAACATGTTTAATATGCATATTATTTCAGAGATTTTCTATGTATATGCTTCTCTGATTTATGTTGCAAGTTTCAATGCATTAGAGGAAGAAGAGGGTTCGGACCCTTCGGGACTGACATCAAATGTAGAACCTCCAGGTATTCTCCCTAAACCCAACTTTACCAGCTTTCATAGTTTTCTTGCTTGATTGAGTGCTTCTTATTGATAATATGTCTTCGATATGTTAAGATTCTCAACCCTTACCTAAGGGAGGTTTCTCCCACTAATAGAATTGGTGAATCCACCAGGGAATACAATCTTGTATTTCCTAGAAGGGTTGTTTTTTTCTTGCTTCGAGATATTTTGTCTTATTTCTTGGTTTTTCCAGTGTTACTGATTCATTTGTAGTTTCAGAAGTCAATTTGATATTTTGGGTCTAGCCTATACTTTTTATTTTTCCCTATTTTTATGCACATATGTTTTTTTCTTCATACACAATGCATAGACACGTAGTTTATTAAAAATAAACTCATGCACATTAATGTTTCCTTAGTCGTAGTTACATATACACACGACTTTCCTGATACACAACTGCATATATCTGGGAAAATCTGAGTCGCAACTAGTTTTCTTTTACCAGACAGTTAAAAGTTAACATCAGTTATTTCTTTAGTCTCTTTTCTTTTCCCGGGAGGGAAAATGAAGGGGAGAGGAGAAGAGAGGTAAAGTGCTACCTTGAACTAAATTCCTTGAGCTGGACCAAAACTAGAGGGAAAATTCTTTAGAAACTACGTGTCTATGCATTGTGTATGAAGAAAAAAACATATGTGCATAAAAATAGGGAAAAATAAAAAGTATAGGCTAGACTTGGAGTCTTGATGGCAGTGAATTCATATTGATATCTAAGCCACTATTTTGGAAAATTGAGGAGCTCGAGGGGAAAATTTTGGACATAATAGGCAATTTCTCATTGGAAGGGTGGAGTGGCCTCACTTGTAAATTCAAGGTCATCAAATAGAAGATAAGTGTGTAACTAGTTAAGCACTTGGTCTCCTTTTCTATTTTTGTTTAAAATAAAGGCTACTGTGTGTGCATGGCTTAAGGGCCATTGTTTATGTATTTAATATAATTTCATAATTGGGATTGTGAACCACTGCTTTTATATTATGATTAAATTGTATAAATTTGGATTAGAAGGCCATTGTTTATATGTGAATGAAAAACACACTAGAAATTGACTATTACGGTTTATTTGTATAAAACAGAACTAATGGTTACTTGGGTAAAAAAATATTGTTGTTAACAACATAAGTTATCATGGAAACATGTGAATTAACAATTATGATTGGGATAGGGTTACCAAGAAAATTTTAGTACTTAATTTGAGTAATATCGAGAGTTGGGGATATAGCAACCTCACCCCAGATTTATTCTTCATGGCCAACCTAGTGGGATAGCTTGAAAAATGGTTTTGAGGGAGGTCGCGAAGGTGAATAGGTTCCTAACATTTTCCCATACATAGTAATGGCAAGCAAGTATGAGCTTATAGGATTATTAAAGAAGATAAAGAATCCAAGAAAAAATTAACTCGAACTTGAAACCATCAATTTATGTGCCTAATAATTTAATTATAGGACAAAATAATTAATCTCAAGTGTAGCTCATGAGCTAGAAAGACCACATTCGAAAAATTGTCATTTGGAACTCAGAAGGAAATTAAAAGAATATACATCATATTTAATAGAAAATAATCAACAAACAGATGTAGACCTTCTGCTAAAAAACAACTGCATCATTTTAACTATATAACATATAAATGGCAGAGTCGTATAAATCTAAATATTGCTCAAAAAACAAAGGTATTGCAGACCTTGCTCTGGTCTATCCAGGCAAACAAGGGACTAAAATCCTATATTATAGATGTAATTAAACAAAAACACTACAGACTTCACTTTGTTTTATCCAAGAGAAAAGGAGACAGTGGAAAAAACCATGTTTCATATTTATAGACATATTACATTACAACATATGCATAATGAACACAACCTTAAGGCATTGAATCCCTAGCATTATAAGCAGTATCTATGCATAGGAAAACTCAGAACTACCATGAAGAGAAGCCTTCATACAATTAGTGTAGTCTCACCTAGAACAAGATAGATTAAACTCATTAATGAGTGTCACATAGTCTTGACCTCTCTTTGATCATGGAAATAAAACATATAGCTAAAGGCTAATCTATTGGAAAGACAGGAAGTAGTTAGCGGAGTAATAATATACTAAAATAAAAGTTGAATAAAACCTGAGAGACCACGCTATTACCTGCGAAGAGTAGTTTGAGCCACACCATACCAAGTCCCTCAAACGAAATTAAAATGTAGTGGTCAAAACCTGTGACAAGCCCTACCCTAATCGGGTTTGACCAGTACTAGTTATGTGCAAGGAGATATAAATACCTAGAGAAAGTAATAGGTAATGTTTCTTCTTCACCATAGAGTAGGGACCCGAGACCTGATAGGATTGCCTATGCAGCCAGGGAAAATTGGGAAAATAAACACTTAGCTCACTGCACCTGCAGCTAAAAACCTTTACAATCTCAAGCAATATGTTGTACAGTAGGTTACCTATTCATGTTGAGAATTCTGAAAGTAAAAAACCTTCTTCGCCATGGTCATAGTTGTAGAATGGTCAAACCCTAGGTTGCATGACTAAATGAACCTGATCCCCGGGCTGGAAAGTGGATTCGTTACTCAACCAACCTTCGATAATTTGTGACCGTGAGATCTAGCATGGTTTGATCGCATGGAAAATGAGCTTCCAAGTGTCTCGGTGGAAGAATCCTTCCCAAAACTTCACAAGAAAGTGATAAGGATTACCAAGGATCAATTTATTTCGCATTAATAACACCAATATATTTTAATAAAGACCGTGGTTCATGGTTGAGGCTCTTTTTTCGGGCTCAAAGGTCTAGAAAGACTGATATTGATACTATTAGGTGCGTGGAAATAAAAAGAGTCCAACACATTAATAAAGTATTGACAACATCATTGCTAGGGACAATCAACATATCCTAAGTACATAAACTCTTCCATGGTTAACCTTTAATATTTCAATCCATATGTATAAAGATCAAAACATTTAACCAATGTTCATATTATAAGTGTTTGCAAGGTGTTTTGATAAAGAAAACAAGTCCATGGCAGTTAAGGATTATGTAAGGAAGAATTAATTTAATTGTGTGATGAAATTAATTTAACCCCTTGGGAAATTTTTGTGTGAGTGTCTAATGTTGGGTGTGGAGCCTGATTATCTTTTGTATTCAAAGGTATCACCACATTAGACCCCAATTCGAAATGGGGCGACAATGCCGCCCATAAAATATTTGCTGTAGGGGGGGTCCAGGGGGGGCGGCTGTGACCTTTGGGGAGCCCCCCCTAGTGGGGGTTTTTGAGGGCAATGCCCACGAAGCTAAGAATAGATGTAAAATTTCCTTGTAAAAGTATAGTAATTACTAGTCAATCTAGGTCGTTCATTAGGTGGAGATCTGACGGTAGAAGTTATGTTTAATTTAAGGTTTTTTTCCCTAGAAGGCAACCCCTCACTATATATGAGGGAATTGTATTCTGTATATGTAGATCTGTATTCTGAGTGAGAAAGAGAGAGGAGATTGAGAGTGAAGAGGGTGTTACAACAAATCTGCTGTAGGTTGTATCTCTTCAGTTTGCTAGATAATATAAAAGGAAGGACTGATTGTTTCTCCATGGATGTAGCACAAACTGGGTGAACCACGTATATCTGTCTCTTGTTTTATGCATTTTCTGTGTTTATATTTCTGCAATATTTTATGTGTTGCATTGCTCCGTAATATATAATTTTCTAACAACTGGTATAAAAGCGGAAGGTCTTTTTTTGGCTGACAAACTCGCAGGAGAGAAGGATTCATGGTTCAAGTGGGAGCAATGGCAGAAGATGGTAAGTTTAGGGCCGAGAAATTTAACGGCCAAAACTTCTCGCTGTGGAAGATGCAGATGGAAGATTATCGGTATCAGAAAGATCTGTACCTACCATTGGCTGGAAAAACAAAGATGCCAACAGGTATGAAAGATGAAGAATGGAACCTTCTTGATAGAAAGGCACTCGGAACAGTACGGTTGTGCCTCACAGTGTCGGTTGCCTTCAACATTTCAAAGGAAACAATGACGGAGGGTTTGATTAAGGCAATGGCGAAACTATATGAAAAACCCTCAGCCTCAAATAAGGTATTTCTTATGAAGCGTTTATTTAATATGAAGATGTCGAAAGGTGGATCTATTGCAGACCATTTAAATGATTTTAATACTGTTACAAGTCAGTTAAGTTCTATAGGGGTAAATTTTGATGATGAAGTTAGAGTTCTGTTATTCTTGTGCTCATTGACAAAAAGTTGGAATGGTTTAGTAATGGCCATTAGTAACTCTGTTTCTAGATCTAGTACTTTAAAGTTTGATGATGTTGTCGGTGCTATCCTTAGCGAGGAAATGCGATGGAAAAGCTCCAGTGAGACATTGGGTAATGCTTTGAGTGCAAAGTCTAGGAGAAGAAAAATGGAAAGAGGAAAGAGCTCAGGATATCGCAATAAATCAAGGAAAGATAGATCCAATTCTAGGTCGGGGATAGTCTGCTTGAAATGCAGAAAGAAAGGACACCTAAAGAAAGACTGTAGATCTTGGAAGGGAAAAGAAGGAGATGCACAACAAGAAAACAATCATGAAGCAAATGTGATAGGTGAGGTGTTACAAGATGCTTTGATTCTTTCTTTCGAAAATATTATTGATCCCTGGGTGGTAGATTCAGGGGCCTCATTCCATGCCACACCTGATAAGAAATATTTTCATGACTATGCTCAAGGAGATTTTGGACAAGTTTGTTTGGGTGATGATAAACCCTAAAAAATTGTTGGAATGGGTAAGGTTCTTGTAAATCAGCGAAATGGAAACCAATGGCTACTAAAGGAGGTAAGGCATGTTCCAAATCTGAAGAAAAATATGATTTCAACAGGGCAGTTTGGTGGTGAAGGTTGTGTGACAACTTTCATAGATAAAGCTTGAAGGTTACCAAAGGAGCCCTGGTAATAGAAAAAGGTGAAAAGGTTGGTACATTGTATTTATGCAATGGTATTTCTAACTCTGTTAATGCTTTAACTTCCAAAGGAGTAGATGTAGCATTATGGCATCATAGGCTCGGACACATGAGTGAGAAGGGGATGAAGATCCTTCACTCAAGGAATTTGTTGTCGGGTTTGAAGAATGTTGATTTGGAATTCTGTGAGAATTGCATGTATGGAAATCAGAAGAGAGTCAGATTTCTCAAAGTTGGGAAAGAAAAGAAGAGAGAAAAATTAGAGCTTGTGCATATAGATGTATGGGGACTTGCTCAGGTATCATCTCTCGGTGGCTCTCGTTATTATGTTTCTTTTATTGATGATGCAACTAGAAAAACTTGGATTTATTGTATTAAGAATAAATCTGATGTATTTGATACTTTCAAGAAATGGAAAGCTTTGGTTGAGATTGAGACAAGAAAGAAATTGAAGTGTCTCAGATCAGACAATGGAGGTGAATATTGCATCAATGAGTTTGATAGGTACTATTCAAAGCATGGAATTCACAGAGAGAAGACAGTTCCAAGAATACCACAAGAAAATGGTGTGTCAGAAAGGATGAACAGAACAATCGTGGAGTGTGCAAGGTGCATGAGATTACATGCAGGATCGCCTTTGCAATTTTGGGCAGATGCTGTAGATACTATTGTTTATCTAATAAACAGAGGGCCTTCAAGTTTCCTGGATGGTGGTGTTCTAGAGGAAGCATGGACACGTAAAAAGGTAAACTACTCTTTTTTAAAGCCTTTTGGTTGTGAGGCCTTTGTCCATATTATTAAAGAAAATAGAACAAAGCTTGAGGAAAAATCAAAGAAATGTACCTTTATTGGATATGGTGTTAATGATTTTTGTTATCGCTTATATGATTATGAAAATCACAAAATCATTAGGAGAAAAGATGTAATATTTAATGAAAAGGTCTTGTATAAGAATCAGTTGCAGGAAAAGAAACAGGAAAAAGAAAACAAGGAATACACAGTTCTTGATGAGATCACTGAAAAAGTAAAGGTGCCTGAAAATAATAATAATCAACAACCACAACAACACCAACCACCACTATACAAAAGTGCCAAATGATAACTTAAACATTCAAGATTTCATATATAAACAACTAAACATAACATATTACTTGACACATAAGCAAAAATCATTAAGAGATAAAAGTACCATTGGTAACAAGTCCTACGCATGAGCTTCAACAATATAGAGTTATCTTCTCATAATTCAATATCTACTAAGAGTACAAAAATGCATTTCGGTAGCAGACATTAAACACAGATATCAAAGCACATTCCATTCATTCATCAAAACCTCCTTAGAGGGTGCAGAAGTGCATGTTTTGAAGAAATGTTTTTGACAAATTTCTGGACCTCTCTCTAAATGCATGAGAGGGGTTTAAACACTACTAACTAAAGACTAAAAATAGTTTATTACAAAAATATAAGAGGCGGTTTAAATGACCGTCCTCATCTAAGGCAAAAATAAATAAAAAGTAAAACTAAAACTGTATCTAAAAATTAACTATGCATCTGTTATTTGAGATCGGAAGCATTCAGCATTAGCTTCAGGAGCGACAGTTGGCCAACCTTCGATTTTAGTTGTCCAGCGAAAACAGAATCAGCAAGCGCTGGTGCTATCTTTTCAGCGGAATTTGTAAGGAATTTCAGAGTCATACATTGACTGTGTGGTTTAACCAAGTATTGCGAGTAAGAGTCCCAATTCAACTTAGTTAACCTCTTAATTCACTCTGCCCTTTCTTCTACTCTCTGTCTCTAGCTTGTTTGTAGTTGTTGTGCTTTTGGGAGAAATTTTGGAGTGGTTTTTGATATCAGGTTTTCTCTATGCAAATTTTCATTGACACAGTCAATGACATTGCTCGCTGCTGTCGCTGCTTCCTCCGTTCCCTATTCTGCCTTTTTTATCTGTGCACCCCACTTATTGAACAACATTTCTTTATGTGATTCATTGATCATGAGTAACCCTGCTTTCTTGCATTCTTCTCATTCCTACCATTTTAAATAATCATAAATATTCTTATTATTTGATTCATAATTGAGTCGTAAATCCATGACTTGACTAGTAATTTTGTCGCTCATCTCGCAATGGGAAATCCATTGCGATATTCTTTGGCAGAGTGCCTCTTGCTGTTGCAAGAGTTGGTCATTCAAGGCAAGGGCTTCTGAGACAAATTCTATGACTTTGGGGTCATCTTTATGCATTTCTAACATGGCATGTAATTGATGTTCCTTTTCCGCCAAATTGTTTTGATACCCCAGCTGCATCTGATGAAAGTCTTGTAATTTTTCCAATTTTTCTTCCGCTTCCTGGTTAGTACTGACCGGCTATAACTGTTGCTGAAAAAAATAGATTTTTTTCTTCTTTATCCTTAAGCAATAACTGTACTTTAGATGCTTTATCAATAGTAGCAGAAGCATAGGCTCCTGTGATCTAGGATAACTTAGTCAAATTTTATGTAGGATCAGTGGTAGGGTCTTGCCAAAGGTTATCTAGCTGCTCTGCCTCAAGTGAGAGCACGTTGTATAATTTTCATTTCTTTCTCTATCTTCTTACCACTTCCTTATGCTGCGGATTGTAAAATACATCTAGAGGAAGGATCTCCTCTATCTTTAGCATTATTTCAGATGATGGGGCTATGGGAATATGCTTCTCTTCTAGAGCATTGATGACTATTTCAATGACTATTCCTATCATTGTTTGTGTTGTATTCTTAGGTGTCTTCATGTTTTGCTCCTCAATATTGATTAATTCATTAAATGTTTGCCACTCTTTCTCCAGCTCAGTTCTTACTGGCTTTGTTGGCTGGATAAGAGGAGCGGGAACCTTCACTTTTTTTGGCGACAAAACCTGTTGTTTTGGGTTCTCTTTAGATTGGGCAATATCACTGACTGACCCTTCACTATTATTATGGTCACTCTTTGACTGTTTAGACCATTTTGGTGATTCTTTTCCAGACTTAGATTTGGACTTGTCTGTCCTTGAGCTTCCACTTATACTGATGTTGGTAGTGGGCTCCCTTATTGGTTCTAAGTGCAACTTGTCTAAGGGGAGATTTGCCAATCTCCGTTCTCTGTAGAGTTTGAATTTTTGGAATTCAATTGGGCCAAACTGGATTTATACCATGTGAAAAATGTCTTTAAGTGTGTTCTTCTGCTGGAAGATGTTGTCAAAGAGATCATCTTCTTTAGTGAATACGTTTATTTAACAACCATAGTAAAGTTTTTTATTACATCAAAGGGATCAAACTGTCTCCTTGGAAAGTTAAACAGTCATAGACTGAGCATGTTGTCTACCTCTCTGAAAGCATGACCTAAATCAAACATGGAAAAGGCCCCACAGGCCATAGGAAATTGTGTCTAGATGGCCTTTTTCTTGTCTTTTAATTCCTTGCTCATTCCTCCAACCCCATAGGTTTGGTAGGCTATTTCACAGGCCACTAAATTATCAGGAACATACAATGGAAGTACATGAGGGGAAGAAATGCTTCCAAATACTCTAATATAAGTTAGAAACTCTTCTTCAAACCATCTTCCGACAAGGAGAATATCAATTTCAGTTTCATGGGAAAACCTCGGGGCATTTTTATTATACAACATTCTGTGAAGGGGTAACATGACTCCATGGAAAATTCTATAAAAATATGGGGTAAACATAGAATCCCACAATTCCTTATGGTAGACATGAATGGGAAAGTGATTCTGTATAGTCCACTTCCAACCCATGAGAGGAAATCTAGAAACATAACAAATTGCATCAATGAAATAAGCAGCTAAAAAGAAAGGAGGATAAATCCTCTGAGAGGGAGTTCTTTTAGATCGGTAATTCCAAATAGCAGAGGCTAAGTTATCGAACAATATTTGGGCCTAATCCATAATAGTGGTGTTAGTGGCCTCATCTAATAGGGGTAGCCACTCGGAAGAAAACTTGTTTATATCAGGCCTTCCTAATAGCCTACATAGCATTGCAGTTGCAAAACAATATGGAGAGGAGAGGGAACCAGTACCGTACATACCATGTTTGTCCCTTTTTAATGGTTCTTCCTCTGATGACTAGATTTTGGTACATTCTCCCAAATCTTCATTTTCTTTAGCGAATTTCTCCACAAACTGTTTGTTGTAGCTAGCCTACAGCTCTGGTAAATGATACATAAGTCTTAAATCCTGTGGGGTAGATGACCCAATAACCTCCTGGTCCTGAGACTTGAATTGCCTATCTAATATATTAGCATTGTCTAATACCCACTTGACCATGTCTGTATAGGGAACTATCTTAGGCCTTGCTGCTATGCTGTGAAGAAATGAGCATGCAAGTTCTGTAAGTGATGCTTCGGATGACCCGTGTGCATCGGCTGTAACTGTAACTTCCATAACTCTGGGGTTTTCTTCTTCTAGCAGACTATACATGCTTTCCCAAGTGGATATGCTGGCTTCTCTGGTACAGGTGGTGTCCGTGAATAACGGTGTCATTTCTATTTTCTTAGGAACTGGAGCTTTTCCCTTCTTTCCCATTACATTCTGCACACTTGTCTATATATTATTCTGCTTGCCACTCCTGCAAGTTCACAAATAAGGAATGAATAATGGTAAGTGATAAGGTGACGAGAAAGCTCTTTAATTTCAAAATCATATCAAATATATCACCCTATGTGAAACAACCTTTCGATCATATGTAAACCTTTTCTCATAAATGACCATCAATAAACCACCAAGTTGACATTAATGCCCATAACTCGGTATCAGATTACGAGAAATATTTCATTGAACGATGAACCCTGTTGATCTACGCTAAAGCACTTTTGCTATTTGCTTCGCAATATCGCAGATTGCAATATCACTAATCCTTCTCATTATCAATCATTTATTTCTTTATGCGACTATGAGATGCGATTTGCAAGATGCTTTATGGTATATCCCAAGGTCAGGATATTTTATCTTAAGTGGTGGTGTGACATATGAAATATGCTTCATGCGATGAGTCTTGTAAGGAGCGTGATCTTGCATCATCATGTTTTCGCAATTTCGAAAGTTTCTTTATGTGCTATCATCCTTTACCCTTTTGTGATGCGATGTTTATTGTTAAGAGAACGATTTTATTTGAAACTTATCATAATACTTAAGATTTTAGGTTTGCAAATGTTTTTCCTAAGCTTATGATAGTCTATTTTATTCCAAGGGAAATATAGGTGCTAGTTTTTTATTTTTTAGAAGGGTCCCCATTTATTTAGTGTTATTAATAGTACTAAATAAAAATGGGGTTTGTTGTTGGCCACAACACCACCATAAGGTGGATTTTCCCTGCAGCTGGTATATTTCCAGCATCTCTTTTAAATTATCATCATATTCATATATTTGGAAGTATTTATTCATGTTAATTAAATAGGCCTCTGTTGCTTCCTCAACTTCTACATCATAAATTAGGGTTTTACACTTTTTGAATTCCACTTGAAGTTTGGATTTTTTTCTTTTAACTCCATTCCCATCGACCACATTATCATATTCCTCTTCATTTCCATTTCAACCATCCTCAGACTCTGGATGGTCTTCTTGTTGTCCGTGGAACTCCTCTCAATTTCCTTCATCATGACTGGGATTTGGATTCCTCTAATTTTTCCTATCTGAAAGGCTTTTCATAATCATTTCTTTTTCTAACCATAAGATTTCGTTATAATCCCTTAGGTTCATCATCTCTACTTGTAATTGTTGAATTGTTTTTAACAACATAGCATTAATGTTCTGGGTTTCTTCACCGAGTTGTACCTACCTTTCTGGGTTATGTTCAGGTACACGTATTGGTCCAAATTCTTCGGCTGCCCCTCCTGATGGAGTAGTCCATGTTCCCCATTTCATATTGAACCAACTTTCTCTATGCATCATAATCACTTTTGTTATTTTACACATACACATCCAAGCCTCAGTGTAGTAACAACCTGGCTCTTATACCACTTGTGACATTCACTAACCCAAATAATCAATTTTCAATAAACCGTAACCCAAATCATCAACTTTAAATAAACTATATATATATATATATTAGATGTTAGAAAATTATATATTATGGAGAAATGGAACACATAAAATATTGCAGAAATATAAACATAGAAAATGCATAAAATAAGAGAGACACAGATATACGTGGTTCACCCAGTTTGGGTTACATCCATGAAGAAACAACCAGTCCTTCCTTTTATATTATCTAGCAAACTAAAGAGATACAACCTACAATAGATCCACTGTAACATCCTCTTCACTCTCAATCTCCTCTTTCTTTCTCACTCAGAATACAGATCTACATAGACGCAATACAATTCCCTCATATATAGTGAGGGGTTGCATTCTAGGGCAAAAAAACCATAAATTAAACATAACTTCTATCGTCAGATCTCCACCTAATGAATGGCCTAGATTTACTAGAAATTACTATACTTTTACAAGGTTATTTTACATCTATTCTTAGCTTCGAGGGCTCCCCAAAGGTAGCAGCCACCCCCCCTAGACCCCCCCTGCAGCGAATATTTTTCGGGTGGCATTGCCGCCCCATTTCGAACTGGGGTCCAATGTGGCAATACCTTTGAATACATAAGATAATCAGGCTCCACACCCAACAATCTCCCACTTGGAGACTAATTATAGCAACTCCACCGCTGCTTCATTTGCTGGACAATGACTCCTCTTTGGACCTGGCTGTTTCTCATCTTCTTCATCATACTTGAAGACCAATTGAAACTGAGCATATTCTCAATTTCTCCTTGGTTACAGCTTTTGTTAGCATATCTACAGGATTCTGGCTAGTGTGTATCCTTTCCAGCTTCAACTCTCCATCTTCCAACACTTATTGTATGAAATGGTACTTGAGTTGTATGTGTTTAGTCCTAGAATGAAATTCTGAGTTCTTTGCAAGATGAATGGAACTTTGGCTATCACTGTATAACAAGCCCATATCATGCTCCTTACCCAATTCACCCATAAAACTTTGTAACCAAATAATTTATTTACTAGCCTCTGTAGCAACAACATACTCTACTTCTGTTGTTGAAAGTGCAACAACACTTTGGATTTTTGAAACCCAACTGATAGTTGTTCCACCTACAATAAATACATATCCTGTAGTGCTCCTCCTGTTATCTCTGTCACCTACCATATCTGCATCAACATATCCCTGTAAAGAAATGTTTGAACCACCAAAGCATAATGCTTGATTTGTGGTACCTTTCAAATATTTGAGAATCCATTTCACTGCCATCCAATGTTCCTTTCCTGGATTGTTCATGTACCTACTTACAACTCCCACTGCATGTGCAATATCAGGCCTTCTGTAGACCATTGCATACCTTAAGCTTCCAACTGCTGATGCATATGGAACTTTAGACATATAATCCATGTCTTCTTGGG
>Ga0115851_101211_pt1 | contig 13363 bp, 10 predicted proteins | sample InSIn2gowninarea_FD_83865 | JGI IMG/M metagenome (GOLD analysis project Ga0115851, IMG submission 83865)
CGGTGTGAGAGAGAAGCTAAGGAAGAGTTTTTAGGTCATTCTTGGAGTTTAAATGTGGAAGACAAAAAATTATTTATGTAGTAAACATGTCATCTTCGCATTTTATCTATATGTTTTTTTATGAGAGGTTTTAGAGGATGAAACTTGGAACCTAGCGAGGGGAAACTTATTGAACATTTGTTTCAACTTTCAAATCTTGGTTCATTATATTCTTCGATATATTATCTAAGAAAGTTGAGCTTCCTAAATGCTTCTTCAAATAGGTTTTCTTGACATTTTCACTATAAATTTTCTTTCTAGAGGTTTTCAGAGGCTAAAAGTTGTACCATATTGAGGGGAAACATAAATATATCCCAAGGTACCCATAATAGAATTTTCATATATTGGTTCACTATAACTTTGGATATATTCCTTGAGGAATTTGGGCCTCATGAATTCTCTTGAAATCAAAACTAATTGCTTTTTTACAAAAACGCAAGTGAAGCAAGAAAAAAATTGATACCTCATATCCTTAATAAGGAATTAATGGAATAGGTTTGAGAAAAATGTGATGCCTTATATCCCTAATGAAGGATTAGGGGGTTGGGTGTGTGACACCGAAATTCAATCACCCAATGACCAAAATCCATTTGTAAGTGGTAAGAATATAGTGGCTAGAATATCAAGATATTAGAAATATTCATAATGATACATTGAAAATACATTCTCCTGATAAAAAATATTGTATATGCTTCCAACAAACCTAAAGTATCCAAAACAAAATAATTTTTCCTAATTCATCATACTCAAATTATCACTATAAAATAATTCAACTTAAGACCTTGGAGCCTTGGAAAAGGTAGTCACCCAACATGAGCTTATTAAAACTTGTCCTACATGGTAATATAATATCAATTGCTTATTAAAACTTGTCCTACATGGTAATATAATATCAATTTATTTCACACTTCACACTATAGTATAAATGAAATATATTTCAACAAAAATACAACATCATCTCATTGAAAAAGTGCTAACAAGCCCAAGAAAAATTACAACTCAAAGGCATGAGAAGGAAAGTAGAAATCGAGATGTAGGTTCCTTATGAAACCCAATAGAAAAATAAAAGATTATTAAGTTTGAAATTTATAGAAATCCTCATAAGAATTTAATATTTATTGTAGCCTTAGATGTAGACCATATATATGCAACGTTAGTGCAAATTTCTTCTACAATTCATAGGTAATAGATGGAAATTTAGGAATATGAGGATATGCATTTTAGATAGATTTTGGTGGTAGTTATTTTCTATTAGATAATAGGTTGATATATGGAAAAGAAGGGATTTTTTCAAAGGAACAAGTCTTAGATATGAATTATGTCACCTTTATTCCAAAACATCTAATAAATATAAAAATTCAATAATCAATAGGAGTCATAGCCTAAATAATAAAGAAAAAATTTAAATCTATTTACATGCTTAGGAACAAGAAGTTTAATATTATTAAACTATGCAATTATTCATTTTAATTGTTGCATTTAACAAGGATCAAGAATAAAGTAATGAGACATAATTGAGAATATATATTCTCAATTGTAGGGGGGTGAGGGGGTTAGGGGGGTTCTATCAAAATATAGACACAAACGATGTTTTTATTTCTTCGTCTAGCCACCATCTAGATAGACAATGATACCAGATGGGTGAATTTTGGAAACATTGTTAGTTATTATGGGAAATTTGATAACTTTTGCAGTGGATAAATTTAGGTAACCTCGTAAATTTACGATACATCCATGTATTTTAGGTGCCCCTCTACTAATTTTACACAATGCAAGAGTGATATTTCTTCACCTCCACATAAGCCCGTGAGAAACTTCAAGTAGACGGCTTACTAGGCCTAGCTCATAATCCCATCCTTTAACACTTTTGGGAATTTCCTACCTAATATCTTAAAATTAATCACTATTTTTCTCACTAATTCCTATGAGCAATTGCTTAACTTGATTCTCTTCCTTTTTTTCTCTTTGCATGCAAAATCATATCCCAATCCTATCCCTAAATCATTTGTTTGCGTCCACCAAAATCATGATCCAGTCTCTTCGAAATTATTTCATAGGCCATCCATGATTTCCAAAGTTGGTTGTACTCATTGCATGATTGTCATATGCTATTGAGGGAACTCGCTCATCTACCAAAGCATCCTTAATAACATTTGGGAAAAAAATTTCAACCACAACTAATCAAATTTTATTCTTTAATCATTCAGACAAAAGGAGAAAATGAGAGGGATAATTTATAATTCAATTATAATGGCCAAATTATTTTGTCAAAGATCAATTAGAATTAATTAAAAGGAGAAAACCAAATCAATCTCATTGTCCCTGTTTCCGATATCATTGTCATTCTAGTTGTGTATACCTCAATCAATGATCTAACATCTTTTATAAATTAAAATAGCATGCATACATATTAATTTTTATTTATTCAAATGACAATGATAATTACATATTCATGTTGAAATATACTAACGCTAAGCATAGTTATTTACAATTAGTTAGGGGATCAAAATGGGGCTATGACATTATTAATACATTATGAAAGAAACTAAGATTTTTGAATTTCAAAAATCAAGTCATAATTTTATAGAAAACCAAAATAAGAGGTTAATGATCATACCCTAGATCATGATGATAAATTAAAATCAAAACAAGAAATATTTCCATGATAAACATAACGAGGATATAAAGAACTATGTCTTTGGTAATAAATCCATAAGAATAATGAAAATGGGATCCCTATAGAAACAACAATATATCAACAAAATGCACTAAAAATATCATTCTACAAATTAAGAAAAACCAACTCAAAAGTTACTTCACAAACCAAGCAAAATAAGATATTTATCTTACCTTACATCCTTTACCAATATAACCAAAATAAAAAAATATCTCAACTATAGTAATATAAAAATAAAAAGTCTATAACTATGGCCATCACTACTTAACAATAACCAAAATGACAATACCTACCGAATAATACATTAAATCATACTCATGAATAAGAAATACCCAAAATTAGAGTTCAAAAAATTAGAGAAATGAAGAAAGTGAAAAAGTTTTTGCGGCCTCTGCTACCCACAATACCATCTATACAATAAACGCCAGTCACATGATCCAAAAGATTGTCCAAACCTTCAAAAAATTTGCAAAACTAAAAAATTGCCATGGGGACTTCACTAGGGAAGTTATACCATAACACATGGGTTCATATTGGGGCTATATATTGAGGAAAAAATGATATAATATATTTAGTATATAATAGGGGTAATTTTTTTTATACTAGTGGGTATATAAAATGGAGTTCAAATATAATGAAAAATACAAAGGGTATAAAAAATGTTAATGAAAAAATGGATACCTACAATATATTGTGAAAGTAGGGTTCTTTTAAATTGGGAAGGTGTATTTGGTTCATAATGGTAGGGGGTTAAATAATGTGATTTTTAGAGGTATTTTCTTATATGTATTCAAATTAAGGATATTTTTTATTATGCCATGAATGCACGTGATATGTTATAGGTTCATTGGGTGAAGCCCCATTAAAATTACCTACCTCATTAACAGATTTTAACACTAAATCATCTCCTACATGTATTGCAAGGAATTCTTAATTATCAATGCACTCTAAACAATTTTGGATAGAATCAAATCTGTGCATGATAAAAATGACAATGTTTTCTAAAAATATGAGTTCAAATCTTTCATCTCTAGTTTAGACTAGTTCAACCCAAGAACTAAAGCACTAACAACTACTACGAAGATAAATGACATACTGATAAATGAAGATGAAAAAGACAAATGATACACTAAGAAGCCAAAGTAGCAATGTTATTGATTCCCCCATAACTCCTAAAAGAGAATACCTCCAAATCAATAGAGATACCAATAATTGTACGAAATCGACAATTATACCCAACCAATTCTTGGAGCAAGAATTTGAAAGCCTCAAAGAAAATCAAAATTCACCCTACAATCCAAGCTAAAGAAATGAAAAATCTTAGCCTATAATCTCAAACACAAAATCAAACCAAATACAATGACTATGGTAATAATTCCTGACAACACCCAAAATGAGAGAAAACCCAAATGAATGTGCACAAATACGATTGTTCCCAAGCTAACAATATTGGAGGAATGAAATAAAGAAAAATAATTTAAATCATATTCATGATACTAAGCTCAACAATGAGGCTAAAATAAATGTTTAGGTCTGTCACCGCCCAACGAGCAGAATGAAAGTTCCTCCTATCCAATACAAACTATGATTATCGCCCCGAAGAAGGTAGGACCATATTAGTTTACTAGCAGCAACAATTGAAGTAGCCAACAACTTCCATTCACATTCCTAGATAAGAAACCATTCACGTCACGAAGACAAAAGACTTTCATGTCGAATGATGTTGGGTGATTTAATTCAATGTTAAATTACTTGTCATTAATTTTCAAACCCTGGGTTTCGTGAACTTGCGAAGAATACTTGCACTATATATGCTAGAGATTAACTTCCAAATTTTAAAAAACTAGTTAATCTATTTCAAAATGATGACAAGAAAATCAAGCCTATTTATGAAGATCACTAACATGAGTATGCACATGTTCTTTCCCAAAAGGTAGAGAATTAAATAAATTCAAAACAAACTAAGACACTGTTCAATATTTTTCTATGAGACAAAAAAAATGAAACCTTTTTATTTTATGGAACTTTGAAAGATAAAACTATTCCAAGATTCTTTAAAAGAAAATAATCACTAAAGAAGCCTCTTTTATGAAATCTTGAAGAAAATTTATGTTAAATCTATTCTAAGAATTATTGAAATAAATTTAATCCGAGTTTTAAAACAAATTCCAAATATGTCTACTTGTGAAGGAAAATATATTCTATACACTTGAAATTACTCTAAAGAGAATTATTAAAAGATCAAAGAACAAAGCATAAGATTATTGATGTGTCTACTCAAAATCAGAGCTCATACTAAGCATAAAATAAATGTTTTTTTTTTCTCTTTTCTTTCTGTTAAGCGCTCAACCTGTGATGGAACAAATAAAAATAACCCGAGATCCTATTAAAAATAAAATATTAGACCATCTAAATGCAATGACATTCAATGAGAAATTAAAATCATCAATAAATTAATTAAAAAATAAAGACATCTAATTATTCTCACACATCTTCACGGGGGCCTCCTAATGAGTGTGAGTTATTGGAAAGTCAAATCACATGAAGGAGATCACCAATAATAATTACAGAAACTCCATAACGAATATTTGTATTAACTAGAGTGTGCGAAGAAAGTTTTCTCCAAAGTAATAATTCTCTGCAATAACATCAAAATTTGAATTGTGTTTTGCTTCCAAATGGAGCATTTATATAGAGTTTAAATTGTAACCACACTGTGAATATTATGGCTAAGAATCAGAACTGAAATGACAACTTATTGCCACGAATTTGATCAAACCTAACTCATTCCAACTTCATTTTTCTTGACTGGGTGATGATTGACACATTGGCGCACTATTTTCTCATGCAATATGCAAAATAGTTCTCCAAAGAACCCTGAAAATATATCAAATGGTAACGAATTTGAGGAAAATGAACACTAGGAACCTAATTGGTCATGTGCTAAAAAAACCTATATTTTCGTTTTTCAAAATTCGTTTTCATTCACTTAGAAAATTTGTTTGCAATTGATTGGTGAAAACTGCTACATTTTTCCTTTGATTTCTTTCTCGAGGTTCACATGTGCAAGCTAGGTGGAATTTGACCAATACAAATCCATATTGGAACCTTTAGAAACAATGTCCATGTGCTGGATTTTCTTCTAGAGTGGTGCTACTACCTCAAACATGGAGATAGATACGAAAGCTTGATTGGGCTATAGAAACTTGAATTGGCCAAATGTCATTAGTAAACCATGCATAATTCTTCTTAATCTATTAAAATAAAGGAAAACAATTTTAATTAACCACTTAGAGATATAGAGGAACATCATGAAGAATTATGGTAAAAATGGTGGCAAGTGAGTGACATGGCACAATGGATGGTTGGAAGTAATGGTTTAATGAATGACAAAGACAAGTGAGAATGATGACAAATCAGTGACCTAACATCTCCCCCATATGAGATATTTGCATGTCCACATGCAAATTGAGTCTTGATATCATTGATATGGAATATGCATTTCCTCACAAATTTGTGTTGATTATATAAAGAAAAGAAAGTATTTGTGTTGTTGCTAGTAACTCATGTTACATTTTCTTATGATGTCAAAAGAACTCGCTGTCAAATTTCTTTCACTTTGTACTCAAATATTGTTCTTGTCTGTTGCATATATTCTTGCAAGACAAAATTTGTGTGATCTAGTACTCATAGAAGAGAAAAATGTGTAGCAATTTATACAAAAGTTCAAACAATATTGTCTTTGATCTTTGGGAATGAACTCATATTTTTTTTTCTCTCTCCCCAAGATACTCCATTTTATAGGAATATTGTTTGTGTCAACTTTAGAGTACTTTGAAGATATCTTTTTCTATTAAATATTTTATGAGCTACAATTTCAACACATACCTTAGCTAAATCCATCTCTTTCCTAGTGTTAGCGCTTGAATCCGCCTTAGGCTGAAGGAAGGCGAGGTTCAAGGCAACATCAAACCAAGCTCATCCTCGTAGCTAGCCCTACGAGGATAGGAGAGGGCTCTCTCCAAGTCACACTCAATGAATAAGTAAATGAAATGGCTTGAGATGACTTACAATGAACTATTTGTCTTATGCTAGTAACTGAAAATGAATATAAAGAGTGATTTTTATGAATGACTTTGTTTCTGGGATGTTATGGGACCACTGGACCTCAATGAGCAGAGAACTTAACATAAAGGCATAGATTATTTCATGAGGCAAGGTAGGCGGAAAGCATAGCAACTTAGTTTTAAGATATGGCGGAAAGGAGAGATTGATTAAGAAGGTGAAAAGGGCATAGGAGATGAATCCTTTTCAACAGAAGAATGAACACTGTACATGAAATTTTCCAGCAGGTAGAGCAATAAAATTGAATTCTACCTAATCTCATTCAAAAACTTCACTAGAAATGAATATGAAATGGACTATGAAACATAACAAGATACATATGAAACATAAGAGACACACTTGCTACAGTCACAACCACATGAATCTCATGAAACAGAGCTCATGCCTTTCATTAATTCTCTATAAAGATATACAATGCAGAAAGAAAGTTTCTTTCCCACAGTCTCCCAGAAGTTACCAGCCCACCAATAGTTCTCTGTTTTTACTGTTTTACACATCCTCATGCATTTGTCCATTCATTTCCACTCACTCGCTGGCTCCTTGGCTTCCTCCTCATTCGACCTTTTGGCTTCCCTTCTCCATTTGCTTTAGCTTCCTCTGCACTCGAATTAACCAATGCTTCACGAACACGTTCAAGAGGAAGAGGGGCGGAATTACAATAGAAATGATGCTTATTGAAAAGAATATCAGAGATGTTCACGAGTCGTGAACCGTTATTTGTTTGTAATATAGATGCTCGAGATCAATTCCAGAAATGAGGCGTTTCAACATGTATATATATATATATGGCTTCTTTTATTCACAGATTTATTACTTCACGGAAACCATATAAACAAGGCTATAGCCATATAGAGGTCCCACAAGCCACGTCATCCTTTTATCGCAATCGCCGCTTCCGGAGGTTCGCACACAACACAATCGATTGCCGATGGCCGATACCCATGGTGGACGCGATATTATATAAACTGTAGTTGATATTCTCGTCGGGTCCGCAACCGTTCATCGCAATCGGGGTTTGCCCTTGGCCGAGGTTCGATGCGATATCGCTATCGGCGATCGCAAGTCGCATATGGTCAGGGCCTTACCTCCGCTCCAATTTCCCGATGCGATAATCGCTATCGATGATCGCAAATCGCATATGGTCAGGGCCTTACCTCTGCTCCGATTTCCCAATGCGATGTGCCAGACCTGATAGGATCCCAAATCTCCCGTGCATATATTTTCAAGTCCGGTTTCCGCCTGCGATAGTGTAACGGCATATATACGTGAGTTTTGCCGCCGACAGTGTAAATACATATAGATACAAGTCTTTCTGCCTCTGTTTGTTGTAAAATGCATATTTATATGGTTTTTGGCCTCTGATAGTATATTTGTATGCATATAACTCTTTTGTGGACTATACGGCTCCCGATGGCTTTGTCTTGGCATTATTTGTTGTCAAATGCATCCATTGTTCCTCCGATGACTCTGTGTGCTCCTCTCGTCTCCATTTTGGCTCCTCTGGCTTGGTCTGCTCCTCTTGGCTCCATTTGCACCTCTTGTGGCTCTGTCTCCTCCTCTTGAATATTTCCATATTGACATCAATGATAGCGGGACACTTAAAATTTGAAATGCACAAAGAGCTTTGATCTCTGACGGAGGGCTGACCAGACCGACTCTAACAGATGTTTTGAAGCAAGAAAATCTCTATGTTAAATTATCAAAATGTGAATTTGGTAAAACATCTTTGAATTATTCGGGTCATATTGCAGGGGGTGGTGAATTGAAGATAGATCCCTCTAAAGTTGCAATCATTGTAAATTGGCCTAAGCCCATGTCTGCTACAGAAGTTAGAAGCTTCTTACGGGCAGCATAATATTGGAGAAAGTTTATTGCTAACTTTTCCTTAATTGCAGCTCCTTTACATGCTTTGACAGGATTGAACAAGGCATTTCAGTGGGGAGGCAAATAACAGAAAGCCTTCGATGCCTTGAAAGAAAAAAATTAGTATAGCACTAGTACTAGCATTGCCAAATCTTCAACAACCATTTGAGATCGAAACCAATGCCAATGACTATGCCATGGGAGCAGTGTTGATGCAACATGGTAAACCCATAAGCTACCATTCTAAGACTTTTAATTATGCAATAGTTAATTATCCTACATATGATAAAGAATTGTATGCATTAGTCCAGAGTGTGAAGAAGTGGAAACATTACTTAATGGGCAAAGAAGCAATAATACATACTGATCATCAACCACTTTAGTACTTGCACTGGCAAACTAAATTGCAGCAATCAAGACACTATAGGTGGATGGGTTTGCTACAACAGTTTCACTTAGTCATCAGATATAAAAATATATAAAAAGGGCATACACAATAAAGTTGTAGATATGTTGTCTAGACTAATCATAAATGCATCTACTATACTTAAGCATAACTCAGTAATGCATGAAAGCTATATTGAACAATATGCTCAAGATATAGACTCTAAAGATGTATATGCAGCTTTAAGTAATATCAAAAAGGTAGAAGAATTGGATTACTATGTTAAGGACCAACTCTTGTATCATTTGGGAAAGCTATGCATTCCACAAACACAAAGAGTTAACATAATTAGGGAGGCACATACTTCTTTGATATCAGGTCATTTTGGTGTAAGTAAAACAATTGCATAGCTGCAAAGATACTGCTATTGGCCAAGAATGCATGAAACTGTTTCTAGATATGTAAGAGGGTGTACCATGTGTGCTAAAAGTAAGCCCAACAATAGAAAACTAGGCTTGTACACTCCACTACAAGTCCCTTCCCGTCCTTGGGAAAGTGTTTCCATGGACTTTATTGGGGGATTGCCAAAATCTAGAAAGGGACATGACTATTTATATGTAATTGTGGACAAGTTCAACAAAATGTGTATTTTAATACCCTGTAATAAGCATATTACAATTGAACAAACAATGAAGTTGTTCTTTTAGCATGTCTAGGTGCATTTTGGGTTACCCACTTTCATAGTATCTGATCGAGACTCCCAATTTTTTGGGAAGTTTTGGTCAAGTCCGTGGGAATTAATGGACACTAGACTGAAGAAAAGCACAACCTTTCATCCACAAACAGATGGCCAAACAGAGGTAGTCAACAGGACAGTGATCCATTTGCTCAGGGGTTATTGCAGCAAGCATCCCAAGCTTTGGGATGAACATTTATGTTATGTGCAGCATGCTTACAACCGTGCTAAACATTCTTCTACATAGAGATCTCCTTTTGAGACCTGTTTTGGTTTTATACCAAGGTCTTCCTTGGATTTTGTCTTTGAAAAAGACATAGCAGTTGCTGGACACAATAATGTGGACAAAGCAACCAGGTTCATTAAACAGATCCAAGAAATTCACCAGCTAGTGCAGGAACATATGGAAAAGAGCTAAGCCAAGTACAAGGTAAGCCATGATAAACACCGGGTGGAGCACAACTTCCAAGTTAGCGATCAAGTCTGACTGTATATTAGCAAGGACAGAATGCAAGGTGAAGGAAAGAAGCTGAAGCCAATAAGGTATGGGCCTTTTAAGGTACTTGAGAAAATAGGTGAGAACGCTTTCCACCTTGATCTGCGAGCATACATGCATATCTATTCAGTGGTAAATGCAGAAAATTTAAGACTGTTTGAACCTTCATTAATTGAAGATCTTGAAGAGCAAAGTCAATTGCCTTCCATTGATGATCTGTTGCCTAAATACCTCAATGAGCTATAGGAAGATATAATTCTCGACAAGAAGGTGAGGACTACACACAGAGGGGACGTGGAGTACCTTAGAATTGGACTCAAAGGTTCAAAACCCAGCAGTTCCATATGGATAGAGATTGGGCAAGTGAGGCAGTTGTATCCTCACTTAAGCGATGCTTGAAAACCAACTTTTGGTGGTCTAAAAACCTTTTTCAGTGGGAAGGCGTGATCCAAATGGATCCAAGAACACTCTCTAAGTCTTCAAAAACTTGAAAAATCATACCAAAGGCCAAAGAAAATCGAATGAGAAAACCTTTCAGAATGTGGAAAAACACTATCGAGAGGCAAAAAGACGGGAAATCAGTGAAAAAACAGAGCATTGGAGGCGGAACAAATGAATGCACAGCAGCCGTCAGATCTGATCGATCAACGGTCCAGATCTGATCGGCAATTGCAATCAGCACAGACAATCAGCGGGGATCGGCACTCAACATATATGTATGGCGAAAATGATTAGCGGAGTTAGTTTGGACCGTCGATCAAGCGCGTAGATCGACGGCCCATATTACATCACAAGATCGCTATCGGAGATTACAGGAGTGCTTACAATGGCCCAAGGGTTATTGCGATGAGCGATTGTGATATCGCAATCAGGAAAACCATTATGTGTGATCCAATGAACCCAACCCGATAGGTTTATCAATCATATTTCATAAGATTTGAGATTCGCAGAAAAGCCAGTTTTAATGTATTTTCGCAGTTTTCGGTTATTAAACGAAATGTGGAGGATGAAGGCCGATGCAATAAGCTGGACCCGAAAGGGTCCCTTAAGGCTATTATATATTGTTTCAAGTCCAAAGAAAAGCCATTTCTAATGCATTTTCGCAATTTTAACATATTTCAAAAATATAAAGGGGAGCTTTGGAGCAGGGCCATTGTGACATGTGATGGCAACTTACAGGCAGACCCGATAGGAGAATAGGGTGGATTTAACGACTTTTGAAATCCGAAATGAATTGTGTTTGGGCGGAACTTCACGGTTATGCATGCATTTTCCTGTGTTAAGCAGAAAATGGCTGTGTTTGGGAATCCGAAGGATTTCAAGGGACTGAGGCACTCTTACATTGTCGAATAGGTGGCCACCTCACCTTTAGGTGTTATGCCATGATTATGTAATGCTGGAAGAGGGATTCGAGGTGGACAGAGGCCCGGGAGACGGAAAGCCGAGAAGGAGAAATGCAACCCAGATTGGCTTTAAATCCACAAACTGAGAGCAAACAGACAGGCAGTATTGCAGGCAAATGCCGAGACAGAGTTAGGACAGAGACAGAGAGCTTTGGGGGAGTCTGTGTACTCAGAGAGGCTTGAGAGGTTCAAGCATAGCTCTTGTTGTTGCATCTGTTATGTATTGAGTCTCAAATTGAGCTCATACTGTTGTGAAAACTCTGCTTGAAGACATAATAGAGAGGCCACCACTAAAGGATGGACCATGAGATGTAGCCCAGGAGTATTGGGTGAACTCCTAATTAAATTTGTTGTGTTATGTGTTATCTGTTATGTTTGTTTACTTCTTCATTGTCTGTGTATTTCACAATCTTATAGATCCATTGCATAAAATAACATAGGCACATCCAAGCACATGAGTCTGTAATACCTTATTAATTGTCTTAGATCTCATTACCAGATCACCAATGACAAATCATAACCAAATAACCACATGCATATGCCATGCATGTAAAAAATAGCAAGGAAATCATATATTCAACTCAATACCTACAAGCAAAACTAGTTATAGCTTCTAATCCTAATGTTCCCTTATGCTTTCCTGCTCTTCCTTTGCCTTCTTGCTCCAAATCCAAGGTATGCCACAACGCTCCAAGAGTGCTCCAAGAAAACTCTAAGTGTGCAATAGTATGAGAGAGAGAATAGAGAGAGAGATCTCCAAGCTAAGACTGACAAAAATCTAACCAACAAAAGCTATGAATTGATCCTCATAAGCCTTTTTATTAATGAGGCCTCCATTTTCTTCATTTTCCATTATTTTTCCTTCATTTTCCTCCTCACATGCAACTTGTGACCTTTCACCTTATTTTTCTCATATTTCCTTTATTTTCACAAATAAAATGCCAATTAATGCCTCTTTGCCTTTTCCAATTCCCATAGACATTAATTAATCACAAGTGATCCCCATCACTATGTTTTTTGCCCAACATTAAGCTTAGAATACGTGTCCTATGTACTTGGTTATTATTTTTCCTTTATTAACTTTATTACATGGATTTTTAACCCGGGCTTGTTACAAAATCCACTTAGGGAACACCATCCTCGGTGTTCAATGACACCTACGACCAACAAGACCACCGAAAAGCAAACATACTGCCCATGGAGCTTTATAACTTGGCTCGTTGCAATATTTACAATGAACATCCCACTGAAAGCAAACCAACATGACAACCATACCGCTTATTAGAGCTTTATAACATAACTCGTTGTGGTATTTACAATGACAACCATATAAAAATACATACATATACCAAAACTCATTTGCCTCCACCAACAAAAAATGAAGGATACATAGCCTGCATCTGATCAACCATCTCCCATGTAGCTTCATTGGGCCCAAAGTGCTTGCACTGCACTTTAACCTACTCAATTACTCAGTTTTGGAGCATGAGCATCTTTCTTTGCAAAATGCATTGAGGTTCCAACTGGAATTCCCCTTTTGAGATCCTTGAGAGGATTGGACCCGTGGCCTACAGACTTGCATTGCCTTCGATAGTAAAAGTCCATGATGTTTTCCATGTGCCATTACTTAAGAAGTATG
>Ga0115851_101110_pt2 | contig 13336 bp, 14 predicted proteins | sample InSIn2gowninarea_FD_83865 | JGI IMG/M metagenome (GOLD analysis project Ga0115851, IMG submission 83865)
GTGTCGGTGAGATATCAGCTCGGTGTACCAGAGCATTGCATGGACATTCCTTGCGGACATGCGGGGCTATTGTCTTGTCTGACAAATGATGTGTGTATGTGAGTGAGGCGTGGACTCGAGGAAGGCCCCTGTTGACGAACTCGACTTTAATCGAAGTGTCCTGGTTGCTCCAGTCATGATCTTGAAGCCGACCAATCTGTCCAGCCTCAATTAAAATAGTGCAGGGCAGATCGGTCGACTTCAAGATCATGATTGGAGCAATTAGGGTACTTCAGAAGGTGTGTGAGGTTTATGGTATCTTTCATCCACACAGTCGCGTGGACGCGTCGCGTTTGCATGCCCAGCATTACTGTCTGCACAAGTTGCAGTCCATTGACCTCTAATGGTTGCAGCTTAACCACTGGTCAACCTGCATAATGTGCAGTTCAGAAGAGAAGTCGATGAGACGAACAGAGATACGGATTACGAAATACGACGACAGAATTGAGAAATGAGTGCTGGCGATGATGGGCAGCCTTGTCCACATTTCAGCTTACGAGGATCAACCTAATCTTACAGGATGTCAGCCGCCCGATAGTGGATGCACCAAATATAGAAAGTTTGTGATCACTGGGGTGTTCCAAGGCACGCAACAAGACTCCTGAGATGTCCAAGGCATCAGCAATATTGTCGGCCGCACTGAAGCAGCTGAAGGATACAGGACAAGCTTCAAAGCTGACATCTCCGCAGCGCATAGAGACAACCAGTTCGAGAGGGACACAGTGTACGGAGTATAGGGTAGCAAGAAATCAAAGCAGATAGGATAAGGTTTACTACACTCAGTCGATTTTGCGGAGAAGATGCAACGGGAAGAATGGACAGCCCCGAAGAAGGCTTGGAGATAAACAATGGGGGCGTGCGTTAAGTCCAATCACGACCGTCGGTGCTCCAAAATGGCTCCAATTAAGCTGCCTTAGGCGAGCTCAACACCACGAACGAAGCTTCCCAGCAGGGAAAGCTGCAGCTTTTCGGACTCCTTGTGCGGGCTTACGATACCGCAATGTTTGATAACCCTCACACTGTAGCCAGTAGGTACATAATCCGGCCGATTCCTCCCTGGTGACACGGTGAGTAACTTTCGTAGACCGCTCTTTCTGTACACACTACATACATAGGTATCTAGCTCTCTAGTCCCATGACACCCTCTACCGACTTCATCGACCATACTATTGTCCATACAATTCATTGAACATCACCTGCCTTTGCATTATTCCCTGATCACTACGCTCTTGGAAAGACAACATGGCCGCTCCTCGTGCATCGTCGTTCAAAGCTCTTCTCAATGTCCAAAGAGGTTCAACCAGAGGTCTTCACATGACTGGTGCTCAAGCATCCCCCAGAGCTATCGATCCTCCGCACAAGACAACCTACATGCCTTGGGGACTGCAAGATCTCCGGAATGAGTGCAGAAATAGGACACTCACTGCGTCCGGCACCAAATATGAACTTATCGACCGTCTGGCTGCGCATGACAGCCTGCAGGCAAGAGCATTCTCGATTGCTATGAGGAGAATTGCCAAACAACAGACCAGTAAGCCAGTGAGCGGGTAAGTCAAATTGATCATACTACACAATTATGTACTAAGTCTAGATAGTCCAGCTGATGCCTCTGTCTCTCGTCACTTCAATACCTCTCTCGCAAATAAAGCACCGAACGATACTTCAACTGTTGACTTTGCGTACCTACCCAAATTGTTCCAAGGCGAGTTCATTCCAGGACCGGCCAAGTTTCGAGTGCCGGTGATGCCAAATATACTGTCGGATGATGCAGAAGCAAGATTAGAGCAATTCCCTGGCCTGGAAGCAGCAGCAGGAGGCTATCAAGGCACAGATGTTGGTGTAGCCGCCATCATGAAGCCACAAATTGAGACAGCGGCACATTCGGAAAGTGTCAACATCAGTCACATGAGCGACATAGGAGACGGTCACACAAATGAGATGTCGGTCGAGACACTTTCACAGTTGACCACTCTCCTCGGCAACAATGCGCAGAAATTCGTTGATAAAATCAAGGACAAAGACGAGTCAACTATTAGGCAGCTCTGGAACGGCCTGCTCGATGATATCTTTGGTCCGCAGAAGTCTGCCAAACCATGAGCTGGAAGACACTTTGATTTCAAGATTCTTTAGCGTACGAGCCCTGCTTGAGAAGCACTGGCAGGAACACGGGCTAGCGATGGTCATCATACTATTTAATACACAGTCACACGTTTCTATCCATTTCAAAGTTGACCGACTTACTGACAAACATGCGATAATGGCATGGTTCGTTGGTCCACGTTTGTGTAACATCAGCAAATCTGAATCTCTTTCTCGAACTTGATATCCACTATGATCACAAGTTTCACGCGGCCCCAGATTCAGTTCGCAAGCTTCGCAAGCTGACCCAGTAAGCCCAAGCAAATCTCATGATATTAAGCGCAGTTTACGAGCATCGAATGTCAATAGAGGTGGATTCAGTGTATGACTTGGCACATGCTCAAATATCCCATCATCATCTTGAAAATCCTTGCCCATCATCTGTGTATGGTTCAAGGAGAAACAGATGTCGAAACGGTTCGTGCAGGCACTGGTGGCGCCCATAAAGACACCGGACGTTCGGGGTTCCAATCAAGCATGATCTGGTGGAGGTCACGGCGTCAGATATTCAGGTACCGCTAGTGATCAGCAGCACTTGTGAGTCGAGCCGTGCACCTCCCTTTCACGCTTGTATCCACTAACAGCGGTTTGCACCCTCGACCAAACTGAATGGAGTCGACGACAACAATGACAAGTCGCAAGCCGGTGGGCGAGACTTCGAGTCTTACCTTGTCGAGTTGGTGAGATGTTTTTGCTTTACCTTGTCGTCGCTAATCGCCTTGCTTAACGAAACCTCCTTGCGTGCTCTTTGGATCTCTTGACTGAGCATCCACCTCATTCTTTCGGTCGTTCACCTAGCAACATACCACACGCGCTCATTCTGTCGATCTCACAAGTAGAAGAGGCGAAGCCGGCCTTCGCACATCGCTGATAATTGCTTGTATTAATGATCTCGGCTATGTATCAAACATGGCTATTATTGTTATCCTTGTTTAGTTGCGTTTCAGCTTTCTATCCATATGACGATCAGACACGAGCACAAGTCCCGAAAAGGTCCTATACAGTACAAAATCTCGAACCAGAATCTTCAGCGGCAGAGGTGGTCAGACTAGATCTGCACAAAATCGAGGTGTGAAGGAAAATGCAAATATCTGGAAAGAGTGCTTACACTTTGTAGCGACGAACCAACAAGTTCTCGATAGTTCAATCCAACAAACCCACCGCGCCGAACGCCCTTGCCATCAATCAGGATGGATCCGATTACTCCTACTTTTCGACCATGTCGTTTGGTTCGAAGAGTCAACAAATGTATATGTTGATAGACACTGGTTCGTCCAATACTTGGGTTTTTTCATCACAGTGCCAGTCCAGCACTTGCTCCATCCACAACACGTTTGGACAGGAAGATTCAACATCATTGAAGACTACAGCGGAGACGTGGCAGTTGTCGTACGGATCGGGGACGGTGCAGGGCATTGTTGCGACAGATAAAATTGCGTTCGCGAATTACACTGTTAACATGGGATTCGGATTAGCGCTGAATGCATCTGACGACTTCAACAACTATCCTATGGATGGCATACTCGGGCTAGGCCGGCCAACTTCAGGTCAACTTGGCTCGCCGACTATCATGCAAGTTTTACAAAGTCAAGCAAATCTGCCGCAAAACGTGGTAGGTGTGCATCTCAATCGTGCAGCCGATGGCACGAAGGATGGCGAAGTCATCTTTGGAGGTGTCGACACGTCTAAGTTCTCAGGTACCTTGTCTTACACTATTACATCCAACGATGGTGCATGGGAGATTCCCGTCGACGACATGTTTGTCAATGGAGTGCCGACCAATTTCACCAAAAGAACTGCAATCATTGACACCGGAACCACATTCATCCTCATGCCAAATAAGGACGCGACAGCCCTGCATTCTTTGATTCCTGGAAGTGTTGCAAGTGGTGAGACATTCACAGTCCCATGTGCCACGAATGCGAAACTTGAGGTTCGAATTTCAGGCAAGCTCTACTCCATTTCACCCAAGGATTATGTCGGCAAGCCAAGTGGTAGTGCTTGCAGTAGTACTATCGTTGGCCACCAAGCCTATGGTGAAACGCAGTGGATTCTTGGGGATGTTTTTCTGAAAAACGTCTATTCTGTGTTCGACTTTGATGGGAAAAGAATAGGTAGATCAATAACCTCCTCAAAATTTAGGGTATTCTAACATTGCATAGGTTTTGGCATGCTCGGCTCTGGTGGTACCGTAACACCTTCAAGCACCGCGGTAACATCATTAAGCAGTAAGTGACTACATGTAATCAGACCGAGTATTAGCTTACATGTTCAGGCACGACATCGAGTCCTATCTCCTCGCAATCGTATTCGTTAGCTCTTGTCACATCAAGCATCACTCCAACAACGACAACAGCAACAGCAGCAACAACAAAAACAACAAGCAACACCATCGAAACGTCAACACCGAGCCCAACTACATCAAGTAATACTCCTTCCAAGAGTAGCGCAGGTCGCCGGGATGTGGTTGACTATTGGAAGTCGTCGTTCTCAATATTGATAGCGTTTAGCCTAGTAATAGTCATGTAGACCATGAAGTATAGGACATAAAATTAATAGAATAGATGTTGGGACGATTAGTGTACCGTCCTTGCTTCGCCCTTGCACAAACAATGCCAAATCACACACACCTACTCACTTGAAGGCCATGGCTTATTCTGTGAAGCACATGTTGAAAGTGTGACGCGGCTTTTCGGTAGTTGAATTTCCGATCTTGGCTACATACTGTACTTCACTTTGGCATCTCGAGTACGTGACATTTACCCCTTCCCCTGCGAGTTTCGTTCGACAGTTCTCAAGATGCGAAATGTCCAAAGATGACACTTACAGAACCTCCGAAGCGACTGAAGCGGCGGAAGGTCTGCTTACAGCTTCAGACGATACACGAGTTCAAAATGGAGAGCATGTAACACCACCCACCTCCACCTCACCACGTCCTCGAGCCAAACGGCAATCGTCTCTCTCATACCCGCGTCCGGATGGTACACCAAGAACCTCCAACCGTGTTCGCTTCAACCTCGAAGACCATGTCTTGCCTGCACCTCATGAAGCATGGGTAGAAGACGAAGACTACCTTGACTCCCCTCGCAACTCTCAAAATGCGCCGCTCCTCACAGACATTACACCACCTTCCGATTCGCCCTTTTTATCTGAGTCCTTTCAGCCTGAAGAATATCTTCCCGATGCAAGACCAAAAAGCGGCATGCGCAGTGCCTTTATGAACATGGCAAACTCAATCATAGGCGCTGGAATAATCGGACTACCCTATGCATTCAAGCAAGCGGGATTGCTCATGGGGATAGTACTACTCATCAGCCTGACAATCATGGTCGATTGGACAATTCGTCTGATTGTAGTCAACAGCAAGTTATCCGGTGCGGACTCTTTCCAAGCGACGTTACAGCACTGTTTTGGTCGTACAGGTCTAATTGCGATCTCAATCGCACAATGGGCGTTCGCATTCGGTGGCATGCTGGCCTTTTGCATCATTGTCGGAGACAGCATACCACATGTCATCGAAGGGCTGTTCCCATCTTTAAAGAATATATCCTTTTTGTGGTTGCTTACCGATAGACGGGCGGTCATTGTGCTTTTTGTGCTCGGTGTCAGTTGGCCGTTGAGTCTGTACAGAGATATTGCGAAGCTTGCTAAGGCGAGTATGCTGGCTTTGGTTAGTATGGTAATTATCATTATTACTGTGGTCACGAATGGGGCCGCAGTTGATGAGGCGTATCGTGGGAGCGTGAAAGGGCTACTTTTCGTCAACAGTGGCTTCTTCCAGGCAGTCGGTGTTATTTCATTCGGTGAGTTCAAACAGTCTCGCTTCCTGCCTCAGAACTTGCAGCTGTTGTACCACATAACAACATGCGCTCAAGCTGCTAGTCGGAGAAGCAGCGCCGGGCTGAAGAGCTACAGAGATTCTGCAATAGTCGCTGACTTTCTCCAGCATTCGTATGTCATCACAACTCAATGCTTATCTACGGTTCTTTGAAGACACCCACCATTGACCGATTCTCAAAAGTCACGCATTACAGCACATCTGTTTCTTGTACTGCCTGTCTGATTATGGCATTGGCTGGTTTCCTCACATTCGGCGACGCCACGAAAGGCAATGTATTGAACAACTTTCCACCTCAAGGACACGTTATGGTACAGATTGCACGACTTTGTTTCGGATTGAATATGCTCACAACACTTCCTCTTGAGTGTTTCGTTTGCCGAGAAGTCATGAACAACTATTACTTTCCAGAGGAGCCTTACCAGCCAAACCGACACCTAATATTCACTACAGTTCTGGTTTTCAGCGCTACGGCAGTAAGTCTCTTGACATGCGATCTAGGGACAGTCTTTGAATTGATTGGCGCGACAAGTGCATGTGTATTGGCATTCATTCTTCCACCATTATGCTACATTAAGTTAAGTACTCGGAGTTGGAAGACTATTCCGGCAGTCGGATGCATAGTGTTTGGATTTGGTGTTATGACTGTGAGCTTAAGTCTCACTGTGGCGAAGCTCATCCGGAGTGAGTAATATATGCTTGAATCGTTGCAAGGCAGCCGCTAACAGAGTTTAACAGATGATTCCCAGCCACATCAATGTTGAGATCACAGCCTACGTTCGACATTAACCAATCAGAAATGCTTCCGTGTTTTGTATCTTTCCAGGTTCGGTGTATTGAGCAATAATTCACTACCAACCATACTCCTCGAGTGATACGGTATCCCGTTTCACTTTTCATTTCCAATGGTTTTATTGTCACTGCCTGTCAACAAGGCCGATCGCTTCTAAAATGCACTCAAAGTTCTCATGGCCAGGTCATCGTCCACAATCAGTCATCTTTTCACTCATCCAGCTCCATCCCTATAAGTGTCTTCCTCTTCTCGCCCCAAGTCATCCAATCTCTCCTTCCTATCATACACAACACCTACTTAACATACTCAAGTTCAAGCACTCTAGCAATACAACCACATTCATTACACAAACACGCCACACGACCACATAACACGACCACGTTACACAACAATCAAGTACAAGTTACCGCCACATATCCAGTAAACCTCCCTCGTATCACCACCAAAACACATCGCAGCCACCAAGTCAATCCAAGCCTCATCACCCCACACCCAAAATAACCTTAGTTCCAGCTTACACAATGTCTGCCCCAACCAACCCAAACATGGCCGACACTACTACAACCACCACTACAACCACAACAACAACAAACTTCTTCGACTTGCCTCCAGAACTCCGCAAACGAGTATATTTCCACGCCATCCGCCCCGACTGTGCCCTCACCAATGGGCGCAGTCGCTGCTCAAAACACCACATTCACCAATCCGGCACCGGACGCGCCACCATTCCCTCCCTCCTGCTAGCATGCAAAGCCATCTACGCAGAAGCATACGACTACACCACTACAACTACAACTACTACTACAACAACTACAGATACAAAGCGGTATATTCCAGCGGGAGAAGCGGACGTATTAATGACAATGGATCCGAAGAGCGAGGACGAAGATGCGGAGAAAGATACGGAGGACAGGACGGATTGTGCTTGGTTTCGGTACTGGAATGTACCTGGGGTGCAGAGACGGAGATTTGGACGGGAGGAGTTTATGGGGAGGGACATGGGGTGTGATTCGGTGCCGGTGTTCATGGAGGAGGATTATTGGGTTGCTGGAGACGTTGATATTTGATTTTTGAGACTGATGAGTGCTGGTCACTGTCTTTTGTCTTGAATGGAAATTTGTCTGGCTTACAGCTGTCTGTGTCCGTCTCTATGTCGTGCCGTTGTTGTGGAGTAGTTGTTGCTGTTCACTCCCCTTGCCGTCGCTCATGTTATATCGCATCTCAGGCCTCATCCCTGTGGGGATGTGCTTTAACTCTTACATACACCTCGTCCCGGCACCCTCCGCCTCCGCCTATCCAACACGTATTCCTTGATCAAGACAGCAGAACTATATCCGGCTTCCAACATTCTTACGGAGTGTAGCTATATGGACTGGTATGGTATCAATCGCCCCCCGCACCTTCCGCTGTCTGAGTCACTGAGCGTGACTTACAGTCCTCCAAAGGCTTTGCGTGTTGCTTCTTACCTCCTCACTCCAGCTACAAAGTGTTCGACTGTGACTAGTCAAACGGCGGTTGGCTTGCATGGACTGCGCAGCCTCTGTCGAAACCTCCGCTCATGGTCCTTGCTGCACATTCACAACGTCATACGTTATATCTGTGATTAAAACTTCCATTGTCACGAGACAAGACACGCTCCCCGCTGCTCACCGCAGGACAAAGACCAACGATCTAACCCCTCTGACCAAGTATCGCCGTGACTCATCTACCAGGTCAATGAAGTTGATCGACGTCCCCAGATACTCAAGCTACAGCAGCGCATGTTCACATACCAAAAACTCTGCTGTAAGCACATCCCACATCCCACATCTGTCCGAAAGCCCAGCGCCCAACGAAGACCTTCAGGACGAATACAGTACGCGATGTGGTTCTTGAGAAGGACTTGTTGATCTGATTGGAGAGTGAGCGCTGGGTGCGAATGAATGGAGATGGAATTGGATATATATGGTGTTAAGGGGTATGGGGGTCGTTCTGGTGGGGTTAGGGGTTGTGTTGGAGGTGCGTTAAGGGGTTGTGGGCGATGAGTTGGGAGGGGCTGAGAGGGTCGTGTGGGTGAGTTGTGGAAGAGTTTGGATGTGAGTGTCAGTTATATGGTACTAGGTGTTTTAGCATTATGTGCTTGAAAGCACTTCCCAAATCGAGACTGTCTTTGTTGTCGTGATTAGTCTTCCATTAAGCATATCGTGTTCGACTTTGATGACTTAGTTACTAGTACAAAAATAGAACACCTTTGCCGAGAATGCGTTGTTGGACGGAAGGACAGGGGGGGCAAGTGTAGAACTATGGCAACGTTTGTGGATCGGTGAGGGAAGGAACGAACTGCTTATTCAGGAGTGTCTACAATCGAGCTGTCAATTTTTAGAGGTAGGTAGGCACAATAGGCAGGTACCGTGGTAGGCAATATGTGCAATGGAAGTTTTGTATTAAGTGCTATCAAGCATGGCAAGTACTGTACATGACGCGTATCGCTTGCTATGTCCTTATCGTTCGGACGCAGACGTCTTCGACTAATAGTCGGTACGGTACATTTCTAATCGTACGAGATCTTTTCCTGAATCCGTGTACTCGTATTGCTGTCAATTGAATTCTTCCCCTCATTCAGTTGGTCGTCGAATATTTCGCCTGCACGTTGTATCTCTCTTCTGAGATGAGCGAGGTGTCATAGGTTTTCGGCAGAGTTTTTGACAGGTTCAGCAGTATAGTTTGCAGCTGTATCGCATAGCTCGGTATACACTCTCTCAAAGGTTATATAGTTAAAGGCGATGGTGAGATGATACGCTTTTTTGACGAATTTATTGACTGCGGCCACTTGAGTGTTTTGCTCCACTTGCATTTCTTGATTCTTGGCTTTGAGAGCTTCGTATTCATTCCAGAGAACAAGAAGACGGTCGACAGCCTCCTTCTTGTTGTTCTCGTTCATGCCGGTCAACGGGGTGTTTGTCGGTTGAGAAGTCGTTGATAGCGGGATATTTCAAGGATTGTTGGGTCAATCAACTGCTCACTGACTGACAGTGGATATATGATCGATCTCGGGTTGGTCGTTTGTAGTCCATTCATGCCATCAGATTGAGAAGTAGTTGGTGGTGGGTGGGATACTTCATGAGTTCTCGGTGCTCCTCTCCATATGTTGCAGGGTACCAATGTTCTTGTTCGGCCCCAACGACTGATCATCAGACCCACATCAATCGTGACCCCATACTCATAAAGCATATTGGCACCAACCAAGATATTAGGGGCCAGCACTGGCAGCACATGGAACTCGCCCCTCACTTGAACGAAGTGACCACTCAACGACCGCAAATTTAATGTCAAAGTAACACAATTTGTAGTCACTAAAGTGGCATTGCCAACTCCTCTCATACTCACACCACTCGACATTTGCTGTATCGGTACATGGGGAAAATGGGTTGCGAGCACATTCCGATCCACAAGAGAGCTAAATGCGCCCGTGTCTAGGCATATTGGCAACGCTTGTCCAGATCCCGTATCGAAATGTCTGGTGGCAACTGCTTGGAAACCTGAGTGATTCATCCCAGACGCCATGGGAATCACCCTATTCACCGGTTCGAGCAATCCGTGGCTGACCAACAGTGGTTGTGTATTCGATCTCGGATTGATCGTCTGAAATCCATTCATACCGTAAGACTGGGGAGCAGTAGCTGGCTGTGGGTGTGTAAGGAGCCTCTGATCGAAGGATCGCAGGTCAGCGATATTGTTCGTACCCTCAAATGTTTCGGCTAGTAGTCGGTCTTCGAGGTCGGCCGGTAGATGACCGAGATCATATACTTGTCCAGCCATGACTGATTTCGCAGTGCAGATGTTGAAAGACTTTTCAGATCATCAGTAGTTATGCGACTTGGTAGAAAGGATCCTGACTTACCAGATATCAATACTTCAAGTCTGATATGGTTGTGCGCCTGCCTGAGTAATGTTTGTCAATGTGCTGAAGAGCTGGCGACCATTGGTATGCAGTCAAAGCGTGGCTTGCAACTCGTCCGTGGTTAGAGGGGTGGTGCAGTCCGAAGAAGTCGACGCCGTAAAGTGCGTGCATAGATACCACACACTAAGTGCTCCACTTTCACACAATTTTCGCTTTCCTGCTGAAGGGTCGACGACATAATGCGGGAATGTCTTCAGCCATCTTTTCGACTTGCCAAAAGCTAGGGTCACAGCCTAGACACATGTCGCAGAAAATCTTTTGAAGTTGTCCAACCAACCGTGAAGAAGTCCTGCTTCGTACTTGGTCAATCCCCATGGTCTTTTAGACTCAAGCGCCTGAACTGTCAGTAAACAACAGACGCCAAACACGGTACGGTACAGCCCGAGTTGAAGAAGGCATAAGACACTAACCTGCTTCACATGGCATCAGATAAGACAACCAAAAGTCATGTCGACTTACCGCCGACAGCACGACACTCATCCTCACATAGAGATATATTTATAACAGACTGTGCCGCTCGGCATAGCACGAGGAAAGACTCCTCCATGCTCTCATCAAGCACAAAGCGCCGTAAAATGGTGAGCATATATACCTATTTGAAGAAGGAGGAAGATAATCAGAGGTCTATGGAAAAAGATATTGTACTACAACAAACCTCCCACCTGCGCTCCCCGAAGTCGGGCCGAAGATACACCAACACCAACGGCGTTAGGTTTACGCTTACGTGATCAGCATTCCCCTTTAACATCACATTGGAACAAGAGCTAGATGGACAATGTCTACCTAGTCACAGAAGAATCGCCACGTTTTCAAATACCGGTGAACTGGCTGATACATGTGTAAGCAGACTTTATTCTTTCCCACTGCTTTAGGAAGACGATGGAACTCAACTTTCAACGACGGTTCAAGATGTCGGTATTATCAGTAAAGGCCGGGTACGGAGATAGGATATGGTCATATTAATACGAACAGAGGCCGTGTCAAGACTGTGCTTCGAGCGCTCTAAGACTGGGGTTGATCCTCAAGGACGATCCAGCGCAGTTCGGTGCTCGGAACAATGAGCATTCTGAAACCAAAAGATTATTTATGGACGGCCATTGTCGCTTCAGACAATCGATCTACCTGATTTCCACAAGAAGAGAGAGCAGCAAATCATTCGTGGAAGACAGGATATGTACAGAGTTGATACGGCGATAGACGAAGGGGGCAGAGCAATAAGGCAACAGAACCACCGCAGCAGGAAACTCCTATGGTACCTTTGTGGTTAGGAGCTCTAGAAGCAGGACACAATATCAATGTTATGAAACGAGTTCGTTGAGGGGCTCGACACCTGACAATTAATGTCACATTCTAGTCTCACAGTTCTCTATGTAGACCTACTATCTTGCCTCTGCTTACAGGCGGAGTTTGTGATCTTGTGTAATTTTCTGTCATCAGGACATGTACAAGCTTTGATTTTTCGTCAAGTGTACCTGGACCGCCCAAGATAGCATTGATCCTCTGGCGGACTGGACCCATGCCGTCATCTTCTGGTAATTGCCCCGTCCCATCTCTTCTCCTATAGCTCTCGTTCTCGGCAATAGACATCCGCTCAAATCGCGACGGAGGTTGATCGTTGACGGGAAAGCCCACAGAATCTGACTGAGCCTGTCCTCGCGCAATATCGGCGAAGGCTCTTGATCTGTAGCTCAGTTCTTGGGCAGGATTAAGCGACGTTTCGCTGTCTGTCCGATATTCGTCTAATCGCACGGGCCTTGAGGTGGGAGACTCTGGGACATCAAGAGGTGGAAATGGTACGGTGCTGTCCTCCTCAACAACCGCAGTATCCTGCATCGGATCAAGAGGAGGAGAGGGAGTGACGTCGAGGTTATTGATCTGGTTTGCCCATAGTTGGACGTTCCTTGCTAGTGATTGCCATGTGCCCTCTGTCGTCTCATCCCTCCCATTCGATGGAGGTGGTGAAGTAGTGTTCCAAAGTCGTGAAGGGTAGAAGCGCTGAAAGTCGGGAACTTGAACGTTAGGTAAATACTCGTAATAGCCAGAGGCAGACACGGGTACAGGCACGGGTGTGTCGGGATCTTGGAGGTCACCCGAGAGAGGAGTCCTCGATGAAAATCGTCGCGCTTGACGAAGGACAGGTTCAACGATGAACGAAGGGAGATAATCACTCATTTGGGAGCACGAACAGTCTATATCCCTCGTCCAGTACCGTTGAAAGCTCTATTCGAGTGTATACAATTGTACATGTTATCCTTTATGAAACCAAAGCGCAGGCAACATGGCACGTGCATAGGTTGGAGTAAAGTGTATTCAGGAGGCACGTCATAATGCGGCCCCGAGGTATGTAGCACATGCCAGTTTTCTCCTTTGTGCTACCCTGCTTGATTTCTACTCAGGACACACGACACATTCAATACCTAACACGAGATCAAAGTACCTCGTATCTCCCAGGCGTTGAACAAGGACTAAGTTCAAGCATGAGGTAAACAGTTGTGAAGTTATTTGACAGCCTATATGCGAAGGATGTCAGAGATGAGATTGAGTAGGGATAGGATGACATCTGCCGGCCACTGGTGCAACAACGTAA
>Ga0115851_101216_pt1 | contig 13335 bp, 7 predicted proteins | sample InSIn2gowninarea_FD_83865 | JGI IMG/M metagenome (GOLD analysis project Ga0115851, IMG submission 83865)
TTTCCCTCCCTCTTGCAAATCAAAAACCCTAAAACCCTGTTTTCTATTAGCATCAAATGGTCATTTTAAATTTGTGAAAAACAGAGTAGGCTCCTCAATGACATTCAAAATAAATTGGAAATGAGCTGCCTGTTTCTTGTACATGGATGATGCTACTCTATACTCATGCCCATGACATCCTCCCCTTTATCATGATGATTTTCATTGTCCTTTCCCTTGGTGATTAAAAAATCACAGTTTCCCTAAACAAGGTATTAATTTGCAAATGTTGAAAGATAGAATGACATGTTTAGCATTATGTGATGTTTTCCTTCAGAATTCCCTGTTTATGAATATATTTTTCCCTTTCCTACATGTAAATTCCCTCCCCTAACATATCCCTCATGATGTTTCCCCTTGAAAACAGCATACTTCACAGCATTTTGCAGGCAGGGCAGCGGTCAATTTGACTTGTTTTTTCCACCTTGCTCAATAACACCATGTCAACTACTGAGACTAATGAGCAAGGTGATGACCGATCATCATCTTCTGATATTGAGACACAGCGGAGGCCTCGTAGGGGAGGCAAGGGTGGTCACCACAGGAGGGAAGAGCCCACATCATTGACAGAGTTGCAGGCTTGCCCATTGGCAGTATCTTGCTTTCAGCATATGGCTTGTTTTCACTTTTGTGAGAGGTTGTCACAGATTCAGCACTATAGAGAGCTGGCCCGGTTGTTTGTCCTACATCTCCATGACAGGCAGGTCACCCTTGCAGGGGTGAATTTTGTATTTTCTCCAGAGGCTATTACAGATGCTACCGGGATACCCAATGTGGGTGAGGTGTGGCCGAAGCGCAAGTGGCTGGACCTAGTATACTATGAGCCATATATCAGGCCTACATGTGTGCAGCACTTGTCAAGGAACTTTCCTATTAGGTTCCTCCGAGCAGAGTATATAGGCATCATGAGACTCATTATGCATTACTTCACATGCGAGGGGAGATTTTCTCGAGTATTTTCTTGTCATATCCGCATGATGATGCACTTCACCAGAGTGAGAATGATGAACATCTCGGCATATTTATTTCACGACACTCAGAGGATGACCACTATCTTTCGGAGGCAGACCCCAGCACAGCAGCTTCGGAGCCTATGTCATCATGGTCTCATCCAGCTAGTAGTTTCCCATCAGCTGAGCCAGCAGGGCATCCCTTGGGCAGATTTCATCTCCCGAGATTTTTTCACACAGCCACATCCAGAGCCAGAGGCAGTTCACGAGGAGGGAGGGCCATCACATCAGCCCGAGACCAGCATTCCGAGACACATGGCTTCTTCTCCTCGGGTCACATATCAGAGAGGTCACAGGACCTTATTTGCAGCAGCCCGACGAGTACTTTCTCCACAGCCGGTGGAAGGGGTCTCGTCCTCATCTTCAGAGCAGCGAGTGTTATCTCCACACCAGGTGGAAGGGGCCTCGCTTTCTTCACCAGCACAGGCAGAGCAGAGGGGAAAAGAGCCCATGATCGAGGGGGAGATGACCGGTGACATTGACATTGACATTATCGACCTTGATACCCGCTCTCCCACCTCAGAGCTTCAGGAGGCCGTTCAGCAGAAAGAGGCAGAGAACCATTTGTTGCAGCGGAAGCTCGAAATGGCTCAATGGACAATAAATTATCTTGAGCAGCGCAACAAGCAACTTGAGGAGGAGAAAGAGTTGGATGAGCTATGGAGGATTCGAAGTGACCGAGTCATCAACCGTAGGAGGCCCGGTGACTTGCTGCCAAGGGAGAGAGAATCCATGCTTGTTCGGGTGAATGCACACTTAGAGAGATTGTTGGAGAAGGCAAACAAGGACAAAAGGCTGCTCCGGAACATGAAGACACACTACTGGACAAGATTACAGGTTTGCAAGGCAAGAATGAAAATTCTCCAAAGAAAGCTATCGGAGGCCCGAAAGAAGAGGAAAAGGACAAATCCGCTCCGTATCTTGGCTGAAGCCTCCCACACTCATCATGGTACTGATCAGCCTTGATCTAGCACCAAAATGTGAAAATTTTGGAGCATTTTGAAAATTTTTGTTAAAATTACAGGTTTTTTCCATGGAATGGTCTCACCCCGAGTGAGACCATTTTGAAGGGCTGCTCGGAATTTTGAAAACTTGGCATTTTTGGAAAGGGCATGAAAAAAGAAAAATTACCAATACTTGGGAAAAGCTTAATTTTGAGTTTTGAGCCTCCAAAAGCTCAAAATACATGGAAAAAATGACTTTCTGCCCACTTTTTGAGTTGCAGAAAGTGACCTTGGGAGAAATGGTTTTTGAGGGGTCAAATCAACTCCAAATTCAGAAATTCCACTTGGGATGGAAAGTAGACAGGTCAAGCTTTCCAGTGAGCCATCTTGCACCTGATTTGGACCAGTGGAACCCACTCAAAAACAGCTGGGAATGTGCGCGACCAGAACTTCCAGGGGTGCGACCAAAAGTTCCAGTTTTGCCAGTTTTGACTTTTCAGGCTCAAAAACGCTGTTTTGACTATGGTTGACTATTTTTACTTATAGATGAAGGATAAATGTAATATTTTCATGGCACTTTGATAGGTTTTATCTTTCTTTACTCTTCTAGAAGCTTCTTTGATGTAAATAGTGAATAATTAATGAATGGATGAGGTAGCTAAGTAATAGAGGCAAGTTGTTGGGCTGCCTATTTTCTAGTTCTTAGTTTAGAATTAGTTCAAACTGCTCCTAGGAAGCTGAGCTCGACCCCTAGAGGTGGGGAAAGGAGTTAGATGGTCTAGGAGGTCTATATTATGCTCTCTCCTTCTCATTTTCATGGTTGGACTCTTGTGGAAGGGAGCTTTCATTGTATATTGTGCATCTATTTCTGCAATTTAAGGCCAGGAAAGCCAGGGTTTTACAGTCATCTTTGAGGATTCTTGTGGATTGATGTGTTGATGGTGTGTTCTCTACATGTTCTTGTAAGTTTGTTTATGTATTTCATATCTCTCTTATGCTTCTAAATTGGACAGATGAAGTGGTAAAGTCTGAACTCATGATTTAGCATGCTCAGCTTTTTAGTTTGTTCAATTTTAATGTTTTCTACTGTCTAGAGAGGATTCAAATTGTGTGTTTGCCCTCTTTAGCTCCTCCTATATCATCTCTGATCATCCATCATCAGATTAAAGCATCAGCACGCATTCCTACCTTGCCCCTTAGATCTCCCTGTGAAAACTGTGCTCAATCCCCGCACCTTGAATTGTACTTCCACCAATTGCCACCAAAACCCCCAAAAATCATCAAATTAAACCCCCTATCCATTTACTAGCCTAAAATCTTTGTTCCTATTTGGTCAGCCTAATTATATTATAAGATCTTTCAAATCTGACCCGAGAGAGCCTTCTCATACCTCGTAGGGCTAGCTACGAGGTGAAATGGTTTGATGTAGCCTTGAGAGTTTGTCTATCTCAGCCTAGGTGAATTCCAAGCGCTAACACACACAACCATTCTCCACTGTGAAAATTTGAATGTGCACGGCACACTCACTAGGCATGACGCACTGGGTTGTGCACGCGGCGCACAAGGCCAATACTCCAGTTTTTTCACTGCCTTCAACGAAATCCCAAATTTCTTGGCTCTTTTGCTCCAAGTAAGTCGAATCGTCTTGTAAGTTTCCATTGATCAGTTTTGGGTGTGGTTTCAAAGATTGGTTGAATAACTTGAATACTAAACTACAAACCCTATCCTCTTATTTAAGCTGCTCCTTAGGGTTTTACAATTGGTGGTTTAAAAAAATAAAATTGTGCCAAGTATTTCATTGCTCATGGGATTCTCCCTCACTATTTTATTATCATCATGCAGTCCCTTTCCTTTTCCCCTATGTCCTAAAGCCACTCTTATCACTTGTTTTCATTAATCCCTATCCCTTAACCATATTATCCCCTATCACTTTCCCTCTCCCATATTATTTACAGAGTTCCAAACAATCAAGTGACTATTATTACACCTTATACTCACTTGACAGCCCACTTTTCCCATTGTTCCATATTCCTCATTTCCCTTTGGCACCTTTGGCATTGAAAAAAAAACACTCATTTATTATTTTAAAACCAAACCAAACACATACTTGACATACACCTTTGCAGCACCATGACAGACACTGAGTCATCATATGAGAAAGACAGTGATTCTACCACGAAGCTTCATGCACCAAGGAGGCCTCGTAAGGGTGGAAAACATGTCAGAGAAGAGCCTACCTCATTGACTCAATTGCAGGCTTGCCCACTTTCTATGGCTTGTTTTCAACAACAATCATGCTTTTAGTATTGCGAGATGATTGCTTAGATTCAGGATCATCATGAGTTGGTTCGGTTGTTTGTTTTACATTTACATAATGGTCAAGTAACTCTTGCTGGTGTAAATTTCACCTTGACACCAAAGACCATTTCTCAAGAAACCGGAATATTGAATGTAGGTGAGGAGTGGAACAAAAGACAGCAAGTAGAAAAAGTACATTATGAACCATACATTAGGCCCAACTATGTGAAACAGCTCAGCAGGGTGTTCCCATTCCGGTTTTTGAAAGAATCATATGCACCGTCGATGAGACTCATTACTAGATACTTCAGTTGTGAGGGCCGATTCTCACGCCTCTATGCATACCATATCAGATTGTTGATGCATTTCACGAGAGTAAAGATGATGAACATTCCATATTTCATGTGCCGAAACATTGAAAAGATGACTACTCTTGTGCAAAATAATACTTCTAAATAGTAGTACAATAGCATTTACCATTATGCACTCATCAAGATCATTGTTGTACATCAGCTTGGCTTGCAGAGTATCACATGGGAAGACTTCATTTCCCGTGAGTTCTTCACAGCTTCAGCAGCTCATCAGGAGGTTGTTCATCATGCAAGTGAACCTTCACATCAGCATGGAGGTCGGGAGGCAGAGACTACTAGTGTGCTGACATATGTCACCTATCAGAGAGGCATGAGAGGATTGTTTACAGCAGCCTGACGAGTACTATCTCCACCTGGGGTGGAAGGGGTCTCATTGCCATCATCAATAGTACAGGTACAAGATAGATGCAAGAAGCCTATGCAGCATGAGGGCCCTTCAGGAGGCCTAGACATTGATTTCATACTCATCGATGGTGATGTGAGCTCTCCTAGCTCAAGGCTGAGGGAGGTCATTCAGGAGCAGAAAACCGAGATAGATGCATTGACCAACAAGTTGCAGAGAGCTCAATGGGTCATAAACTATTTGGAGCAGTGAAACAAACAACTGGAGAATCAGCATACAGTCATGGGGTTACAAAACATTTGGCAAAACCGCCAAGCTGCCCAAGGGAGGAGGATAGTGTTCACTTCATTGGAGCAGGAGATAGAGGCTGATTGCAAGACTTGGCTTGAGAGGATCAATATTCATCTTGAGAAGCTATTGGTGAAGGCAAACAAAGACAAGGACATGCTCAGGCACATGAAAAATCATTATTGGGCATGAACTCATGTTTGCAAAGCAAGGATCAAAATCCTGAATGCAAGACTAAGGAGGGCACTAAAATGACGCAAAAGGCATGATAGGATCCAAATCTTGGTCGAAGATTCTTTGGCTGAGCATGATTCTTGATGATGGACCTTCAGTCCAAATTTCGACAAATTTGGAGAAAATGTTTTCAATTTTGAATTTTTTTTGGCTTCAAAACAAATTTGCCTGCCCAACGTGTAGTGCCACTTGGCGTGCACTTATAATTGGGAGATCCTCTGTAGGAAAATTTTATATTTCTAGATTTGTTATGGAAATTTATGCATGTTCATGAATTTCCTAGGGATTTCATCAAGTTCTAGGTTGCCAAAAGGGTCAAAAACACACAAAAAATGACCTCTCTGCCACCTTTTGCACCCACAGGAAGCAGTGTTGGGAGATTGGGTTTTTGGAGGGGAAAATGGACACCAAATCCAAAAATTCCACTTGGGTTGGAAAGTAGACGGGCAAGGATTTCTAGAAAGCTATCTTGAGCTCAATTTGGACTTTAGGAAGACCCTCTAAATCAGCCTCAAATTTGTGATATGCATATAGGTTTCAGGCGCGACGCATACGGGAATTTGGCCTACTTTTCACTCAGCAACTCAGAATTTCTTCCAGTTTTGACTAGTTTCACCTTTTCATGTAACGTTTGACTTATCTTGATGTAAATTGATGAATTTGATGTAATTTTGGCACATTGTTACTCATCCATGTAGATTCATTCACTAAAAAGTCAAAATATAGTGAATGAATCAGTTTCCTTTTATATAGAGGCAAGTTGTTTCATTGCCTATTTTTCAGTTCCCTTTTTAGATATGGTTGAAAAAACTCCTAGAATGATGAGCTCGACCCCTAGAGGCATGGGAAGGAGTTAGGCTTGTCTATATCATGTAATTTCTCAGTCATTTTCAGGGTTGGACACTTGGGATTGCTTGGCACTCCATTGTACATTTGATTTCTGCATTTTTGGCAAAGGCAAGACCAGGGTTTGCAACACTTTTTGGGATCCTTGTGGCTCTGTGTTTTGATGGTGTTCTTCTCTATGTAATTTTTAAGTTCACTGATATTTATGTGTACCATTTCCTTTCTCTTTTTCTTCTGAAATTAAACAAGTGAGTGACAAAGGTAATATTCATTAGCTTGTTGTGCTCTGCCTTTTAGTTTTATTTAATTTTCAATGTTTTCTTCAATTTAAAGAGGATTCTTGATATCCTCTCGCCCTCTTCAGCTTCTCACCAGTCTAAGCCCTCCATCTTAACAAATCCAAGATCAAAATGATTGCCTTTCTCGCCCCAATCAGAACTCTGCAAAATTGGCCTTCATCCCCAAACCCAAATTTGCCTTTCCCTTGATTCCAATAAAATCCCCAAAAAATCAAATCAAATCCTTGCACTTCATACCTAGCCTAAGATCAGAAGATATTTCAGTCATCTCAAGCCCCATAGATCATCATTTGCTGAGATTAACCCAAAGAGATCCCTCTCCTGTCCTCATAGGGCTAGCTACGAGGCTAAGCGTGGTTTGATGCTGGTCCTGGATCCTGCCTTTTCAGCCTAAGGTAAATCTAGGCTCTAACACATCCAACAATTCATTAAAAGAAAATGCACAAGTAAGCATTTTGAATGTCCTTATTGTACAATGGGCTTAATGATTATGATAATTTAGATCTTGATTGAGACCAACAATTCATCAGAAGACAATGGACGAGTAAGCATTTTGCATGTCCTTATTGTAGAGATCAGTTTGCTCCTCCCTAACTTTCCTAGGGTCAGAATGCATGAAAGTTTATTTTTTATTTTCACCTTTCTTTTATTGGTTTATTGTTTTTGTAATGGACTCTACCATGCCCAAATTCAAAGGGCTCGAGTGATGCAAGCAAATTTTCTAGTAGGATGCAAATACTAGACCTTCCTCAAACTTTGTTACATGAAATTAAAATTTCTTGTAATCATGAACATAAAATGTTTTATGTTTCATCCTTAGATTTTGATCTTAATGCCTACATTTTTAAACCATGTTACTATATTTTAAGTAGAATATACTTAGATCCAATAAACCTTACAACTCTCCAAAGTTTAGGTTAATTTCAGCTAAAAAGAGGGAACTTAAATGGCTTTTGCAATTTAGACTCAATGCTTACAGACAATGATTAAAAATGGAAGAACACAAATGGTCTGATAAATTTTACCCACTTGTCAATTTCCAAGACCTTTACTATTATTCTGAACCTAAATAGAAAGAGTAGAAGAAGAAGAGGAGCCTGGATGAGGTGGACCCTGACTTGCTTGATACTTTTCGAAAGCTGGGCATTCCCTTGACTAGAAGAAGAGATTGGCCAACATTGTTGTAGATGTTGTGTTTGTCATTGTTTTAATTGCTATGGTGCATAGGTAGACTCTATGGGTAGTTGAGGTTATCTTTTGTTTCTTATAAGAGGTAGTTGGGAGTATCTTGATATAGTTAGGAAAGTAGCTTCGCAAGTTTGTTATTCCTGCTAATAACTATTATGTTACATTGTAAAAAAAATAGTGATAGCTCCTTCTATTAAATCCCCAAGCATACTTTGTCACCCATGGAAATATCCACTTATTTCAAGATGAATGATATGGAGACTAGGCAGTTGGAGAGGACTCTTATTGTTGTTTATGAGAGTAGCTCTATGAGCTGAGAGGAGTTCTGTGACATATATTGAAGGATGAACTGCACCATTTTATGACACCAATCATCGCCACAGTAGTGGATCTCTATTGCACCGAGGGAGAAATGATGAAGTATTCCACTATAAAGAATAGGTATGTTGGGGACGAGGAATGAAAACATGGGATTTATAATTTTATTATGAAAAGAGGTTTGTGTGATGGAGACAAATCAAGGATTCTATGGATCTGAGTAGAGACTAGTTTGACAATCATACGGAAATACTCAAGCATTTTTTTGAAAGACAATGATGCAATTGGAGAGTTCTATTCTGTTTCCTTGAAAAATAACTATCAATAGGGTGGACAAAAATGATCCATATAGGGAAGAAATGCAGGATTAGGATTGTTTCTAAAATTATATTTATAAGCAAGTCAAGGAACTACTACAGAGGATTAGTGCAGATGTAACCAAATTCTCATAATACAAGGAATTTTTCACAGTGTGATTTGATGCTCATTAGTGACTAGGCAACTACAAATAGTTATCATTACATTCAGTTACAATTTGAGTTGCATTCTAAAGTATCTAATTTCATTTATTGATGGTCCTTCTTGTGTCCTTGTCTCTCTTAATTTCATTGTGGTAGATTGGAATGGGTTAAAAAATCAAGCATATCGTTGAGTAAAATAGACATCCACATGTCATTGTGCATACCCTCTATTTTTTATACCATTAAAAGTGAGCAATATGATGTGTGCACAACTAAAAGTCCTAGCATGCATGATGAATCCAGTCTTAGCATGGAAATTGAAACCAATAATCATAAAATATTAATAAATTTGTGACATGGAGTAAAAAACACAATAAAAGATTCTATGCCAACATTGTCTATTTAGTGAAAGAAACTACTAATATTTCATAATTTTCAGAGATGGTGGATGTCATGAAGTTTCCCTCAAGAAAAGTTATTGACTTGAAGATAAGCTAGTCAGTGCAACTATTTACTCCAAATAGTTTAAATTTAGGTAATTAAAACAATTTTGAAAATAACTATAAACACCACCACGGCTAAATTTAGGTAATTAAAACAAGTTTGAAAATAACTAGAAACACCACCCCTGTTTACTTTAAATAGGTTAAATTTAGGTAATTAAAACAAGTTTGAAAACCACTAGAAACACCACTCCCACATCATTTTATTTCTAGTTGTACAATATAATATTGAATAAAATTATGAGCACTTCCATTTAAATTGACCGTACATAAAATAAAAAATAAGGTTGATGTTTTTAAAAGCTACATCCATTATTAAATATAAGTATCCATCATTAAATATAGGATATGACAAGGATGGCTCATAATTTTCAAGCCTATATCTATCACCAACTATAAGATAAGAGTTAATAAGATGAGAAAAAGTTTGTCTTGATATAACATGTAAACGTCATATTACTTATAACTCATGTATATTGTATCTTATTGTCCATAGAAATATGGAAGGAGAATGAGTAAGCATTTTCACACTAGTTTAAAATTTCTCATTGGTTGGTGAAGAACCAATTCAATGCTATTTTTGGTGGAGTATTAACTTATTAACAAATGTTAGTCTATTAAATGACTGAAAAAATGATATTTAGAATGTTATATAGAGGTTACATTTCATTTAGTTATATCTAACCTGACGTAACTATAATATTCCAACTACATTCTTTTTATATAGAAGTTACATCTCATGTACCTATAGAAAATATATTCAGGTGTTTTAGATAGAAGTTACATTTTACATAACATTTACGTGTTCTGGATAGAAGTTACATTTTACATAGCTATATCTACCTTGACAAAACTATAATATTCTAACTCCATTTTTTTCACACTTTTCAACCTTTTAAATGTTTGTCTATTTTAGTGTGATTATGCAATTAAATAGTTGATATTATTTAAGACATGTCCTATTTGCAACTTTTTGAATTCTTAAGTGGGATCTTGGGTAGGTTTTTGTTACTACCATATATCATGTTTTAAGTAGATGGTGTTTTATAATTCACCCAAAAGACTTTAGGAATAACCTTTAATTGCATGCTTGTTTCCATTATACATGAAATATTTGCAACCTTTTCCATGTGAAGAACCCAATAGCCCATGTTGAACATGAAGCAAGTACCTCAAAAAGTGGGGGATATCAGTTATTCTATTTCTAGAGGGGGATAGATCTAGAGAAGGCAATGAAAACAATCATAAATGGCTTTTTTCGGGTCACATTTAATGAAACGCCACTAGAATTTGCTACTAAAGTAAATCAATTGATGAATTTGAAGCTTGAAGGTAGTGTTGAATAGGTGTTGCAAGGTATATCTATAACACTATCTATGTACATGATTCTAATGCCATGAGATGGTGTCTCAATAACACTATTGTCCAGTAATGAGTACTAGATATAGATAGCTTTCTCATGTCCTATAGGTAAATCGTATCATTATATTTCTATGAAATCTCAGAATATGTTCAAAGTTTGTCTTAGATAAGGAAATATGTATTTACTCTTGAATTTATCTATTTTGTAATAATATCAAGAATAAAATTGTCATTGCAAATAATTGGGATCTACCATGTAAGTTTACTTTACTGCATGAAATTCTTGATTTGTTAGATCCCAACTAGTTAGGGTTGAATTTATTTTTGTTCTAACGAGATTAAGAACAAAGTTGTCATTTTAAATTGAAATATACTATGTAGGATTTATTCACTACATGAAATTGTTTATTTGTTAGCACACAACTTATTAGTATTATGAAGAGTCCTCCTTCGTGACAATATTTATGAATGCTCTATTCTTGCTCAAAGGATTACATATTACATAAAGGTGGAAAACAAATGAGATGCAAGTGAATGGTTTCTATTTTAAAATGTGAGGGAGTATAAAATCATTTTCATTTGCATTCAAATATTTTGAAGCACCCACTAAAATTCTTCATTTTACTCCTAGTTAATTCCATTTCTACCATCCCAATGCTTCTATAAGTCCTTCTCCAAAGTGATCTCTTAACTATCTTGGAGGGAAATTGATTACTTGATTGGAACCCACAAATTACAATTTGATTAGGAGCAAGGGATGAGAAAGCTTCATATTCTTCAATATATTCCTCAAGTTAAAATCATATCGAACGTTTTCCTTTCTATTAAATTGATACGAAATTCACTCCAACATTTGTTAAGATTTTGAGACTTTTTCATTGATTTTTTTTTTGAAAGTTATGTTCTCAATTAAAGAAAAGGTGAAAATGATGCAATGGAAGGATTTTTTGTTGTAGTGCCTAAGAATGCCTTGTTAATGTGAAGGGCTTGGTATTTTCTTGACTCAAGATTAGTCACATTTGACTTCCTAGAATTACTTTTAGTTTCATTTTTGTTGTGTTTATATTGCTATCCTTGAAGTAGATGATCTACTGTGTGTGTAATAGGAAGTATTAACTGCTAAGCACTCTAAAAGGTGATTTTGATGGACGACTAACTTTAAATGTCCCTACTTGACACTTTAGTACTACATGATCAAACAAAAAAATATTAATCAATATTAAACGGAAGATGATTAATGTGTAGTGTTTCTTGGCTTGTCATATAATTACGGCATTTTGGCCCCCAATAATATATTTGAGGCTACTTTTTGGTTGTTACTTGTGGACCTTCCCTTTAGCTCAGAAAAACATCAAGGATAATTTCCATTCATTGGCATTGGACATCATCAAAGAGGAATTCACCAAAAGCAGTAGAGGACATGGGAGCAATTGGTACAATGAGCAGATAACTACTAGAGAAACATCGAGGCACCATAATTTCTTGTGTATTTAGATTCACTCGAAATTAACAAGTCACAAAAAGTACCTTTTTTCTTAATATTTTCATGTATACATAAATACTAAAAATGCAATTTCAGACTAATTATTCAAACTAATAATTATCTGATAGTCATAATTTATAATTAAATAGTATAATTTGATTAATATTATAGGACACAATGTTGGGTCCCTATAATACTAGTGATTACCCCCTTATTTTATTAGTAGAACCCACGTATTATATTGTTGTACCCATGTAATGCCCATATTGTTACTATTACACCCCATAGAAGCCCACTATTGTTATTATTGTGCCCTTACATTATTATTGTTAGGTAGGCTCTCATTATGTTATGAGCCCTTAGACTCCTATATATAGAAAGGAGGTCTTTTCATTTGTATCATCCAAGAATTGTTCATTTATGTAATGTAAAGGAGGTTTCCCCCTCGAAGAGGCTAAATTCTAAGGCGTTGATCTATATTTTCTATCTTTTCTTGAGCTGGTTTCATAACATTTGGTATCAGAGCTTTGGATTCTAGGGTTTCGTTGCTCCAAACAGGTCATCGTGGCATTTTCACTATAACTTTTTTTTTGTGACGTTTCAGAAGTCGCCAAAAAAACCCATTTGAGAAGAAATCACGCTAAACCTGGGCTCCAAATTTCAGAGCTTTTTGCGTGATATTTGCGGAGATATGGTCTGAGGAAGTTGGTCTTTTTGCAGACTCCTGAATTACATTCAAAACAGGTGACCTAGGGAAAATAGTCATAACTTTCTCTATGAGGATCGGATTGAAATTTCGTAAGAAGGTACAGAAAGAGGACGGACTTTAGTTTCTTGTGTGCATGTTTCAGATCCAAAGGTTGAAACAGTGACTCGTGGCACGTCGTACAACTTCGCCCTACTGAATTAGTCTAAAAGCAAGTCACTGTGGGAGATTTCACATATCTCTTCCTTGGAGAATCCAATTTGGGTGAGACTTGTGGCATTGGAAAGAGGACACAGAAGGCTACTGCAGGTTGCAATTTCAGAACTAGATGATCCGAAATTACAGAGATACATCAGATTCAATATCAGGCTTATACAAAGTGAAAAAAGGTGTGTATTTTTTTTAAAATTTTTGCATAAGCTTGGTTTGAAGGAATTAAAAGGGCATAGTAAAGCATTATTATCATTAATTGATGCCCCGAAGAAAGAAAATGCAAACACCTGGTAAGAAACCTGAAAGCTCTAGCATGACTTATGAAGAAGAGGAAGAAATGCAACATGATATAGCAAAATTACGAGACCAAGTGCAACAAGTGTCAATTGCACAGAACACCATATGTACATAGCACTTCATATCCGACAT
>Ga0115851_101217_pt1 | contig 13333 bp, 11 predicted proteins | sample InSIn2gowninarea_FD_83865 | JGI IMG/M metagenome (GOLD analysis project Ga0115851, IMG submission 83865)
AAAGATCATCCGATACCGATAAGTATTCATGGAGATATGAATTTATTTTGATTATGGAATTATTATCAAGCCGACCTACAACTCATGTAGGCTCAGAAGCTCAACAGTTGCATCTATTCACCCACCAACGTTGTGTATAAATAGAAGAGGACTCTTCCTCATTTGGACTCACTCATCTCATCACATCTCTCTCTCTCTACTGCGCAGAAATGAGTCTCTTCTCTACTGCGCTGAAATGGGTCTCTCTCTCACACATGTGAACCCGGAAGCTGTTGAATTTGAAGCTGCAACTGCAGAAGTAAAGATTGACTTGTGTGGCCTCGAAGATCTCCTCTTTGGAACCGCGCTGTAGGTTCATCTGAACCTCCTCTGAAAGCCGCAACTTTTGGAGGTGGAATGAAGTCAATCCGACGAACGATTTGCAAGATATCGACTGCCCTAGTTTGAAGCTGGAAACTGCTGAAACTAAAGCTGCAACTGCAGAAGTAAAGATTGACCTGCGTGGCCTAGAAGATCTCCTCATTTGAACTGCGCTGTAGGTTTATCTGAACCTCCTCTGGAAGTCGAAACTTTTGGTGGTGGAATGAAGTCAATCCGACGGTCGGTTTGTGAGATATCATTTGCCCTAGTTTGATAATGAAGCCGCCAATGCTGATGCTGCTGATCTAGGGTTTGCCACTGCTGATATGAATCAGATTTATTGCACTATTTCTCTCTGCTGAATTATTGAAGATAAAGAAGATTTGATCAAAGGGTTTCCCCACACATTGTGGGGTTTGTCCCTGGCTAGCCGCCACATCTTGTGTCTCTTGTCTTGGCTTGTTTTCTGTCGATCGTTTAATGTTCTATCTGCACTTTACTATATGTACATGTGATTGCTAATCTGTGGAATATAATAAGGAAAAGAAGTAACATGTTATAAGCATAGAACATACCATAACTTAACATCTAATCATTCTTATGGAACCCTAAAAGGTTCACTGTAAGACCCTATCCTAAGGGTATGTCAATATTGATTATGAAAGCCTAGTCTACTTAGGGTTGTTAAAACCCTATTCATTTCTATGTTTAGGGGTTTGGTATTGTTATGATAAAAACCCTAGTCCTTTAGGGTTTGTTGTTAATGTCTAAGTTATGTATTGAAACCCTAGATCTTTAGGGTTTGGTAAATTAGGGCTTATAAGAAAGACCCTCATATTAGCTAAAAATGAGGTCCTAGGAATAAAACCCTAAGTGTATATCTGTTTGTATGATCAAAACCCTAGTCTGAATGAAATTGTTAACTTCGATGTATTGATGTTTAGGTCTTGGGTTTACTTAGTAGATATTGATGTGAAATGCATCCTAGATATGTATATGCGAGTATGTTGTCCTAATTGTTAATGTTCATGTTTTAGTTTTCTGAAACCTAGGGTTTGTAAAGCTCTAGTAGAAATTGATATTCTAGGATATGATATTGTTTTCAATACGATTTAGTTTAGGGTTTGCAACAAATCCTAGTAAAAGTCTATAATGTAAAAGCATATTGTTGAAACCTTAGTTAGTACTATAATTGGATTATTATTGAATCATTGATATCTAAGGCTGTGTCTCGAAGATGGAATATAGGGTTTACATTAAGTCATGGTAGAATATGTCATACATCACTAAAAGTAATATTGAGGCCCTAGATATAATGAGGTTGATATCTTGATTGAGTTGTTCAAAGTCTTGATAATGAAGTCTAGGATTTATGACAAAACCCTAGAAAAAAGTTGATGTCTAGCATGTAAAAAGATGTGTCTCATGAACCTAACTAGGTTTAGATGTTTAATGTCCAAAGTATAATGCTTCCATTATAGTATTGACATGATTTTGGTATAGCTAACTTCATGCTTCTATTTATTTCTTTCTTTTTGGTTGTACTTGCTATTAAAGTTTTGTAGGTACATAATCTTCAAGATAATAAAGATATTCATGATGAAAGAAGCGTATGAATGATGATGATCAAGGAATGAAGCCATGAAAGGTTCTTCGATGTTATAAAAGAAGGAAGTAGTTGATCTCCCAAAGTTAAGAGGGAGCCTGGATAGAAGAAAGAGTACATCTCCCCAGTCGAGAGGGAGGACATATTATGATAGTCATTATAGATACCTTGAAGAAGAAATTGGAGAATGAATTGGTGTCGCTGAAGAAATGAAAAAAAAGAAGAAAGCTTCCGACAAATTGAATATGAATAACTTGATGATGAGATTAGCAACATCCGAATAATTGAGGACCCCGAAGGTTTGTGCTCACTTGTATATTTGAAAGTTTATTACTGATCGAGGTTTGTGTTTGTACAGGTAATATCTCTCCACAAGAAGATTGAACACTTTGGAATCATGCTTGGTCAAATGGATATATCTAGTTTGATAGGGAGAGTTGAAGCATCTAATGGCGAATGCTTGGGAGGACATCTGACCGGCTTATATGTGTTTGATGTCTAGATCCTGAAGAGGGAGGGTGGTGTTGGTCTTGGAGCTCTGACCATGGATACACACCTAGATCCTTGGGTTGATCATTAGTTAGTAAGCCCGATGGTACCTAGACTGGCTAAAAGCTTTAGTCCATCTTAGTCCAATCCGGATAGATAACCCTAGTCAGGTATCTAGTCTGTGGCACTAAGTGTGCTTCAACTCTTCATAGTTCATGTGTTTTGAGATATTCCATGTACTTGTATATATATGTAATTATGAATTCCTCCCTAGTTAAGAAAGAGTGTTAAAGAATGTAACTAAGTTCGATCTTCATAATTGTATCATGTAATATATTTGTCAAAATAAATTTTATTATTAATAAAATGACTTATTAAAACATGGGTTTCATGCTTGGGTCATCATTTTTAGGTCAAAGTTTTCATTGTAGGTTTCTAGGTTTTATATTGAGTCAATAGAGTCATTGTCAATTTTATTAGACACTTCTTGGGCTTTTGTGTCATGTAAAAAGAATTATTTTTGAGTCAAATAGGTCATTTGACACCTCCACACCAAGTCGGCCCTATCCTGACAAAGTTGGCCTACATTAGGGCAATTTGACCCACAAAAGAGGCTATATAGAGAGAAGCAGTTTGATCCATTTGAATCACTCACAAAATAAGTTCGATACACAAGAAAGAAAGGTAGAAAAAGTGCGAAGTTGCTAGAGAAGGAAGAAGATTGTAAGGGAAGACAAAATCAAAGTTTTGGGCTATTTATTTCTCACACGTGTGAAGATACTGGGCATTTGCTGGGGTTGAAAATATGAAGTTTATTGTGCGTCAAAGTTCTATTGCACAGGAGGCCGAAATTCTATTGGTACAAGATCGAAACTCTAGGTCAAAGTTGCTATTGGGAAGTTATCATTTGGAGAAGAAGGAAGGGTTGACTTGGTGGTTGGATGAAGTTTGTGTCTAGGTCAAAGAGTCTTGGATTATCTCATCTTGTCTTATGAATCTATTGAAGGAAGAATTATGACTGGGTCTTCCCCTCATAGGGATTTTTCCCTAGCTATGCACCTACATCTTGTGTCTCTTGTTCTTCTGATCTTCATATATATATATAATTTGGTAATTGCTTGATAAAATATAAATTGAATAAGAAGTAAACAGAAGCCAACATAATTCAAAAGTAATTATCAAGAAAGTGGAATCAAACCCTTAAATCCTACTAGCATTGATTTCTCAACATATGCATGTGTGTATTTGGTTCTCTTGTTGTCATTGGCATGAGTTTTGCTAGGTGTGACAGTGGTTTCAACCTTGCCTTGCCATTTCCGGATAGTCATGGTGTGATGGGGTTCTTTTACTTGGTTAAACTAGATTGTTGGATGGTTTTGAAACTGAGTGGGGTGGTCTTAGGAAAATTCCAAAAGGCCTAGGAATCCCTTGACTGGGAAATGGCGGGATACACAGTAAAACCTAAGGTTGGAGAGGATAAAATTCCTCACGGTTTAGGTGGAGAGATCCAAAAGTATCCATGCTTGTTTAGGGCCTAGTGATCCCTTGACCGGTATATGGCGAGGTTGGGGTAAAGCCTGGTAGTGTATGTTTATTGTTTGGGCCTAGGAATCCCTTGACTGATATATGGTGGGATATACGATAAAGCCTGGTTGTATAGATGAGGATTTTGGGTTTGGGAATCCCTTGACTGATAATGGCGGGATACACGGTAAAGCCTGAGGAAGACCTAGTTGGTTTTGTTGTGAGTCCCATATTCAAGCTTGGAATATGGCACAGGGGTGATTGATTGAAAGAAAGATTTGGTTTAGCCCAATCTATGGCCGGGTGGTACGTGGAAGTCCTTGACTTGGTTGGCTTTTGCATATGTTAATAAGAGCTCATTTCCTTTGTATTTCATGAATAAATGTATTTGTTATTATGTGGCTTTCATAGTTGTTCTATCATTGTTATTATTTTGGTTATATGCTGGTTATAAGCATAGTTTTATGACAGACTTGAGTTATGGCTCTCATCATGATTTGGTTAGTAAATGAAATGTTAATGAATGTATGACCTAATAGATGATATTGCAACTATGGTGAGAAGGCATCAAACCCTGACGATTCTCAAATAAGTATGAGACCCCTATGTTCAAATGTGTATTTATGACCTGTAGGTTTCATGTTCATCATGTGTTTGACGGAATGTTTGTTATGGTTAGGCTTGGTTAGGTCAAGTTCTTGTATAAGTTTTGTATGGAGGGCTTTGTCCCTGTGTCTTTTATAATTTTTGAAAGTTTCATTAAGTTCTGGGTAGTGGTCTGGATGCTAGCCCTAAAAATAGGCCTAAAATCGCATGGTCGCAGGCATAGAACTGGGTGAAAAAGATTGCAATCGCTCCCTTGCAGGCTTGTGCATGTGATTGGAGGGTTACAATCGAATTCTAGCAGTGTCGTCCCAGCATTTGGGAGTCCAGGACACAAAAACAGAGGTTTAACTCAGGGTCTGGGCACTTAGAAGGGTGGTTTACCGCTTGGGGGTTCTGTAGCACCTGAGGGAGGTCTATAAGGTTTTGGTTTTGTCGATTCCACTTCCTTAATGTGATCTAGGAGGTTGAATAATATCATAGTAACTCTTCATCACATATTCACCCCAATGGACCAATAAGCTTGGGTAAGTGCGGGAGTTGGGTGTTACAGATTGGTATCAGAGCATGGTTCAACCTTTGGACTGGATGGAAGAATGTGTTGTCATGCATGCATGTAGGTTGTATGTGTGCTTGATGTGTATGCATGGTGACGGTCATCATTACAGTCGTGTTGTTGTATCGAAGTTAATGACGTTGTTATTGGGATGCGTTTGTCGTGAATGCATGTCAGCGATATATGTGTTCGCTATACATGTCAGTGTCTATATGTTGTTATGCATGCATTGTATCTAGTTGGTGTTATAGTTGTGGCATCATACATGGTCACTGGGATAATGATTGAGATGATACTTATACACTGTTATGGTTATGATTATACATGTATTGTGCTAATTTGGTTGATCTTGCAGACGAGATATCCTCCCATGAACTATACTGAGGTATGTTGATTATGTTTATATTTTGGTTTAGATGACATGATATACGTGCAGGAAGAAGAAGATCAAAGATGACAAGCACAATGGTGGACTACAGTTCACGTGATTCTCCCTACAGATTAGGATGAGAAGCATGGTGATGAGTACTCCCCTCACATAGAAGACACTTTGATAAGTTTGAAGGCAGAAATAAGGAGTTGCAAAGCAGATAATGACAAAATCATTTAGTCACAAGAAAGACTTGCCAGGGCACAGGAAAAACAAGCAAAGGTCAATGCAGTTATTCTTCAGAGTTTGTCAAACTTGCAGAGATAAGGGTTGCTTAGGATCAGTCATGGACAAGAGGACAAGACTAATGGAGCATATGGAAACAGATCTCATGATGGACACAAGTCAGACAGGGATGATACCATCAGGGATGGAAAATTCTTGGACACACTTGATAGGAGAGGCAATGGACATGGGCTTTATTCTAGTTCTGGTTCGAATAGGTACCATGGTCATCATCGTTATCATCCTTACAGGAGGAGTGACAAGGGATATTTTCTGGATGAGTTCAAGAAAGAAAAGCCACCTACATTTGATGGAGAGTTGAAGAAACTGGAAGATGCAGAGGCATGGTTGTTTGGAATGAAGAAGTTCTTTGAGTTGCATGATTACAAAGAGAACATGAAGGTCAGAATAGTTATCTTCAGCCTCAAAGGGAAAGCAGATATCTAGTGGGAAGATGTGAAGCGGGTCAGAGACGTCAGGACAGAGGAGTTGAGTTGGCATGAATTCAAGAGACTTTTCAGGAAGAAATACTTGTCAGATAGGTACTACAACAATAAAGCTAAGGAGTTCTATGCGCTGAAGATGGGATTGATGACAAATGAGGAGTATACGACCAAGTCCCTGGAGTTATTGAGGTATGTACCATATCGTAAGGATAAGAAAGCCAAAGTTCAAAGATTTTTCAGTGGATTACCCTTAGCATTTAAGGATCAGATTGAGTATGATGAGCCTCGGTCAATTGAAGAAGTCATTGGAAATTTGAAACATTGTTATGAGCAATCGAAACGTAACACAAAGTCTCCGCAAGGTTAGAAAGGGAAAGACAAAGCTGAGGGCAAGTGGCCACCGAAGCGAACAAGACCTCAAGATGCAAATGAGAAAGAGAATGGTGTTCCTTACTAGAAGTTTAATGTAGTTGGACAAAGACATGGGTCACAACCTAGAGGGAAGCAGAATAAAGGTGAGGGTAAAGGATAGTTATAGTGTTGGATATGTGGCAAGGAGCATCTCAATAAGAATTGTTCCTCGTATCAGGGTGGTAAGCCTCATATCTATAGTGCACAAGAAGCACAGACAGTTAGGGATGTTGGACAAAGAATTGCATAGATCTATGCAACATTGGATAATAGGCAGGCATATCACCAGGCATCTATTATCAAGATGGGCGGTAAGCTTTGTGATCAAGTTGTTTATATTTTGATTGACCCCGGATCTAGCTATAGTTATGTTAATCATGACCTGGTGGATAAGTGTGGTTTGAATAAAGAAGTGCATGCAAAACCTTGGTTAGTGCAGTTGGCTATAGGTACAAAAAAAAGAGTTCATCATTGGGTAAGAGCTTGTGCATTAGAGATGAATGGTATGCTTACATCAGCATATCTGAATGTACTTCCATTGGGATCATACAGTATGCTTCTGGGTATGGATTGGATGTATCTTCACAGGACTAAGGTAGATTGTTATGACAAAGCCATTGAGTGCTTGGATGATAATGGAGAACAAAGAATTTTGCAAGGTAAGAAGAAAGCTACATCAGTTAGAATGGTTACAGCTATGCAGGCAAAGCGCAGTCGCAAGAAACGGTGTGTATTGTTTGCAGTGCATATTTCCAATGATAAAGGTAAAGATGTTGAGGATATAGAAGTCTTGATTAAGTATCCGGTTTTACCGCAGTTTCAGGATGTATTTCCCGCAAAGATATCAGAGTTGATGCTTCACGGAGAAGTGGACTTTTCTATTGAGTTGGTACCAAGGGCAGCACCATCATCAAAGGCACCTTACAGGATGAGCACTCTAGATTTAGTGGAATTGAAGTTGACGCTGAAGAAAATGCTTGACAAGGGATACATTAGGCCAAGTGTATCGCCTTGGGGTGCACCAGTATTGTTTGTAAAGAAGAAGGATGGTACTCACAGGTTATGCATTGATTACAAGCAGTTGAACAAGGTAACCATCAAGAACAGGTATTCATTGCTTAGGATTGATGATTTGTTTGACCAATTGAAGAAAGTAGTAGTGTTCTCGAAGATTGATCTAAGATTAGGATACCATCAAGTATGCATCAAAGAAAGGGCATTTGCAAGACTGCTTTCCGGACCAAGTATGGGCATTATGAGTTTGTTGTAATTCCATTTGGTTTGACTAATGCTCCAGCTACTTTTGTGTGTCTGATTAATAATGTGTTGCATACTTATTTGGACAAGTTTGTGATAGTATTCATTGATGACATCTTGGCATATTCTAAGAACGAGGAAGAGCATGCAGAACATTTAGTCGTAGTGTTGGGATTGTTGAGAGAGCATCAGTTGTATGCAAAACTTAGCAAATGCAATTTCTTTCAGACAGAGATACATTACTTGGGACATGTTGTTTCCAAGGAAGGCATAGAAATGGATCCAAAAAAGATAAGGGTTATCATGGAATGGGCAGCTCCTAGGAATGTGGATGAGATAAGGTCATTTATAGGGTTAGCAGGTTACTACAAGAGGTTCATTAGAAACTTCTCATGGATTGCATATCCTATCACATTACTGCAACGAAAAGGGGAGAAATTTGAATGGATAGAGTAATGTGCAGCAAGTTTTGAGCAGTTGAAACAGTTGTTGACAAATGCTCCAATTCTAAAGTTTGCATATCCGAATAAAGAGTTTGTGGTGTGTACAGATGCTTGTAAAAGAGGACTTGGTGGATTCCTAATGCAGGAGGAACATGTGGTAGGTTATGAATCAAGGAAATTGAACAAGCACGAGAAGAATTATGTGACACATGATCTTGAGTTAGCAACGATCATTCATGCATTGAAGATGTGGAGGCACTATCTTGTTGGCAGGAGGTTTGTATTGATGAGTGATCATAATGGATTGAGATACTTGTTTGACCAACCAAATCTGAATGTCAGGCAAGCTAGATGGTTGGCCACGATCAGTGAGTTTGACTTCAATATCAGGTACATTAACGGAAAGGAAAACGGGGTTGTAGATTCTCTTAGCAGAAGAGTGCAGGTAAATCATATAACAGCTATGAGTTCATATGGGACAGATTTACAGGATAGGATCTTACAGGCAGGATAGCAAGATGACAGGTATAGAGAGCTTAGACACAGGTTACAGCAGCAGGGTACAGGTGATCAAGATGTGGACTATCGTCTGATGACAGATGCTTTGATCAGATTTAGGGACAAGATCTATGTGTCAGACAACAATGAGCTCTTATTAACATATGCAAAAGCCAACCAAGTCAAGGACTTCCACGTACCACCCGGCCATAGATTGGGCTAAACCAAATCTTTCTTTCAATCAATCACCCCTGTGCCATATTCCAAGCTTGAATATGGGACTCACAACAAAACCAACTAGGTCTTCCTCAGGCTTTACCGTGTATCCCGCCATTATCAGTCAAGGGATTCCCAAACCCAAAATCCTCATCTATACAACCAGGCTTTATCGTATATCCCACCATATATCAGTCAAGGGATTCCTAGGCCCAAACAATAAACATACACTACCAGGCTTTACCCCAACCTCGCCATATACCGGTCAAGGGATCACTAGGCCCTAAACAAGCATGGATACTTTTGGATCTCTCCACCTAAACCGTGAGGAATTTTATCCTCTCCAACCTTAGGTTTTACTGTGTATCCCGCCATTTCCCAGTCAAGGGATTCCTAGGCCTTTTGGAATTTTCCTAAGACCACCCCACTCAGTTTCAAAACCATCCAACAATCTAGTTTAACCAAGTAAAAGAACCCCATCACACCATGACTATCCGGAAATGGCAAGGCAAGGTTGAAACCACTGTCACACCTAGCAAAACTCATGCCAATGACAACAAGAGAACCAAATACACACATGCATATGTTGAGAAATCAATGCTAGTAGGATTTAAGGGTTTGATTCCACTTTCTTGATAATTACTTTTGAATTATGTTGGCTTCTGTTTACTTCTTATTCAATTTATATTTTATCAAGCAATTACCAAATTATATATATATATGAAGATCAGAAGAACAAGAGACACAAGATGTAGGTGCATAGCTAGGGAAAAATCCCTATGAGGGGAAGACCCAGTCATAATTCTTCCTTCAATAGATTCATAAGACAAGATGAGATAATCCAAGACTCTTTGACCTAGACACAAACTTCATCCAACCACCAAGTCAACCCTTCCTTCTTCTCCAAATGATAACTTCCCAATAGCAACTTTGACCTAGAGTTTCGATCTTGTACCAATAGAATTTCGGCCTCCTGTGCAATAGAACTTTGACGCACAATAAACTTCATATTTTCAACCCCAGCAAATGCCCAGTATCTTCACACGTGTGAGAAATAAATAGCCCAAAACTTTGATTTTGTCTTCCCTTACAATCTTCTTCCTTCTCTAGCAACTTCGCACTTTTTCTACCTTTCTTTCTTGTGTATCGAACTTATTTTGTGAGTGATTCAAATGGATCAAACTGCTTCTCTCTATATAGCCTCTTTTGTGGGTCAAATTGCCCTAATGTAGGCCAACTTTGTCAGGATAGGGCCGACTTGGTGTGGAGGTGTCAAATGACCTATTTGACTCAAAAATAATTCTTTTTACATGACACAAAAGCCCAAGAAGTGTCTAATAAAATTGACAATGACTCTATTGACTCAATATAAAACCTAGAAACCTACAATGAAAACTTTGACCTAAAAATGATGACCCAAGCATGAAACCCATGTTTTAATAAGTCATTTTATTAATAATAAAATTTATTTTGACAAATATATTACATGATACAATTATGAAGATCGAACTTAGTTACATTCTTTAACACTCTTTCTTAACTAGGGAGGAATTCATAATTACATATATATACAAGTACATGGAATATCTCAAAACACATGAACTATGAAGAGTTGAAGCACACTTAGTGCCACAGACTAGATACCTGACTAGGGTTATCTATCCGGATTGGACTAAGATGGACTAAAGCTTTTAGCCAGTCTAGGTACCATCGGGCTTACTAACTAATGATCAACCCAAGGATCTAGGTGTGTATCCATGGTCAGAGCTCCAAGACCAACACCACCCTCCCTCTTCAGGATCTAGACATCAAACACATATAAGCCGGTCAGATGTCCTCCCAAGCATTCGCCATTAGATGCTTCAACTCTCCCTATCAAACTAGATATATCCATTTGACCAAGCATGATTCCAAAGTGTTCAATCTTCTTGTGGAGAGATATTACCTGTACAAACACAAACCTCGATCAGTAATAAACTTTCAAATATACAAGTGAGCACAAACCTTCGGGGTCCTCAATTATTCGGATGTTGCTAATCTCATCATCAAGTTATTCATATTCAATTTGTCGGAAGCTTTCTTCTTTTTTTTCATTTCTTCAGCGACACCAATTCATTCTCCAATTTCTTCTTCAAGGTATCTATAATGACTATCATAATATGTCCTCCCTCTCGACTGGGGAGATGTACTCTTTCTTCTATCCAGGCTCCCTCTTAACTTTGGGAGATCAACTACTTCCTTCTTTTATAACATCGAAGAACCTTTCATGGCTTCATTCCTTGATCATCATCATTCATACGCTTCTTTCATCATGAATATCTTTATTATCTTGAAGATTATGTACCTACAAAACTTTAATAGCAAGTACAACCAAAAAGAAAGAAATAAATAGAAGCATGAAGTTAGCTATACCAAAATCATGTCAATACTATAATGGAAGCATTATACTTTGGACATTAAACATCTAAACCTAGTTAGGTTCATGAGACACATCTTTTTACATGCTAGACATCAACTTTTTTCTAGGGTTTTGTCATAAATCCTAGACTTCATTATCAAGACTTTGAACAACTCAATCAAGATATCAACCTCATTATATCTAGGGCCTCAATATTACTTTTAGTGATGTATGACATATTCTACCATGACTTAATGTAAACCCTATATTCCATCTTCGAGACACAGCCTTAGATATCAATGATTCAATAATAATCCAATTATAGTACTAACTAAGGTTTCAACAATATGCTTTTACATTATAGACTTTTACTAGGATTTGTTGCAAACCCTAAACTAAATCGTATTGAAAACAATATCATATCCTAGAATATCAATTTCTACTAGAGCTTTACAAACCCTAGGTTTCAGAAAACTAAAACATGAACATTAACAATTAGGACAACATACTCGCATATACATATCTAGGATGCATTTCACATCAATATCTACTAAGTAAACCCAAGACCTAAACATCAATACATCGAAGTTAACAATTTCATTCAGACTAGGGTTTTGATCATACAAACAGATATACACTTAGGGTTTTATTCCTAGGACCTCATTTTTAGCTAATATGAGGGTCTTTCTTATAAGCCCTAATTTACCAAACCCTAAAGATCTAGGGTTTCAATACATAACTTAGACATTAACAACAAACCCTAAAGGACTAGGGTTTTTATCATAACAATACCAAACCCCTAAACATAGAAATGAATAGGGTTTTAACAACCCTAAGTAGACTAGGCTTTCATAATCAATATTGACATACCCTTAGGATAGGGTCTTACAGTGAACCTTTTAGGGTTCCATAAGAATGATTAGATGTTAAGTTATGGTATGTTCTATGCTTATAACATGTTACTTCTTTTCCTTATTATATTCCACAGATTAGCAATCACATGTACATATAGTAAAGTGCAGATAGAACATTAAACGATCGACAGAAAACAAGCCAAGACAAGAGACACAAGATGTGGCGGCTAGCCAGGGACAAACCCCACAATGTGTGGGGAAACCCTTTGATCAAATCTTCTTTATCTTCAATAATTCAGCAGAGAGAAATAGTGCAATAAATCTGATTCATATCAGCAGTGGCAAACCCTAGATCAGCAGCATCAGCATTGGCGGCTTCATTATCAAACTAGGGCAAATGATATCTCACAAACCGACCGTCGGATTGACTTCATTCCACCACCAAAAGTTTCGACTTCCAGAGGAGGTTCAGATAAACCTACAGCGCAGTTCAAATGAGGAGATCTTCTAGGCCACGCAGGTCAATCTTTACTTCTGCAGTTGCAGCTTTAGTTTCAGCAGTTTCCAGCTTCAAACTAGGGCAGTCGATATCTTGCAAATCGTTCGTCGGATTGACTTCATTCCACCTCCAAAAGTTGCGGCTTTCAGAGGAGGTTCAGATGAACCTACAGCGCGGTTCCAAAGAGGAGATCTTCGAGGCCACACAAGTCAATCTTTACTTCTGCAGTTGCAGCTTCAAATTCAACAGCTTCCGGGTTCACATGTGTGAGAGAGAGACCCATTTCAGCGCAGTAGAGAAGAGACTCATTTCTGCGCAGTAGAGAGAGAGAGATGTGATGAGATGAGTGAGTCCAAATGAGGAAGAGTCCTCTTCTATTTATACACAACGTTGGTGGGTGAATAGATGCAACTGTTGAGCTTCTGAGCCTACATGAGTTGTAGGTCGGCTTGATAATAATTCCATAATCAAAATAAATTCATATCTCCATGAATACTTATCGGTATCGGATGATCTTT
>Ga0115851_101219_pt1 | contig 13322 bp, 14 predicted proteins | sample InSIn2gowninarea_FD_83865 | JGI IMG/M metagenome (GOLD analysis project Ga0115851, IMG submission 83865)
TATGATATCTAAGTGGAAGAAAGTAAATAAGCAAAGCAAAAACTGAAAGAAATAACAATGCTGGAATTAAAACTCAGTAAATGAATCAGCACAAAGGACAAGATGATCTCATGTCAGTAGTCATTAAAAATATGTAAATTTGCCCAGGCTACCTACAAAAACCTATAAGAAAAGCACTGATCAACAAACCCTTATGAGAAAACATAAAAGGAAATATGGAAAACAGTTAATCATGAACATCAGAACAACGCAATATATACAAGCAATGATTATAGTAACATAATGAAAGCAAGTAAGAAACTATACAGAGCCTTGGTGTACAGGGGCGCTCTGCAACCTCAGCCAGTCAATACTTAGTCACAAATCGAATTCAAAAATGTCGTCTTCTCATATATTCAAGTGTAGTAATAAGACAAGAGTAAAGCACAATACAGTGGACTTATAACAACAGTCAAAATTACATCTTAAAAGCTAACTATCCAGCGTATAACAACGCATTATTTATAAGTGAAAATGCTATAACTGTTTCCTAGATTCTACACTACCAAATAGACACGTAAATCTCCACAGCCTATGATCTAGTGGTATGGTAATCATGAAAGATAAATCCATGGAGTTGTGGCTGCTCAATTTGGTTCAAGGATTGATCCATAGGTGTTGGCACACCTCTGGAAATTAAGGATCTTGCCATGCAAACCTTCACGTGGACAAAAAGGAGCCGTGCCACCGCAAAACTCTTGGTTTGGCCATTCCTTTGACTATCTTTGACCATCACTGTTTTTGAGCGATTCATTTACTGAGTTTTAATTCCAGCATTGTTATTTCTTTCAGTTTTTGCTTTGCTTATTTACTTTCTTCCACTTAGATATCATATTACTCATTTGTTTATGATCTCCTCTCTATAGCCAAGTGACTCAATTAGTGAGGAATCATAATATTACTTAATGTACTACGATTTAGTTTCCTTTCTTGCAAGTTAGTGATTAAATTACTGATGTCATTTTGAAAGAATTTAAATATGAATGAGTAGTTAAATCTTAGTTTCCTTTTATGCAATTTGATTTCCTGCAATTTAGATATCATGTTACTCAGCTTGTTTATGATTGCTTCCTATAGCCGAAGCGAGTCGAAAGGTGAAGGGTCAGAATGTGGGTTTGAAGTACTATGATTTAGTTTGCTTCGCTTTCAATCTTTGAGTTTCTTTAAGTTCAGTTTTTATTTTCTTTTCATACAACAGTAAGGATACTGGGCCATTGTCACTAGTTCACCGTTTTGGTACATTTCTATTTTCTCTTGAGAATTGACTTCACCATAGCAAGTTTTTCATTGAGAACCTTGAATTTAGGAAAATCATTGTAGAAATCACCATTGTCATCCACTTTCCTTTCAATTCCGTCATCTTACATTTAGGAAATCAACAAAAGATAAACCTAAAAACAAACCAAAAAACTCAAAAACGACAAAGAACTAAGAAGTTGGATACATTTAGGAAATCAACAAAAGATAAACCTAAAAACAAACCAAAAAACTCAAAAACAACAAAGAACTAAGAAGTTGGATACCTTGCATATATAGTGCACTTCACTTCATCAGTTTACGATCCTTGGATTGACATTTTAAATAGAAATTTAGGACACACTAAATTGACCAAACATTTTGGCGTTGTTGTCGAGGAAGTGAAACTAGGTAGCCAATTTATTAAAAAAAAAACAAAGAAAATTTCAAGGAAGGTAAAATTGATAACATCTCAAAGTATGCTCTCCTATTGCACCTAGTGTGATCTGGAGGATCAGAAAAGAGAGTTATTTGTTTAATAATTTCTTGAGTATGCTCTCTTCTGGCACCTAGAGTGACCTGGAATATCAGAGGAGAATTATTAGGCCAACTTGAAGAAAAATAAAAGATGACATGCATAGAGCAAGAGATTCTAGGGGAAGGTTTTTAGCTAGGGCCAAGAGTTTGATTTTTACAACTCCAACCACTTCAAGGAATAGACAAGAAACACCTCCATCATCGCCAACTCACACTCCTAGCCTTAGGATTCCTGGAATTCAAGAGGCAATAGTTGAATTAGGAGACTCTCCCACACCATCCACCAAATATAAATTAATAAAAGACCCTTTCTTTACTTCTACAGGGAGACACATTGTAATTGAAGAAGTAGAATCACCTGAGGAAGAAGAGGTAGAAATTCCTCCTCGTTCGTCATTAGTAGAGGAACCAAAGGACTTTGAAGTCTCTAAAGAAACTATCATGACAGAGGAAGTAGTAAACGGATTTGGTAGAGGTAGAGGTAGAGGAGGAGGAGGAAACAATGGAGGAGGTAGAGGTAACGATGGGGGAAATATGGATGAAGATAACTCATTCGGATTTCCTATAGTTGATGAGGATTCTTGAGCAACAATGAAAAACATCTCACCATCTATCCTCCCAAGTTTTCATGGGTTAAGAAATGAGGATCCTGAAACATTTCTATTTGAGTTTGAAGTCGTGTGTCGAACTTATGATTATTTGAAAGACTCTCAAAAACTCAAATTGTTTCCTTTAACATTGAAAGGAGCTGCTTTGAAATGGTTCATGGGATTACTCACTCAATCCATTAGGACTTGGAATGATATGAAACAAACATTTTTGGATAGATACCTGGACTATTGTATGCCCACCAATCACAAGGATGAGGTATTCAAAATGATGCAAAGAGAAGATGAAAACTTGGAAGATCTACTTGAAAGATTTCAATACAACCTGAAAAGAGAAAAAATGAGTAACTTAGATGAGGAAACCTTGAAAGCCCTTCTATTAAAAGCCATTAGACATGAATGGATAGATATTTTGAACATGATGGGAAAAGGAGATATATCTCAACTTCCACTTCATGATATAGTAGAGTTATGTGTCCATCTCTCAAGGGGAAAATCTAAAATTGGAAAAGGGCCTAGAGATCCTTCTCTCATTAGAACAAACAAATTTGCAACATGATCAGTAAGTAGAGCTGAGATTGGCAATGTGCTTGATGAATTCAAAACTGATATCTTAGGGAGTCTTAGTGAACAACTAGACACCCTTAAGATACAAAACAAGCAGAAAGTAGAAGCTGAAGCTTTGGCCATCCTTTGCCCAAAATGTAGAAAGAAACATGCTCTAAGGGAATGTCCCTTGGATGCAAAAGTTGTAGAAACATGTATGATTTGCCCAGAAAACCATGAGACCAAGGATTGTCCTTCAATTCCTGGGCTCAAAGCTATTTTTCAAGAGGATCCAAATTCAATGGAGTCTCTCTATTTTGTTGCAAGGAGACCTTGGGAGGGGCAACAAAATCAAGGGTTTAACAACTCTATGAACCTTCAACCCCCACCAAATTGGAATCCTTGGCAACAACCTTGGTCCCAACCTCAAAATCCTTTTCAATCATGGGTACAAGGTATGCAAAATCCTTATGGGAGATTTGCTCAATTTGCTCAATATCCTCCATCTTTTTAGAATCGATGAGCTCCACAACTTCCAAATCAAAATCCACAACTATCATTACCATTTCCACAACAACAAAAACCTTCTCAACAGAATCAAAATTATCAACTCTTGCTCCCATTCTAACAAAAGACAAATCAACTACCTTCCCAACCATTGCCAAACCCCAACAATAAAAACCCTCAAAATTCTTACATGGTAGAAGGGAAACAATTTCCTACCTATATGATTGTTCCTCTCAATGATGTAAAACTCATATCTGGTAGAGTTTTAAATAAGCCTTCCATAGATACTCAAATGAAAATCATTTCTGAGGAAGATTCTCTTGAAGCCAATAAAGGTTCTGAAGAATCTCTTCAAAACCCAAGCACTCAAAAAGAAGAAGAAAAAGAGTCAACCGCCACAACTCCTATAGTTGAGCAACCTGCATCCTCATCCACACCTCCTTTTCCTGAAAGATTACAAATTGACAAAGGGGTGGAAAAACAAATCTTGTTGTTTGACTATGATTTTCTGGATGAATTAAAGAATGTTTGTATCAAAATTCCCTTGTTACAAGCCATTAGAAAGATTCCTATTCTAGCAAAAACAATAAGTGAGTTGAGTCTTAAAAGACCAGGAAGGAATCCGAGAGATACAAGAAAAATCCACCTGGTAGGAAAAATTGCAGATATCATGATGGGAAAAATTACTATGCAGAAGTATGTAGATCCCGGTAGTCCAATTGTCAAAACACATAGCAATGGGGTAGAAATTACAAATACTTTGATTGATTTAGGGGTTGCTATCAACATTATGAGTAGAAATACTATGGAACAACTGAAAATTCCTAATCTTCTTTTTACACCAACTTTACACCAACTTGCAAATCGATCAATTATCAAACCAGATGGTGTACTAGAAGACATTTCGGTCTCCTTAGATTCTTGGGAATATGCAATAGATTTCATGATTTTAACTCCCAAGAGTAATTTAGGAGGACACCCTCTCATCTTAGGAAGACCTTGGCTAGCCACAATTGATGCTTTTATTAGTTGTAGGTCTGGGGATATGTATATTTCCGATGGTAATTCGACAAAGAAATTCAATTTGTATCCTCCAACAAAAGCAATTACAAAAATAGGAGATAATGAGTGGGTTGATGATGAGGATACTATACAACCTGTCTTTACCATTCCTGAAATCAGTGAAGATAGTCAAATTATGAACACATTAGAAAACTTTGAAACATCTTCAGAATATGACCACACACAATTTCAGTTAGATTCTGACATTGAGTATCTATCATCTAGACAAATGTCTCTTTTCTCTATGGAAAAGTTTGGTAGTTCCACCATTGAGATCTTTCCAGTTAAAACATTGAATATCAACAAAAACTTGGAAACATCACAACAGGGAGAGCTAACCAAAATCTTGCAAAAACATTCTACTGCATTTGCATGGGAGTACACCAACATGAAAGGTATTGACCCTAAGACTTGCATTCATCACATCTACATCGAGGAAAACAATAGACCAATCAGACAACCTCAGAGAAGGATGAATCCAAACCTTAGGGAGATATTGAAAGAAGAACTCCAAAAACTACTCAATGTAAACTTCATTTATCCAATTTCAGATAGCCGATGGGTTTCTCCTTTGGTTATAGTACCTAAAAATAATGGTAAATGGAGGGTTTGCATTCATTACAGGGAATTGAACAAAGCTACTTTGAAGGCTCACTTTCCTTTACCCTTTATCGATCAGGTATTAGATACTTTACCAGGCAAAAAGTACTTTTCATTGTTGGATGGTTTTAGTGGCTATAATCAGATTCAGGTAGCACTTGAAGATCAAGATAAGACCACATTTACTTTTCCATGGGGAACTTTTGCTTACTGAGTGCTTCCTTTTGGATTATGTAATGCACCCGCAACATTTCAAAGGGCAGTACTAGGAATATTTTCTGATCTAACCCATGATTGTGTAGAGGTTTATATGGATGATTTTATAGTTTATGGTGATTCATTTGAAGAGACATTAAAGAACTTGGAAAAATTCCTTACACGATGTAAAGAAACAAACCTTTCATTAAGTCATGAAAAATGATTTATGATGTTTACTAAAGGGATTGTTTTAGGACATCATATTTCAGGGGATGGGATTAAAGTTGATAGATCAAAAGTTGAAGTCATCTCCAAGTTGCCTATTCCAAATTGTCAAAAAGATGTTAGAATTTTTCTTGGATTTACTGGATACTATAGAAGATTTATCGAAAAATTCACCAAAATAGAATCTCCACTCTTCAAATTACTTACAAAAGACTGTGAATTCAAATGGGATCCTAATTGTCAATCTGCATCTGAAACTTTGAAAACAAGAATATTTGAAGCACCCATTTTGAGAGGGCCAATTTGGAAACTTCCTTTCCATATTTATATAGATGCTTCAGATACAACTTTAGGAGCTATGTTGGGTCAAAAGGATTTAGTTCCTTATGCCATTTACTACACTAGTAAAAATTTGACTCCCACTGAGTTAAACTATACTGTGACTGAAAAAAGAGTTCTTAGCTGTTGTTCATGCAATCAATAAGTTTAGACATTATATAACGGGCTATGAAACTTTTGTCCATACTGATCATTCTGCAATTAGATATCTAATGAAAAAACCTGTTACTAATGGCAGAGTTACAAGATGGCTCTTACTTTTACAAGAATTCAATATTACTATGTTGGATAGACCAGGAAAACAAAATACAGTAGCTGATTTCGTATCTAGAATCCAAAATACTAACAAAGATTATCCTGTAGAGGATAAGTTTCCAGATGAATATTTATTTGCAGTAACTACTAAGACTCCTTAGTATGCAGATATTACTAACTATTTGGTTACAAGGAAACTACCTCCACATTTATTTCCTAGTGAAAAAAGAAGAATTATTTAGGAGAGTTCGAATTATTCATGGATTTCTAACGAATTGTTTAAAACGGGGCTAGATTGTGTGATCAGAAGATGTGTTCAGGAAGATGAAATGCCTGACATCCTCAAGGCATGTTATGATGAACCATGTGGTGGACACTTTGCTGACAAAAGGACGGCCTATAAAATCCTTTCTTTGGGATATTATTGGCCTTCCCTCTTCAAAGATACAAAACAATATGTCAGAAGGTGTGACAGCTGCCAAAGAGTTGGGAGACCGACTCTTTCAAATGAAATGTCATTACAACCACAGGTACTCATTGAACCCTTTGAAAAATGGGCTTTAGATTTCATTGGACCCATTAATCCACCATCTAGACAGAAGAAGTATATATTGGTATGCACTGATTATTTCACTAAATGGGTAGAAACCAAAGCATTGACTTCTGCCGCTGAAAATTCAGTTGTTCATTTTCTTTATGAGGATATTTTTACTCGTTTTGGTGTCCCAAGGGAAATTGTGACAAATCAGGGAAGTCAATTTACATATAACTTGATGGAGAAGTTGATGGAAGAATACAAAATCAAGCACAAAAAATCTACTCCTTACCATCCGCAAGCAAATGGTCAAGTGGAGTCTACAAACAAAGTTCTTGAGAGCATCATCACCAAAATTGTCTATCTACACAGAAGAGATTGGGCAGAGAGACTTTCTGAAGCCTTGTGGGCCTACAGAACTACATGGAGGAATACAACAGGACATTCTCCCTATGAACTTGTTTATGGGAAAGAAGTCTTGCTCCCCATTGAATTTCAAGTCAAGACTTTCAAGATGGTAGTTCAGTTGGGGATGAACCTATCAGAAGCCCAAAAACACAGAATGGAGCAGCTGAATGAGCTAGAGGAGATCAAACAAGAAGCAATTTTAAGAAATGATCTAGTTCAACATCAAAGAGCTAAGTGGCATGATAGATATATCAAAGAGAAAAAGTTTCAAGAGGGAGATTGGGTGCTACTGTTTGATTCCAAGTTTAAAGACTTCAAAGATAAATTTCAGACTCATTGGCTTAGCCCATATGAGATTGACAAAGTCTTTAGCAATGGAGTGGTAAGAATCAAGACCATTGATGAATTTCAAACCCCTCTCATTGTGAATGGCCACCGATTGAAAATTTATCATAAGCCACTCTCAAAAGAGGAATTTGTCAAAATGTTTCAAGAGAATTCTGCAATAAGACTGGTGGAGAAGAATCCTTCTTCCCCACCAGCCTAGCCTTTGTTTCTTTGAGTTCAAAAAAATAAAAAATTTTGTATAAGTATGAAAACCAATCACAGATTGGCGGTCTTACACAGAAAATGTAGAGTGAAAATCAAGGACACCTGACACTCTATGTTTTCCATTTTATTTTTTTTTCTCTCCTTCTTCTTCATTTTCACTCCATTTCATTTGCCACTCCACTCCATCTCCATTTTTCATCTCACTTCACTCCATTTCATTCACTTCATTCCATTTCATCAATAAATGTCTCTTTCAAGACCATTTTCACTCAGTTAGTTATTTTCTAACTATCTTTGTTCAAGCCAAGTGGGTGTTGTGTCAGTTTCCGCAGCTGGAAGCAGTTTCTGCAGCCAAAAGCAATTTCCACAGCCAAAAGCAGTTTTTGCAGCCAGAAACGATTTCCGCAGCCACCACCACTCTATTTTTTTTTACAGACAAAATGTTAGTGAAAAATCATGAAAATATAGGTGTAATTGAGCATATGCTATAAAGACATGGAGAATATCCAAGACATCAAGGAAGAGCAGTTCGTTAGAAGCTATGAGCAAGAAATGACAAGGTTTCCAAAGGTATGAGCAATTTTTTTTAATCAAATAGCAATTAGAGTCATGATTATGAATAGTTATCAAACCATAAAAGCTCTACTATGTGAAATGATAGCTACATTACCCACTACCATTCCATGATATTATTCTGCACACCATGCATTCATCTCTTAATGGTCTCATGATTGATTTTCGGATTTAAACTCACAGTTGACTGCACTTTCATTTATCACCTGTACTCATGAGATGTGACCTATCCCATTATGGCTCCTCTAAACCACATTTTCCGCAGCCATCCATTGAAACGTGTAATATTTCGTATGCAACCATTTGATTCAAAAATATCAACGTCACTCCATTCACTTACCACTCTATTAAGACCATCCTCTTCATATGCATCCACATTTCATCTTGTGAACTAATTTGCGGCTGCTCATCCTCTGTTCCGCTTGTAATCCAAAAGTATTCCTGTTACCTGCTATCCATCTACCGATTGCAGCCACTACATTTTACCATCAACCTTGCAACTGAGCCACCTTCCATCTGCTAAACCCTCACATGCAATTGAATTTTCAGTTAAAATTCAAAATAAAGGAAGGAATGGGAAAATTACTAAGGGCAGAACCAGAAGGATTGAAATATTTGGAAGGTTACCCTCAAGTAAAAGATTTGCTGAAGAAAGCCAGATGGTTACGCTTCATCCAAAAGTTTAAAGGCTATAATAAAGAGGTAACCAAAGCTTGTGCACAGTCTTTCGATGGCCAAACGGTGGAGATTGGAGACTTGAAGCTCATGGTGACTGAAACAATAGTAGCAGCTGCCACAAGCTTACCCCAGGAAGGTGAGCGATGGTTCAAAAACAAAAGCATGGATGAATAGACGTGGAGAATTATGCTACGAAACCCAGGTATGGACACCATTGTGTTTACTAAAGGTATTCTTGTTCATGAATTAAAAGAAGAATGGGATAGCCTATTGTTAGCTATCCAAAAATTTATCACTTGCGAAGGACATTTTGGTTCAATGTACATGTACCATGCTAGAGTGATGATGAATTTCTTAGAGAGTCAAACCCTTAATTTGCCTTATTTCTTATTGCTGAGTTTAAAAAATATGAGTATTACAATCCAAAAACACATAGGCAATATAGAACCTCATCTATATCATCATGGGCTTGTAAAAATTCTCATTGAGGACCAACTGAAGAAAAACAAAGATACCTGGGAACAATGCTTAATAAGAAATTAGTTTCAAGAGCCATCTGAGGCATCTGGAAGTAGTCCACCAAAGATACCAAGAAAGAGTAGGAGAAAAGAAAAGAGTGCCATAGTCCAAGACTCTCCTACCACAAAAACTCAGGAAGTTGGTCAAAAAGAAAAAGAGAACAAAACTAAAGACAAGAAACAGAGAAAAGTGGAAGAAAAAAGAAACATACAAGAAGTCTACCAATCACCTGAACCATCTATAGAGGAAGATTATCAACCATTGTCTGAGAAACTAAATCATCTTCAAAAACAGGCTGCTACCGCAAAAGAAATAGAAAAAGGAAAACAAATCATAGGAGAAGGGAGTACTAGTCCACCATATTTAAGAAGAAGCACCAGGCTTAGAGGGAGGGGGAGTAAAACACAAGTAAAATGGCCTTACTTCATTGACTTAGGTGAGGAAACACCCGAGAAGCCTCCATCTAGCCATAGTCCACCTCGTCCTCAGCCAAGTATTGAAACTAGTCCTCCACATATTGATGAAAGCCCTTCTCGGCCAGAGCTAGAAAGCAGTCCTCCTCCTCTACAAGACTTCGAGGTCAGTCCAAAAAGAACTCCAGAAGTAGATCCAAGTCAATAGGAGCTATATGATTACCTTGAATCTTTAGAAAATACATCTGCAAGTCCGAGTACTAATCTGCCCCATATGCCACCAGATGAACAAGTTCAATCCTTAAAGCAACAAGTGTTTGAATTAGAGGTTCTTAACAGGCATATTAAGCAGGAAAATGAATCACTTAAAGAGCAGAGCAAGGTGGATAAAATTATTCATGATAATACTATGCTTCATTTGGGACTATGGCAAAAGAAAAACAAGAAACTAAAGAAAAAGTGCAGGAAGTTAAGCAGAGAAGTGATCAATCTCAAATTCAAGTGTCTGATAAGGAAACCCAGAATGGTGGTGGCACCAAGGAAGAGGAAAAGAGGACTAGATGTCCTAGCAGAGGCTTCAGAACACATGGATTAAAGAGAAATGACTAAAATTTTGGTTGCATGAGGACATGCAATACCTTCACAATGGGGGTATGTTGAGTCCCAAACTTGCATCTTCCTGATACACCATTTTAGCATTCTTTTCCATTTACTTGACCCACCAAGCTGACAAATCATTGCATATTAGTCTAAAAAGAGCTTATAAAATGGTTTCCTAACTATGTTTGTGACTGCTTTTTGATTTAGATTTTTGTTCAATCATCTGCGGAAACTTGTCACTTTCCGCAGCTAGCTCAAGTTTCCGCAGCCAGCTCAAGTTTCCGTAGCCATTTTTTTGAAGACTATGTTACAGGTGTCCAATGGAGAATCTGTCCACATGGGAAAGCTGCAAATGACATGTACATGGAGCGTTTCCCTTTAGTTTAGCCGAATTGCTCACAGATAGCCATGGTCAAAGATGGTCAAAGGAATGGCCAAACCAAGAGTTTTGCGGTGGCACGGCTCCGTTTTGTCCACGTGAAGGTTTGCGTGGAAAGATCCTTAATTTCCGGAGGTGTGCCAACACCTGTGGATCAATCCTTGAACCGAATCGAGCAGCCAACACTCCATGGATTTATCTATCGTGATTACCATACCGCTAGATCACAGGCCGTGGATATTTACATGTTTGTATGGCAGCGTAGAATCTAGGAAACAGTTACAGCATTTTCACTTATAAATAATGCGTTGTTATATGCTGGATAGTTAGCTTTTAAGATGTAATTTTGGCTGTTGTTATAAGTCCACTTTGCTAGGTGATCACATGAATCATCCTTCCCATTATATTTCTCATTCAATCGAAGGTTGGTCCACCTAAATCGTGTCCTCATCATTCTTCTATAATCTCGCCATTCATCAAATCTATCCTTGTGCATACCCCACCATCATGCAGGCGTAGCGCGTAGTGCCAAGTCTAAGGCTTGGAAGTGGTGATACTTAGGGACTTCATGTTCAAATGCATCCAAAAAATTATCCCTGTCAGTTAAGCCATCATAATAAGGTAAATTCCTGACCTTAGACGAAACGAAGCACAATGATTTAGTCATCATATTACAGTGCAGTGTAGATACTTCATGCAACCGATTTTGCCAATGCTCAAAATATTCATCTGAATCAGAGTTGCAGGAAATCTCTCGGTCCCATGAAATCCATCCATCTACTATTGGATTGATTTGGTCTTGATCTCGCATTTTTATTTTGTAGATTTGGTCTAAATGATCCTCACTTTCTTCATAATCGCAGACTGGTTCAGTGTAGCACGTCCTTTCTGTAGGGTCCAATGGTACTACAATTCGAAGCAATTTCTTTTCAAATGACATTGTCCTCTTCTTTATTTTGATGACACCATTCATGTTAATGGCCCAGTCAATTTCGAGGAGTGCATAGTATGGATTATTGTCATCAACAATCTCTATTACTTCAAAATCAGCTAGCGCGCTCACACTCTCTATATCCACTGTTACTCCATATAGTCGTCCCATCGGAATGATCTTCTGCTAGTTTTCCATTCTAATATGGATTGGAGACCACTACACGTAGGTCTCCCCATTCTTTCCCATGTCTCTTTAGGCAATATGTTGGCATCAGACATCAGATCCAGAATGACCTGGTTCATCTCATAATCTCCTATCTATGCAGTGAGCCTCATCTCATGCCCTGTTCTAGCCTTATGCTTGCCAATTATTCTTACTACATAATGTCCATTAGGGGTGTTTTCTTTTCCTACACATTTGTTTATTAACTCCTAGAGGCCTTTCACAACTCTGTTATCGCACAGTAGTGTTTGGTCAATTTAGTGTGTCCTAAATTGCTATTTAAAATGTCAATCTGAGGATCATAAACTGATGAAGTGAAGTGCACTATATATACAAGGTATCCAACTTCTTAGTTCTTTGTCGTTTTTGAGCTTTTTGGTTTGTTTTTAGGTTTATCTTTTGTTGATTTCCTAAATGTAAGATGATGGAATTGAAAGGAAAGTATGGATGGAAATGGTGATTTCTACAATGATTTTCCTAGCTTCAAGGTTCTCAATGAAAAACTTGCTGTGGTGAAGTCAATTCTCAAGAGAAAATAGAAATGTACCAAAACGGTGAACTAGTGACAATGGCCCAGTATCCTTACTGCTGTATGAAAAGAAAATAAAAATTGAACTTAAAGCAACTCAAAGACTGAAAGAAAAGAAAACTAAATCATAGTACTTCAACCCACATTCTAACCCTTCACCTTTCGACTCGCTCCTACTATAGGAAGCAATCATAAACAAGATGAGTAACATGATATCTAAATTGCAGGAAATCAAATTTCATAAGAGGAAACTAAGATTTAACTAATTCATATTTCAATTCTTTCAAAATGACATAAGTAATTTAATCACTAACTTGCAGGAAAGGAAACTAAATCATACTACATTAAGTAATATTATGATTCCTCACTAATTGAGTCGCTTGGCTATAGAGAGGAGATCATAAACAAATGAGTAATATGATATCTAAGTGGCAGAAAAGTAAATAAGAAAAGCAAAAACTGAAAGAAATAACAATGCTGGAATTAAAACTCAGTAAATGAAACAACAGAAAGGACAAGATGATCTCATGTCAGTAGTCATTAAAAATATGTAAATTTTCCCGGGCTGCCTACAAAAACCTGTAAGAAAAGCACTGATCAGCTAACTGTTATGAGAAAACATAAAAGGAAATATGGACAACAGTGAATAATGGACATCAGAACAATGCAATATATACAAGCAATGATTATAGTAACATAATGAAAGCAAGTAAGAAACTATACAGAGCCTTGGTGTACAAGGGCCCTCTACAACCTTAGCCAGTCAATACTCAGTCACAAATCGAATTCAAGAATGTCGTCCTCTCAAATATTCAAGTGCAGTAATAA
>Ga0115851_101220_pt1 | contig 13321 bp, 9 predicted proteins | sample InSIn2gowninarea_FD_83865 | JGI IMG/M metagenome (GOLD analysis project Ga0115851, IMG submission 83865)
GGAAGCGGGGCTGTGTGGATCCAATTGGCTGGAGCTCACCCCACGCGGACCACGACGTCGGAGTCACGCGGTCGTCGCGTGATTGTATCGTTCACCGGCGCGCCATTCCGTCATTGAGTTGTTGGCAAGATCGACGGGTCCTGGGTTTGGGTTTGGGGTTCATGATCGGGTCTCTATGATCGTACTGTAGCTGTATTGTATTCCAAGTTGTTGCTTGAGCGGGCTTGGTTGTCTATATGGGTGTGAGTGGTGTGTTGATCAAGACGTAAATTCCACGTTGTTGGACGGTAGTAGATATTGCTTACTTGATTGGCCACGATGAGAGGTCGGCATGGCATGGGCATTGATTTGTAGTTTGTATGTCTCTGGTCATATTCGACCAGAGAATTGCTGACGACTGGATAGCCAACTAGAAGTTGTTGCAGACGGTTTTATATAGCTCATCTTTTTCACACAGTACTGTACTCGGGGGCAATGTCGATGAAGTACAATACGGGAGATTCTCGCTTCATGTCCACTGAGCCAATACTGTAGTAGCCTGACACGGACACGGACCAGCTTCAATTTGCAATGCTGTCAAGGCACGCGTGCCCTATATATAAACATGGTGGCATACAAACCAGCACGCATAGTCACCCAGGTGATTCCCCAAGCGCAAGCCCGCCCCATCACCACAGCGAGCGTCCATCGAAGCGTGCCCATATATTCCTTCCACGCGAAACCCCCCTTCACAACCTGCATGTCATCCCCCCTCAAACACAAGGAAAACTCCCAACTCCCATCCCTCGGATCCGGCAACACGATAAAACATTCATCCGAGAAGCTATCCTTCAGCACACGAAAGCCGACTAGGGTTCCAAACACACTCATCGTCCCGCCACACGCACCGCCCGCACCGCACCAGTCTCTTTCCTGCACAAACTTGCGGTACGATGTCCCCCAGATGTTGACTGTTTGAGCTCCCATCCGACATTCTGACGTACATTTCAGCACGTTGGGCGCTGCTTGTGATATGCTGATCAAAGAGTGGACTTTTAGTTCGGTGAGAGCGCTGATGGGGGAGCGGATAGTGTGGGCTGCGGCCACGAGGCCGTCGGGAGCGAGGAGACGGGATAGAGGGACGGAAGGGATGGCGCTAAAGAATGCGTTGCCGATGTAGTCTTTTGGAAGAGGAGGTTGTATTCTTTGTTGGAAATCTACTGCTGTGTAGAATGAAACGTGGTCGGAAAGGGTGATGACGCCGAGGGTGAGTCTGGCGGCCATGACGCTGCGGCAGTCGAGGCCCAAAGGGCGTCGTGGGTGGTGAGGTAGGGCGGTGTTATCAGTGGTTGTGGAAGTGGGTTGCCAAGGGGAGAGGCGGAGTGCTTGAGGCGGGCTATTGTGGATGCGTTGAAATTGAAGGTCTCACTACTGATGATTGGGGGCCCATAGTTGTTGGCCCAGACTGGTCTTGGCATGAAGGGAAGGATCGTAAGTATTCCTTGACGTCGACTGCCTCTTCATTCCTATCCAGGCCGTGCGTCAAGAGGGACCGGTCGAGAGCAGAAGCCGCAAGAGGTGCCAACGTATCTCGAGCACCGTCAATGCCTTGCAAATTCCGGCAGTGAAGTGCCAATCTTTGCAGGATAGTAATAAGGCCCACGCCATTGGCTACGATATGCCGCACGCAAATCATTAACAGCAGCACAACGTCATCAAAATTAGCTTGTATTTCGCAAACAGGTACGGTGGAAAAGCCACTGTCGGAGCTGGCGTCGTTGATGGTTGCTCATAGGCCTGCTTGAAGGATTTCTGCGGTTTGGGAGTGGGATTGACCAGCTGGTAGTTGAAAAATCAGTGTTCGCTGCGAGGAAACATGTGGTGCGATTAAATCCATAGTCGATGGGGCAAGGTGAACTCTGAGCCATCTAGGTGGATGCTGCATTTTTCCATCATGATTGGTCGAGGATATGTAAACGACGTCCGAATTATGTAGTACTCATAGAGTGAAACGGCTATGCAGCCTCTTGATATCTTCCTTTCGGCCTCATGATATTTGTTCGGATGATGTAGAGATATTGACAGCGACCATGTCGGCGAACTTGTGATACCAGTTCTTTTGTAGCAGCGGTGAGGGACCGATTTTGTGGATAGTCTCCAGTCAATAGTGGTCACATACGCCGGAAACAAATCGTAAAGAGTCGGAAGGCGATGCTGCTACGCATAAGCTGGCGATCGTGTCTTCGTACGCACTTATCATTGCGCTTGTCGTCCTGAGTCTTACTCTTGTTCAATGACTTCAAGCATATTCTGCTATCTCACAATAACGCCACCTTCTGCACAAAGCCAAACCTTTCCAATGAAGATCATCAAATTGGGCTCGGTGAGTCCTCAGTGTGCCTTCTCGTATTGCTCATTTAATCCTTGATAGGTTCTCGCTTCGCAACCTCCTTTTATCCATCAGGGATGTGTGAAATCCGAACTGGTTACGGTGAAGTCAAACGTCAATGAAGGTGGTTGCTTTTGGTCTAGAACGGATTTTAATCGATATAAGCAATCCTCGAGGTATCCCACAATGTCCACCTGTACGCAACGAGCGATGGACCAATAGCTTCAATATGCGTAGTGTCTTTCGCCATGATCGATCAATGCAACTTCATGCTGTTTTCCCTCCACGCCGAGTCCTCCAACTAGTAATATGTTCTCCCTGTGGCATTGTGTATGTTGAACTGCCCAGATTATCAGCAAGATCATGAATCGACAACGGATTAGTGGGCCCAGGAATATATGAAGCGAAACCAACCACATGTAGAATAAGTCTCGTTTCCCAAACATGGAAGCAGTATTCTTCTTATTTCTGTAAGAGTGTGCCAGATAATCTACAGAGCAAAGCAACGCCAATTCGAACATGTGTACAGGGGTATCTCGGGAAAGTCCGCCACAGAAACGCGTACTGCCCACCATGACACCGCCGTATGTGCGCAGAATGCAGCATGCCACCTGCCTAGTGTTCACAATCAACTCCTAATAGTCCAGGACGCCATCCAGCCAAAACATATCATGTAAACAAATATGTGCCCTCACGCACTGCCGTGAAACCTCAAGAAGCTCCTTTTTCTTCGTGATGTCTTGTGATTCGGATCCTGTGCTATGCCAGATCTATAGTCTCGACCCTTAATCGCTTCACAGGACGATATTCCACAAAGGAGCAATCGTCACCCTCGCCCTCTATTTTCTTTGTGTTATTGAATTTGGGCGTATCATTCTCCCGTGTTCTCTCTGTAAGTTGCGTAAGGATGTCGAAGGAGGATCCGCCTGGACGACACCGACACCATTAGCGTTGCGCTAAACCGCCATGTAGTACCTTACCTGACGTTGACGTAGCAATTCGAGCGCCTCGTCATGACTGAGTGTTTCCAAGGGTCGTTGGTCGAGATGAACGGGAGATGGAGATCGTGGTATGATGTGTAGAGCCTGGAGTGCATCTGAGGTAAAAGCTCAGCTCAAGTATTACGCACTGGAGACACAGGACTTACTATGTGACCTGTACTGAAGGTGAACTTTCCTAATTCCTGCAGTGTTGTACAATTGATAGCTTCAGCACTTCGTGCGGCTGCCTTGACCTGCCCGAGACCGAGAATTTGTCAGTGAGGACTGGAGAGTGAAATAGTAGCATACAATACCTGAAGTTGTGAGAAATGGCACTGCCTTTCAACGCTTTCTCATGGACAGGACCAATGTGCTGGAAGCTCTCGCGAGCGGCGTAGGTATCGTCATTTCTACGTCCGATTACCTGAACGCGTTGAAGTATAACCTCAATGGTTCCAGTATTCCTTAATGACTTCATCATGGCCACCAGAGCTAGCTGTGATCCACCCTCTTCAACTATTATATAAGTCAATCGTCGATCATGATATGCTTTCGTGGCTGACGCTTTGTAGGAGACTCACCGATATTAAGCTCAGAGAAGACAAATAGGCGAAAGATTGGACCGGAAGCTTCATTCGCCCAAGCCCCTTCGAATTTCTCCGTCTTGTGGCTCGAAAGATTGTTCTCATATACTTGTCCAACCATATAGGTGACCATCCACATAGACATGGCACACGATAGCATCCCGCATAAAAACAAACCCTTTTGGAAACTTGAGCTCAATTGTGAAGTCTGACCCAGATCTTGCCTCAATGTACTTTTTGATTGCAACAGAGCCGCCTGAGACTAAAGTGCGCTTGTTGACGTCTCGTATCCTGCAGGATCTGGCTTGAGAAGGTTTATCGTCCGGCAATGCAGCAACATCGGGATCGTCGTACTCTGGTAGGGGAACTCCGCCAACGTTGACCGTTACCTCGAATTGGCCGTCGAAGATGGCCATGCTGGTGGAAGCTTACCACAGCCCAGAAAGAGTGATAGGTCTCGTAAACGATGTTAGTGGTAATAAATAAATGGAGGAAGCACGAGCAAGAACGCGTTGGCAGCAACGGTTCCTTTGCAGTAGCCGATTCAGGCATAGCGCGAAACATTTCCGGAGCGTGGTCACGTGCAAATGCTCAAGCTCAACTTTGGAAGAGTCCTTCACGTCTATTCCATTCATAGCGCATCTACCGCGATAATGGATCAGAAGATACCCTTGCCATCGCCAACAAAGCTCTGTTTGACCTTGATTCCATCGCCCAGAACCGAGACCTTTCCGCCTTCCTGTGTCGTGGCAAGAGATCCCAGCACATTACCTCTCGAGTCGAAGACCTCAACACTGACATCCTTTGTTACATGACCATAGAGCGCCTCAAGGCCCTCTGAAATATCGTGCTCCGGCCGCGTAATAGCAGTATTTCGAATCAGCAATGAATTCGGTCGAAGCAATAACGGCAAGGAGAGGAAATCATGCGTCTCGTTATACCACTTCCCAGGCTTGTACCGCTTGCCAGTGAAAAGACTCGTCCATTCATCGTCTGAGCCATCTTCAGCTTGAGGCACGTAAAACTCGACGGTCCCTTGCTCATTGAATATTGGCGCCACGAGTAACGAGGGGCCAAACATGTACTGTTGATCTAAATGCCAGACGTTCTTATCCTTTGGAAACTCGACGCACGTTGCTCGCAGCACGGGTGTGCCCTGTTGTCGTGCTTCGACTGCAGCTGCAAAGAGGTACGGCGCGAGAGAAATCTTGAGCTTCGTGAATCGCCGCAGCACATCACAGGCTTCGTCGTCGTATATCCATGGTACGCGATATGACTTGCTTCCATGGAGTCTGCTGTGGCTGCTGAGTAAACCAAAGGCCACCCAACGCTTATAAAGATGGGCTGGGGGAAGCGATCCACCAGCGCCTTCGAAGCCGGAAATGTCGTGAGACCAGTGTGCGAAGCCGCTCATGCCCAGGGACATACCGCCGCGGAGAGTTTCACCCATTGCAACGTATGTGCTCTCGCAATCTCCTCCCCATACCACAGGCATCGTTTGACCTCCTGCTGTCGCGCTACGTGCGAAGAGGCAGCTAGCGCCAGGACCGAGTTTCTCATCAAGGATGTCCTGGACGCAGCGGTTATAGAGATGAGTGTAGTAGTTGTGCATGAGATACGGGTCGGATTTATCATGATAAGAGACATTGGTGAAAGGAATGCGTTCGCCAAAGTCGGTCTTGAAGGCTGTGACACCCTGTGCTATCAACTTTGCAAGATATCCTTGATACCATTTGCATGCCCCCGGATTTGTAAAGTCGACGATACCCATGCCACTCTGCCACATGTCGAGTTGCAGGACATTGCCGTCTGTCTTCATCATGAGATAGCCATGCTTCACAGCTTCGTCGAAGAGCTTGGACTCTTGGGCAATGTAGGGATTAATCCATACACAGACTTGAAGATTCTTCTCCTTGATGAGCCGAGTGAGATAACCTTCAGGGTCGGAGAACTGTTCCTCATCCCACTCGAAATTGGTCCACTCAAATCCACGCATCCAGAAACAATCAAAATGAAACACTGAGAGCGGAATGTCGAGCTCTGCAAACTTGTCTACGAAACCAGTGACAGTCTGCTCATCGTAATTTGTCGTGAAAGAGCTCGTAAGCCACAGCCCATAGGACCACGCAGGAGGAAGAGGTGCTCGCCCAGTAAGTGCAACGTATTTCGACAATATCTCCTTTGGGGTTGGACCGTGGATGATCAGGTACTCAATCTGCTCATCTTGCACTGAGATGTTGCATCTGGTCGAGCGCTCACTCATGACCTCAAAAGCAACACGACCTGTGTGCCGCACCAACACACCATACCCCTTGTTGGTCATATAAAATGGTACATTCTTGTACGAGAGCTCAGAACTCGTGCCACCATCCTCGTTCCAGCAGTCGACAATCTGTCCATTTTTGACAAGAGGACCGAACCGCTCACCGAGTCCATACACAAGCTCACCGACGCCGATGTCGAGGTTCGCACAAATGAACCCTTTGTGGCCACGGTAGATACCTTCGGTGTAAGGATAATCACGCACGTCTTTCATATATCCCAAGGAGCGGAAACCATGACCTGTGAGGCGAGACCCCTTGGGATCGAGAAAGTCAATGGTGAATTGATTATCGGCAGTCTCGATGCTGGCAGAAAGGCTCCCGCTCTGGAGTATAACTCGACTCCCTTCTTTTCGAACACTGGCATCACTTGGAGCAGACGTGTCAATGGCAAAGTTTGGTCCATTTCGTACGCTTCCTTTCCAGTGCACGGCATGAACACTAATGACGCCGGGAGCAGGTGAAGAAAGAGTGGTGGTGATGGTCGAGGTGTCTAGGGTATCACCCCTAGTATGCACAGGTTTGCAAAGCAGCAAACGTACAGCAGCCGACTTGCCGGCCTCAGCATCAGGCTCGGTGATGGTGGTCTTGAAGGCATGTGCGGCCCAGAAAGGCACGATGCCCTCCTCCATCTTCCATTGGCCAGCACTAAACTTCATTTTCCGTAAATTGGTCTGAATTACCGCCGCGGTTACGGTCGGTTGTGGAATAGGGAGGTGATTGCCAGCTAGTACTTCGGGTAAATGCTTGCCGACGAATGCAGGGGAGAGCGAAAGATTCAAGGGTGTATTGAGAAAGACGTGCTTCCAGGCTTGCTTTGATGGACGTTATTGCTCGTGACTTATGTAGCGTACCCCTGAGGAAGTCGACGGGGTACCTCGAGGAAGTAAGTCGGCGTCAGAAGCTCCGGGGGAGAGTGCGTTGGGCAGCAGCACAAGTGGTATCCACGTTTCAGCCTTTGGCGGGTCACTACTACTGGTTGCTTCATCTCTCCTCGGCAAGGCACGCTGGTATGGCAAAGCAGAACGACATAACTTGGCGAGATTTGGGCGGAAAATGGGCTCGAATTCCGCCGAGCGAGTGACAAAAGATGGGGGGATGGATTGGCGGAGAAGTCCGGAGTATTGCACTCTCTTCCTCTCCGGGCTTAGGCGCCCCCACCGGAGTGCGGGGTAGAGGTGCAGGTGGGGTTGAAGTTGAGGATCTGGAGCACAGGCAACTGCACGCGAAATACTGCTTCGACATGATTCAATTCTGGAGGAGAAGCAATCCTATGTAGGAGGATCTGGAGTAGTGTTCCTCGATGAGTCGGCCATTGGAGAGACTGGAGAGCTCTTGAACAGCATGGGAGCGACGTTTGCACAATGTTTCGTCTAAAACGGCTCGCGGCCGACAACATGCAACACTAATGCATAGTCCCCGGTGGCCCCAACCCTGTCAACCCTGTCACGCGTGCAGCTACCTAGGTAGAGAGAAGAGCAGTGGGGTTCATATCTGGGTCATACTGCGGGGATGATCCTCCGCGTTCTGAAACCAAGCATCAGGGGATGTCGCTCATATAAGAGGCATGGCCAGTCTGTATCAACCTTGCCCAAGATTCCGTTGATATTGTAGGCGGTCCGCTTCGTCAACTTTACCTCGTTCATTTTGTGAGAAGCCTCACAAAACATCTCTATCCTCTTCCGCAAGATAGAACGTGACGACATCATGACGACTACTGTGGGTGACGAAAAGACGGGTGTGGGTTACATCGAGTCCGCCCTGGACAAAGGCGCCCTCAACGATACCCGTCTCGACCAAGATGCCGATCTTGCCACAAGCAAGGAGCACAACCTTAAATTTGCAGAGGCTTTCCGCAGGTACTGGCCTTCTGTACTTTGGTCAATGGTCATATCAGCTAGTATCGTCATGGAGGGCTATGATACCACGCTTATTGGCTCCTTTTTCGGGTTTCCGGCTTTTCAGCGCAAATATGGTAATTTCAGGATTTTCGATTTGGTATCGTGGCAGCGTCGCTAACTATCGTAGGTGTAAACTATGGCGGAGTAACGGGATATCAAGTACCCGCCAAGTGGCAGACTGGCTTGAACGACGCTGGCGCCGTCGGCAACATCGTCGGTGCTCTCCTCAACGGCTACTTTACCCCAAAATACGGTCACCGCAAAGTCATGGGTGTCAATCTTATTCTCATGATTGCCTTTATCTTCATCGTCTTCTTCGCGCCTTCAATCAACATTCTGCTGCTCGGCGAGTTCCTTTGTTGCATTCCTTGGGGAGTGTTTACGACTTCTGTATGTTCCAGCCTACAGGATGGGCTTTTGCACTTGCTGACATGTTTCAGGGACCCGCGTATGCTGCTGAGGTTACTCCTCTGGCTTTGCGTGGTTATTTGACGGCCTATGTAAACTTGTGCTGGGCGTAGGTGGTCCAAGAAGAACTTCGCCCCACATGTTGCCATATCTGACATATTGTACAGTATCGGTCAGCTCCTCTCAGCCGCCATCCTCAAAGGCCTTTTGAATCGCACCGACGCGCTCGGATATAGAATACCTTTTGCGATACAATGGGTTTGGCCAGTTCCCTTGCTCATTGCTGTCTTCTTCTGTCCCGAAAGTCCTTGTGAGTCTTTGGCGTCAAAGTGTTACTCCTTTGCGTGAGGACTAATTCAAGCCTCACAGGGTTCCTCGTGCGTCAAGGACGTATCGACGAGGCAGAGCACTCCTTGTCTCGCCTTTCTCGGGGCATTCCTCAAGAAGACCACAAAAACATGGTTGCGCTAATGGTACGCACCACGAACCTTGAAAAGGATATGAAGACTGGAACTTCGTACTGGTCTTGCTTCACGGGCACCAATCTCCGCCGCTCAGAAATCAGTATGCTAGCATTTGCCAGGTAGGGAGAACATTCATGCATGCGCAGGATTTATGCTAACAACAAATTCAGCCAAGTTACCAAAAGGGTTTGTTTTTATGCGGGATGCTATCGTGTGCCATGTCTATGTGGATGGTCACCTATATGGTTGGACAAGTATATGAGAACAATCTTTCGAGCCACAAGACGGAGAAATTCGAAGGGGCTTGGGCGAATGAAGCTTCCGGTCCAATCTTTCGCCTATTTGTCTTCTCTGAGCTTAATATCGGTGAGTCTCCTACAAAGCGTCAGCCACGAAAGCATATCATGATCGACGATTGACTTATATAATAGTTGAAGAGGGTGGATCACAGCTAGCTCTGGTGGCCATGATGAAGTCATTAAGGAATACTGGAACCATTGAGGTTATACTTCAACGCGTTCAGGTAATCGGACGTAGAAATGACGATACCTACGCCGCTCGCGAGAGCTTCCAGCACATTGGTCCTGTCCATGAGAAAGCGTTGAAAGGCAGTGCCATTTCTCACAACTTCAGGTATTGTATGCTACTATTTCACTCTCCAGTCCTCACTGACAAATTCTCGGTCTCGGGCAGGTCAAGGCAGCCGCACGAAGTGCTGAAGCTATCAATTGTACAACACTGCAGGAATTAGGAAAGTTCACCTTCAGTACAGGTCACATAGTAAGTCCTGTGTCTCCAGTGCGTAATACTTGAGCTGAGCTTTTACCTCAGATGCACTCCAGGCTCTACACATCATACCACGATCTCCATCTCCCGTTCATCTCGACCAACGACCCTTGGAAACACTCAGTCATGACGAGGCGCTCGAATTGCTACGTCAACGTCAGGTAAGGTACTACATGGCGGTTTAGCGCAACGCTAATGGTGTCGGTGTCGTCCAGGCGGATCCTCCTTCGACATCCTTACGCAACTTACAGAGAGAACACGGGAGAATGATACGCCCAAATTCAATAACACAAAGAAAATAGAGGGCGAGGGTGACGATTGCTCCTTTGTGGAATATCGTCCTGTGAAGCGATTAAGGGTCGAGACTATAGATCTGGCATAGCACAGGATCCGAATCACAAGACATCACGAAGAAAAAGGAGCTTCTTGAGGTTTCACGGCAGTGCGTGAGGGCACATATTTGTTTACATGATATGTTTTGGCTGGATGGCGTCCTGGACTATTAGGAGTTGATTGTGAACACTAGGCAGGTGGCATGCTGCATTCTGCGCACATACGGCGGTGTCATGGTGGGCAGTACGCGTTTCTGTGGCGGACTTTCCCGAGATACCCCTGTACACATGTTCGAATTGGCGTTGCTTTGCTCTGTAGATTATCTGGCACACTCTTACAGAAATAAGAAGAATACTGCTTCCATGTTTGGGAAACGAGACTTATTCTACATGTGGTTGGTTTCGCTTCATATATTCCTGGGCCCACTAATCCGTTGTCGATTCATGATCTTGCTGATAATCTGGGCAGTTCAACATACACAATGCCACAGGGAGAACATATTACTAGTTGGAGGACTCGGCGTGGAGGGAAAACAGCATGAAGTTGCATTGATCGATCATGGCGAAAGACACTACGCATATTGAAGCTATTGGTCCATCGCTCGTTGCGTACAGGTGGACATTGTGGGATACCTCGAGGATTGCTTATATCGATTAAAATCCGTTCTAGACCAAAAGCAACCACCTTCATTGACGTTTGACTTCACCGTAACCAGTTCGGATTTCACACATCCCTGATGGATAAAAGGAGGTTGCGAAGCGAGAACCTATCAAGGATTAAATGAGCAATACGAGAAGGCACACTGAGGACTCACCGAGCCCAATTTGATGATCTTCATTGGAAAGGTTTGGCTTTGTGCAGAAGGTGGCGTTATTGTGAGATAGCAGAATATGCTTGAAGTCATTGAACAAGAGTAAGACTCAGGACGACAAGCGCAATGATAAGTGCGTACGAAGACACGATCGCCAGCTTATGCGTAGCAGCATCGCCTTCCGACTCTTTACGATTTGTTTCCGGCGTATGTGACCACTATTGACTGGAGACTATCCACAAAATCGGTCCCTCACCGCTGCTACAAAAGAACTGGTATCACAAGTTCGCCGACATGGTCGCTGTCAATATCTCTACATCATCCGAACAAATATCATGAGGCCGAAAGGAAGATATCAAGAGGCTGCATAGCCGTTTCACTCTATGAGTACTACATAATTCGGACGTCGTTTACATATCCTCGACCAATCATGATGGAAAAATGCAGCATCCACCTAGATGGCTCAGAGTTCACCTTGCCCCATCGACTATGGATTTAATCGCACCACATGTTTCCTCGCAGCGAACACTGATTTTTCAACTACCAGCTGGTCAATCCCACTCCCAAACCGCAGAAATCCTTCAAGCAGGCCTATGAGCAACCATCAACGACGCCAGCTCCGACAGTGGCTTTTCCACCGTACCTGTTTGCGAAATACAAGCTAATTTTGATGACGTTGTGCTGCTGTTAATGATTTGCGTGCGGCATATCGTAGCCAATGGCGTGGGCCTTATTACTATCCTGCAAAGATTGGCACTTCACTGCCGGAATTTGCAAGGCATTGACGGTGCTCGAGATACGTTGGCACCTCTTGCGGCTTCTGCTCTCGACCGGTCCCTCTTGACGCACGGCCTGGATAGGAATGAAGAGGCAGTCGACGTCAAGGAATACTTACGATCCTTCCCTTCATGCCAAGACCAGTCTGGGCCAACAACTATGGGCCCCCAATCATCAGTAGTGAGACCTTCAATTTCAACGCATCCACAATAGCCCGCCTCAAGCACTCCGCCTCTCCCCTTGGCAACCCACTTCCACAACCACTGATAACACCGCCCTACCTCACCACCCACGACGCCCTTTGGGCCTCGACTGCCGCAGCGTCATGGCCGCCAGACTCACCCTCGGCGTCATCACCCTTTCCGACCACGTTTCATTCTACACAGCAGTAGATTTCCAACAAAGAATACAACCTCCTCTTCCAAAAGACTACATCGGCAACGCATTCTTTAGCGCCATCCCTTCCGTCCCTCTATCCCGTCTCCTCGCTCCCGACGGCCTCGTGGCCGCAGCCCACACTATCCGCTCCCCCATCAGCGCTCTCACCGAACTAAAAGTCCACTCTTTGATCAGCATATCACAAGCAGCGCCCAACGTGCTGAAATGTACGTCAGAATGTCGGATGGGAGCTCAAACAGTCAACATCTGGGGGACATCGTACCGCAAGTTTGTGCAGGAAAGAGACTGGTGCGGTGCGGGCGGTGCGTGTGGCGGGACGATGAGTGTGTTTGGAACCCTAGTCGGCTTTCGTGTGCTGAAGGATAGCTTCTCGGATGAATGTTTTATCGTGTTGCCGGATCCGAGGGATGGGAGTTGGGAGTTTTCCTTGTGTTTGAGGGGGGATGACATGCAGGTTGTGAAGGGGGGTTTCGCGTGGAAGGAATATATGGGCACGCTTCGATGGACGCTCGCTGTGGTGATGGGGCGGGCTTGCGCTTGGGGAATCACCTGGGTGACTATGCGTGCTGGTTTGTATGCCACCATGTTTATATATAGGGCACGCGTGCCTTGACAGCATTGCAAATTGAAGCTGGTCCGTGTCCGTGTCAGGCTACTACAGTATTGGCTCAGTGGACATGAAGCGAGAATCTCCCGTATTGTACTTCATCGACATTGCCCCCGAGTACAGTACTGTGTGAAAAAGATGAGCTATATAAAACCGTCTGCAACAACTTCTAGTTGGCTATCCAGTCGTCAGCAATTCTCTGGTCGAATATGACCAGAGACATACAAACTACAAATCAATGCCCATGCCATGCCGACCTCTCATCGTGGCCAATCAAGTAAGCAATATCTACTACCGTCCAACAACGTGGAATTTACGTCTTGATCAACACACCACTCACACCCATATAGACAACCAAGCCCGCTCAAGCAACAACTTGGAATACAATACAGCTACAGTACGATCATAGAGACCCGATCATGAACCCCAAACCCAAACCCAGGACCCGTCGATCTTGCCAACAACTCAATGACGGAATGGCGCGCCGGTGAACGATACAATCACGCGACGACCGCGTGACTCCGACGTCGTGGTCCGCGTGGGGTGAGCTCCAGCCAATTGGATCCACACAGCCCCGCTTCC
>Ga0115851_101221_pt1 | contig 13320 bp, 13 predicted proteins | sample InSIn2gowninarea_FD_83865 | JGI IMG/M metagenome (GOLD analysis project Ga0115851, IMG submission 83865)
TAACCATTTCTGTGTAGGGAAGAATTCTGGGCTTCGCCGCTATCCTGTGTACGAATGAACAAGCTAGCTCTATAATGGATGCTTCAGAAGAACTATGTGAGCCTATAGTAGCCTCAACCTCCATTACTTTCAGATACTCTTCTTCAAGTAGATTATACATGGCTTCCCAAGTAGAAATACCAACGTCTCAGTTGTAGGCGGTGTCTGTATACAAGGGTGCCATTTCTTTCTCTTCAGAGCTCGGGGCTTTGCCTTTCTTTCCCATAGTATCCTGCGTACTGCTTTGTATCGTTCTCTGTTCTTCGTTCCTGCAATTTACAAGTGAAGCGAGAATAATGATATGGAAAGGTGATGGGAAAGTCTTAAATGCTACAGACGTATAAAATATACCACCTTATGTGAAATGACTTTTCGATAAGCACGAAACCATATTCCATTAATAACTGGCAATAAACTCATTAATTAACATTAAAGCACATAACCAGGTGTCGGTTTATGGAAAATACTTCTTTTTGATCAACGAGCCCGAAAGATCTACGATGAAGCGATTTTGTGATTTGCTTCGCAATATTGCAAATCGCAACATTGCAAAATCGCAACATTGCAAGGTTGCTAGCTTGCTATATCATATTATCGCATTATCTCTCTATTGCAAAATCGCAAAATCGCATTATCTCTCTATCGAAAAATCGCAATATCGCAATATCGCCGGAACGTGAGATATGGCAATTTTCGTTAATCTGTTTTATGCGAAATGCGATTTGCGATATGCGCCATCACGTATCGGCAGTTTAAATTTTTTCAACCCAAGCGGTCTTTGATGCATGTGATGCGATATATGTTTGTAGTCCCATATCGCGATCTTGCAGTCTTAGAATTCGGCTTGCAAGGAGGTATCCTATTATCCTTTTGTGATGCGATATTTCCTAAGGAATAATTCTACTTTATCATAAAACTTAAGCTTTTTTAGATTTTTCAAGGGTATTTTCTTAAGTTTATGATGGTAAGTTTTATTAAAAAGGAAATACAAGCACTAACCAATTTTTAAAATTTTTGACTAAGGGTCCCCACTTATTTAGTATTAGTAATAACAACAAATAAGAAGGGGGGTTGTTGCTGGCCACAACAATTGGCAATTTACTTGGAAGAACTAGTTATCTCTACTTTTCTTTTGAATTTTCTAAACTTCCAAAACAGAAAATTTTCCAGAAAATTAAACTTTATTATAGAAAGACAAAATACATCATGCTTTTACCTATCAATGATATTTTGTTTCTTCTATTTTTCAACTTTGATTATTTACTCCCTTAAGCTAGTCCTTGTATCTACATCAGTCATTACTTTGTTTATAAAGATAAAAAAAAAAAGCCTTCTCTGTAAATCAGTTTTGAATATTCTCATTTGTCGTAGGTAGAGCCTCTGCTACCAACAGGCATTTATAGACTTGACTGGGTTACTTGTTACGCAGCAATGATCTTGTATTCTACTTAGAGAAATTTACAACTTTCAAAGAGAAATCCATATACACACTTATTACTTTCATTTTCTTTTTTACCCTTAAAGAACAATGTCTTGGTTTGGTAGCCAATTTATGACACAGTCATTCACTGATTTATAACTTTTGCTGAACAAGCTGGCTCGTGATGAGACCCCTTGTCTTTTGATTGCAACAATATTAAGTCATTTCCCTATTGTGGTATGCAGTATTGGTAGAGTTAGCAAGCTACAATATCCTTGATCATGACAAGTTGGCTCATAATGAGACCTCTTACTCTTTAAGTTAAAGTGTATCTTTGGATCATTCTCTGAACATTGTAGTTTCTTAGGTGGGGAGGAAGTCATTATTTCCTTAAGACAACTCTGGACTGTTGGGTATACGAACAAAGTCCCACATTGACTAGAAGTGGGAAGGATCATGGGTATATAAGGATGGACAAATATCTCCATTGGTATGAGGCCTTTTGGGGTAAAGCCCAAAAACAAATCCATGAGGGCTTAGGCCCAAAGTGGACAATATCATACCATTGTGGAGATATGTGGTGTCCAGAGTCCTTACATGGACAACAATAGTAGAGTTTTGGAAAGAGCTTTTCTACAGAGAATCTTCATTTTTTGTTGTCGATACCTTTCATTGGACTGATACAGAACAATTTCCCACTAAAAGTTGTTTTTTATCAAAATTTACAAAGTCGAAACTAGTATCATTTCTAGGCCTAGAGCCTTTAACTGTATCTTTCACTAATAACGATCAATTTTCTAAAAGAATTCTATTTATACAAGTGAAAAAACAAAATCTAAAAGAGAATTTGTGTCCTTTTCGTAAATCTCAAATGTAACAATTTACAATTGGTTTTATTAGGAAACTAAAACAACTATTCTACAAAATAGAAGAATGATCTCCTATGGAAATATTTTTTGAGGATCTAACCATTAACAGGTAAAGAATCTCTTTTTCCTATTAAATCTTGTAATATGAAAGTAGATGGACCTATGACTTCTATGATTTGAAAAGGACCAAGCCACATTCTTTGAAATTTTGTATGCTTCCCTTTTTCCTCATGAGCCTTGTCCCATTTTAGAACTAGATCTCCCATCTGAAAGTATTTTCTGGATATCATGTTGGAGTCAAAAGAGGCTTTTACTAATGCTTGATGATGAGTGTGAGTTATTTTAGCCTGTTCTCATTGTTCTTCTAACTTAATTATTTCCAGTTGCCTTAGTTGTAAGGAAGAAGTTGGTGCTTCATCAATATATTGAACCAAGGCCAAATAGGGGATTGCTAAATGAGTTGGAAGAAACACTTCTTTCCCATAAACTAAATTAAAGGGGGAAGTGCCGATGGAGGCTTTCTACATTATTTGATCTGCCCATAAAGCATGTATTAAAGACTTATGCCAATTTTTATGATTTTGGTCAATGGTTCGCTTAATGATTCTGATTAAATTCTTATTGGTAGATTCAGCTAATCCATTCCCCTGTGGATAGTAATTGGCAGAGTATTTAAGCTTGAAACCCCTTTTGAGTACAAATTCAGTCATCGTATTACCAAAAAAATATGATGCATTATCAAACAATAATGTAGAAGGCAACCTAAACGTGGTGATTATGAACTGATCTATGAACTCGATAATATTTTCAGCATTAGCCATCTTGAGTGGAACTACTTCTACCCATTTAGTAAAGTAATCTATTGCTGTAAGGATATATCTATGCTATGTAGAAGAGTGATGAACGATCTCACCTATTATGTCCAATCCCCATTGATTGAAAGGCTGCTCAATGTTAACTGGTTGTAGTGGAAAGGATGGTTTCTTTTGTCTTCCAGTATCAGTTTGACAGATTTGACATTTGCTCATGTAGTTATGTGAGTCTTTGAATAATGTGGGCTAGTAATAGCCTGCATGTAAGATTTTATGAGAAGTAGCGTCTCCAACATAGTGTCTACCTGTTGGCCCATCGTGGAGTTCCTGCAAGACTTTTTCAGCGTTAGGTTTCTCAAGACATCTAAAGAGAATAGAATCATAATTTATTCTAAAAAGAACATCATTCACAAGCTGATATTGTTTGGCTTTTAACCTTAGAGCTCTTTTCTTGGTATGATTGAGGTTTGAAGGAGCATATCCATTCTTTAAATAATAAATGATATCAACGTATAATGACTCAACATTGTTTAGGCTTACCTCGTACATTTGTATCTTTGCAGATGGAATTTTGGACATCAGCGATGCTCCGGCCAACATTTTGCAAAAGCCTTCACCTTTTACAATATTTGCTGGTGTGATTTTTATGTCATATTCCTGTAAGGCAGTAACCCAATTGGCTCTTTTCTTACCCACATCTTTCTGTACTAGAAGATTTCTTACCGCCGGAAATAGTACTATGATTTTAGTATGTGTTTCGAGTAAAAAAGGTCTGAAATATTTAATTGCTTTGAAAACAGCATAAGCTTGTTTCTCCACATCTAAATAGTTCAACTCAGCCCCTTGTAAATTGGAACTAAAAAAAGCAATTGGGGCTTCTGCTTTTTCTTGATTTGCTTGAGTGAGTATCATAGCATATGATCTATTAGAGGAAAATCTATATAAAATAAAATGATTGGAAAAGTTTGGAGTTGCTAAAGATGGACCATTAACAATTGTTTGTTTGATCAGATTGAATGCCTCATGTTCATCTTGGCCCCATTTACAGTTTGAATTCTTTTTAATCATTACTTGTAAAGAAAGAAACTTTTCTTGAAAAATTTGGAACAAATATTTTTACGAAGTTAATCTGGCCAAGAAAAGATTGCATGGCTTTCTTGTTGTGAGGTAGAGGAATTGTGGAAATCTCCTTGATTCTGTCAAGATCAATGTGAATTCTAGATTTTGACACTATGAATCCGAGAAGTTTTCCTTCACTTAATGCGAAAAAGGATTTTTTCGGGTTAAGTGAAATTCCATACCTTTGACAATGTTGGAAGATTTGTTTTAAATCTCTAAGATGATTGTTTTGTTTTTTGGAATATATAGTTATATCATCTAAATAGATTACCACTGATTTATTAACTAACCCTTTGAATGCGATGTCGATGGCTCTCTGAAATGTGGCACCAGCGTTAATCAGACCAAATGGCATTTTTTGATATGCGTATGTGCCCCATTTAGTCCTGAATGTGGTTTTTAATTGATCATCGAGATGTACCAACACTTGATTGTATCCTGAGAATCCATCCAAGAAGGACATCAATTCTGAGCCCGCAACTGCCTGCAGTATTTGATCCATAGGAGGCAAAGGAAAACTATCCTTTTGGCAGGCTTTGTTAATATTTCGAAAGCCAATGTAGATTCTAATGTCTCCATTTTTCTTCTAATAGGGACCATATTGGAAACCCATTTGGAATGTCAAACGGGAAAAATTATTTTGGCTTTCAATAACTTATTGAGTTCAGATTTGATTTGGTTTTCTAGATTTGGATGGATCTTTCTCAACTTTTGTTGGATAGGTTTTTCATCGTCTATCATTGGAATAGTATGTTGGATGATGGAGGTGTCGTACGTTTTGAGTTCATCGTAATTCCAAGCAAAGACACTTTTGTATTGTCTCAAGAGACGAATATACGCTAATTTTTCTTCAGGAGCTAGACCAAGGCCTAGATTGATATTTTGTGGTTTGGTATCAGTTCCTAGATTTACTAATTCATAGTTCAAAGTTGAGCTTTGGAGTTTTGAATTGGTAGATCTTTTAAACCAATCTTTCAAATCATAAAGGTCTTCTAACTTGACAACTGATTTAGGTATGGCATTGTTAGTGCTATCTTGTTGCAATTGTTGGTCATGTTGGTTTTCGTCAATTATTTGATTGGTGTAGGATCCTTCAGATGTGAGGAAACTCACAATATCAGGATCGTCGTTGAAAATCCTCCAATTGGTAATATTATCAGGAATAGATGGTCTAAAAATTAATTCAATTGAAAATCAATCAGGGCTAAAATCTTCTGAAGGAATGATCTTGGAATCTACGTTGGCTAAGAGGTCTGCACTAGAATTCTGGAGTCTGGGGATTGAAGAAATATTAAATGCTATAAAGTGTTCAGTCAGATCTTGAACTAAAGATTGGTAATGTTTTAAATGACCTGATAAATAATGTATAGTATTACGTACCTGTCTGATTACAATTTCAGAATCTCCGAAAACTTGAAGGTATTTGATATCTAATCCGATTGCTTTGTATAACCCTTGGACTAAAGCCTCATACTCTGCAGTATTGTTGGTGCAATCAAATTCAATTCTACAAGTTAGCATAGTTTTATCTCCCTCTAGACTTATTAACACGCATCCTGCTCCTACTCCTTTGTTAGACTTAGAACTGTTAAAAAATAATTTCCAAAATAAAGATTTATTTACAGGACTATCTATAAAATTAATACATTTAGAACTATCTATTTGAGAGAAATTTTCTAATTGAGATAAAACATAATGTTCTAAGTAAGGTGAGGTATGAGCATTAAAATTTCCTAGGAAAGAATCTACTGAGTAGTTTCCAATGATGTTATTGTTGTATGCTATTGGTTCATTTCTCCCTCCAATTCTATTACTATGTATTTCTGATGTCTTTCCCGCTCAACTCTTATTTGATTTGGTTTACCATTGTAAGGGAGTCACATGTGTGACCAGTTAGTTGCAAAATATCTATGAAGTTTTTCTGACCAATCTCTGCTGAGAATTAAGCCATAAAATTCTAGAATATCGGCAACTAAAATGTCGATAACTTGACATACCTTTGGGTTGGATGACAACTCTATGGTAACCTGATTTAATTTGCCAATCACTTTAAGTTGCGATCGATCTAATTGAACTATGCGCACAACGGATTTTTGTGGTTGAATGTTCAATTTTGCACATATTGACTTTTGTAAGATATTCGATGAAGCTCCAGAATCCACTAAGCAATTATGAAAATTTTTATTGAAAATTTCATAAGTAAGAAGAAATGGGGGAGTATGAGATCTCGATCTTCCTCCAATTAAGGCGATATCGTTTGGATCAACTTTACTGATTGCATTAGTTGGAGGTCTTCCCATGTGATGGGAAGCTTGAGAGATTACAGCGGCTGGTAAAGGTGCAACTAAAACAGCATGTAATTCTTTCATAAGTATCTTTTGCTGGTGTTTTAACTTGCTCAATTCATAAAAAGTGATATTGGCCCTAGTCTTTTTCATGTCTTCGATGATATTATACTCCATTTCATCCGAAATGATCAGTGTTTTAGATGGAGTTGATGAGTCTGTTTGGACTGGGCTGGTTTGAGTCGCTTTAGGTGTCATTTTCTTGACTGCGACTTTATCCTTCGTCATCAAGCTTGTGCTCTTTGGCTTAGGTGTAGGTTGAGGAGGATCAAGTTGATTTCTACTGTGAGTACTGACTGGGGATGCCTCTTGATCCTCTTCATCTGGGAGGATGAAATCCCACATACCTTGTAACTCTACAACTTCTTCTTCATCGGTATGTTCTTCGGTAGCAATTTCCTCTTCTTCTTCTTCAGATTTTGCACTTGTAATAGCATTAGGGGGTTTGGAATCAGTCAAAGGGTTTATTTTAAAAGGTCAGTGTGGCTTTGTAGAAGAAGTTTCTGCCACTAGTTTCTTAATGTCGACCATCTCATTAGACATAGTCTTCAAAACTTTTTGTAATCCTTCTAAATCGAATGGATCTTTAGATTGTTTTTTCTTGGGGTCTTCCTTGAAAGTAACCTTCTTCGATTTTCATTCTTCTATCGCGTTTTTCTTTTCTAAGGCCATAATACGTTTCTCTACTGCTATTGCTTCTTTCATATTTTCGATTAAAGTTGTTTTGTTAGCCCTATCAACAAAAATTGCTATGTTTGATGGTAAAGCAGTAATGTACCATTCACTTTGCACTTCTTCACTAGGCTTAGAAGCAATAGGAATTTTGTTAAAGATTTTATTGAATCGCAAATTGAAATCTTTAACAGGTTCTTTAGACTCGGCCTTAAGGTTAGACAGGTCATTGATCAATGCTGCCGTAGACCTATCTTCACCAAACTTAGTCAGGAATTGTTCTTGGAAAATCTCCCAACTAGTAATAGATCCAGATGGTAATGAGAAATACCATGATCTGGCTGTTCCTTGCAGAGTATAAGGAAAAAGTTGAACAAAAACATCTTCGTTGGTAACTCCATTGCGATTTATGGATAGCATAAAGTTATTTATATGTTCTTCCGCTAGCATGCCTGCCTCAGGATTAAACTTAGGCAGCCATTTTTTAGGGTGGGCCAGTAGCTGACTCAAGGGTGCATGCATTAAGACTGCCCCTGGATTATTCCATGGAGATTAGGCCATTGCTGAATTACTAACAGAGGAAAGTGCAGAAAATGATCCCTACAGTTGAGAAGATGAGGATATTATGACTTTAGATGATTGAGAAGGAGATGTGGGAGTACCGGTGAACTGATGGAAAATGATCTTAAGTGGAGGAGTGGATGGTTGACTTCGTGGTGAAGAGGTTGAGATGGATGATGATGATGAAAGAGTCTCGCTATCGGACACTTTAGGAGACTTCCTTGCTCTCTTCCTTGTAGGTAGAGGTTACTCGGTTGGCTGAACACCAAACTTTTCACTTTTTAATCTGGTAAGAGGATGACCAGGGTTATATTACAAAGTCACACTGCCTTAAGATTTATCAGATCTTTGAGGAGATATAGAAAATCGCTGAAGTTTGTGAATCAAAGATTCAACTTTAGGAGGTTCAATAGTAGGTTGTTTTGAAATGTCAGGGTTTGTAGTAGCGATTGTTGCTCCTGCGACTTCTAACTCTGGATTTAAAGATTCTAAATGCAATGGAGAAGCTGGTGGAGATGATGAGGGTGATTTACTCTCAGAATGGTATTTAGATTTAGACTTACTTTCCATTCACAGTTTCAGGCCCTCCTTCTAGTGCCAAATATGTTGAAGCCCCGAAAATCGGGTCTACAACAAGGGGGATACCCACTTGGTCTAGACCTTGGTTAGCAACTCCTTTTCCATTTGGTATAGTGGGTCCGACTGGGGATATGGGACTAGTTTCCCAATTCATGTGTGGTGTGTGTGAAGAATTGATATTTCCCTTCTAAAAGTTCCTAAGTGAGATGCTCTAATTCTAACTCTAATCTAATAACATGTAAATTGTATTCTAATAAGCAGAAATATCTAAGTCTACATTAACCCGGGGTGTAATCCTTCTGTTATGCGATCTAAAATGATTTCAGATAACAATTGGTAATAAATATCATTCAATTGTTATGAGAAAAGAATTCAATATAAGTAAACCACTTCGTACAAAAAATTAAACGAAACAGTTGTGAAAGGCATATTGCATAATAAGCTATTCATACATTAAGCATAAATAAATAGCTATCACCATACAAAAGTGCCAAATGATAACTCAAGCATTCATGCATCAATATATAAACAACTGAACTTGAATATCACTTTTAACACAAAGGGAGAAATAGTTAAGAGATAGAAGTACCATTTATAACTAGTCCTATTCATGAGCTTCAAGCAATAATGATTTATCTCTTTCTAATCCAATATCCACTAAGAGTACAAAAGTTCAATATTAGTTGTAGATATTAAATACAGATGTCAATAAATCATGTTCCATTCATTCATCAAAACCTCCTCAGAGGGTATAAAAGTGCATGTTTTGGGGATAAGTTTTTGACAAATTTTAGGACCCTTCTCTAAATGCATGAGAAGGGTTTAAATACTACTAAATAAATCTAAAAATAACTTATTACAAAAATGTAGGATGCAGTTTAAATGACTGTCCTCATTTTGGGCAAAAATAAAACAAAATTAAAACTAAAACTGAATCTAAAACTAAAATTACTAACTATTTCTGAATCTGCTCCTTGAAGTCGCACGCGTTCAACATCTATTTGAGAAGAGTCAGCTGGCCGACTTCCGATTTTAGCTGTGCTATTAAAACATAATCGGCAAGAGCTGGCGCCATCTTCTTGGCAGAATTGATGATACACTTGAGAGTCATCCACTGGCTGTGTGTCTTTACCAAGTATGCCCAGTAAAAATCCCAATTCAACTTGGTTAACCTTTGGATTGATTCTGCCTTTTCTTGAGCCTTCTGTCTCTAGCCTGCCTGTAGTTGCTGTGCATATATACACACTATTTTGAAGATATTTCTAACAAATACCACTGGTTTTAGGATTTATGTTTTACTTCTTTACCTCTAGCATTATTTTTTACAAATTTTTGGGCTTACAGGTGATTGACCATTCAAAAGCTTTCCTTTATAAAAAGTTTTGCCGGGCATCAGAAACTGCCTCTGTTTCTTGATCCAGGCTTCCTTGGTGCATTTTTTGCCTTCTGCGCCTTTTCTTTTAGTGGATATAAAGCTCAAAATTTGTGAAAATAATGATTCCGTAAGCTCTTGACCCTAAGTCTTAAATTGTCTATCTCTGATATCCATGCTGTCCAGTATCCATTTAACCATGTCTATGTAGGGAAGAATTCTGGGCTTCACCGCTATCCTGTGTAAGAACGAACAAGCTAGCTCTTAATGGATACCTTAGAAGAACTATGTGAGCCTGCAGTAGCCTCAACCTCCATTACTCTTGAATTCTCTTCTTCAAGTAGATTATACATGCCTTCCCAAGTAGAAATACCAACGTCTTGGTTGCAGGCGGTGTCTGTATATAAGGGTGCCATTTCTTTCTCTTCCGAGCTCGGGGCTTTGCCTTTCTTTCCCATAGTATCCTGCATACTTCTTTGTATCATTCTCTGTTCTTCGTTCCTGTAATTTACAAGTGAAGTGAGAATAATGATATGGAAAAGTGACGGGAAAGACTTAAATGCTACAGACGTATAAAATATACCACCTTATGTGAAATGACTTTTCGATAAGCATGAAACCATATTCCATTAATAACTCGCAACTAGATCATTAATTAGCATTAAAGCGCATAGCCAGGTGTTATAGTTATTTTTGAGTCCTACAACCCCAAGCATAAATATCCATAATCTAAGGGCTCCTAAGTCCCTAAAAGTGTTGTTCCAACCCCTAAAGGAACAAGGTCAACTGATTATAGCTTCTCCCATAAGTTCTCCATGAAAAACTGCTCAGAATGGGTCAAATCAAGATCAGTGCACTTGCTCCATGGTCAAGCTACACTGCAGCTCACCTAAATACACTATGGGGGTGCGCTGAAATGAAAAAAGCCCTTCTATGGGGTGCGCTGAGCAGGAAAGAGACAAATGGCAGTGTCATCTTGCAAGGTGGAAAGGCATGGAATCTTCCATAACTCTCTCCTGTGACACTTGCCTCTCTGAATTCGACCTAGGATGAGTAAGAGATGCTCAATCTCCAAGTGGAAGCAAGGACTATCAGTGGAAGGACACTAATCAAAAAAACAAAGCTGGCTCATACCCCTTACAGATATCTATATATGGATCCCTCATCCCAGAGATCCAGAGGTTGGAATTTTGCATTTTGCAAGGAATTGCTGTTAGTTTCTTGAGGTGATATCAGTGTATGTTGGGTGATCTAAGCTTTGTATGAGGTGAAAAGAGGGATTTTCTTGTCAAGAGGATGATGCTGGGTCGGAACAGCTGGATGTAACTCTCTTGACTCTACTTTGATTATCAATAAAGCTATTCTTGTTTTCTTCCATATTCTTGTGTAATTCATGTTTATGCATTTGTATGGTTAATCTATACTGACCCTAGATTATTTATAGTAGTAGATCCATGTTCTTGCGTAGTCTTGTGCTGCTATGATCCTGCAGGTATTCCTTGAAGCTGGGTGTACGAGAGGACAAGCATTGAAAGACTGTAAGAAGGAAGAAGAACTGAGCAAGGAGTCAAACGAAAGACAGAGGTTGGCATCCTTATTCTTCTTTCATCTATCTATTGTAAAAGAAACCAAAGTAGACTTTTTTCTGTTGTTTCTAAGGCAGCTACCACACCTTAGTGGGATAGAGCAGTTCTATATAGAAACTTTTCCCTGTAACAAAATGGCGACTCCATTGGGGAGCGCATAGATTGTTTGTTCATTTACTTTTGTTTGCCTTATAAACACACAGACGGAGCCTGAAGCTAAGTCAGCTAGCCTTCGAACTGCATTCGTTTTACGAATGCAAAGTAGATTAACGCTGCTTCAGTCAATCTCCGGGTATGTTTATAACTTGAACATTTGATCTACAAGCTCTCTACTTGCCCTTTGTGGTGGCCTTAGTAGCCTCATTTAGATCTACCCCTGATTATCAAGTTACTGATCATCTTTTTCACGGCCAAAAACCTTGAACTGAACTGCAAATTGTGACCCGGAGCCTGTTCAAAGTCTCGTCTCTGGACCAGCGCACTCTCTGTACTGAGAAACTGCATTTCAGTGCACTCTCTGTACTGAGAAACTGCATTTCAGCGCACCTCCCGAGTGGTGAACCTGCGCTGCAATCCAGTTTCCCTGTGTTACAGGTGCGCTGATCAGAATGAGCCTTTGCTACTGAATGTTCATCTCTGGATTCACTCCTTTCAGTTCTATTCTTGAATTTTGCAGCCTATGATCAGTAAACCTCTGTTGAAACCCTTTTCCTTGATGACATTCCACCTCTAATGTGCAAAGAACTGTCAGTGTTTTGAGTGAATTTTAGTCATTTTCAGTTCTCATTTGTAAAAAGTAACGTAATCGAGCTGTCGTAATTTGATTTGAAAGTGTCGTAACTATCGTTTTCAGCCATAGACAGCAATACTCCTGTTAGGTAGTCGATTATATGATTTATTGTTGCATATGATTTGGATTGGTGTGATTTTTAAAGTGTCGAAAAGCAATATTTCCTTTCGAAATCGTTGAGTGTCTTTTTACCCTCACTTATCTTTGGAAAGAAAGTTGTTAAATCGCTGTCGCTTTAAAAGTAATTCAAATTTGCACATTAAGCTTTCTTTTTATCATCCATATATTAAGAAAGTCGAAAAAATACATGCATGTGCATTTGCATTTAGACAGTCTGATTGGTTTGATTTAGGAAAAAGTGCATATAGTGTGTGCTCTTTGCTACTTGTTGAAAGAAATCTGTCTATCTTTCCTTAGTAGCTAGGATTTTCATGGCATAAAGAAGATAAAAGCTTGCTTATCATCTTAGATTGCATTTTAGGAATTATATCTATACATCACGCGGTGAACCCAAAAGGAAAATTTCATAAACAAGATCAACTCTAAAATAAATCGAATGAATCTAACAACACTTTGGAACTTAACGCAACATCTAGAGGTCTAGGATAGAGACGTGTTCCAGCGTCGTAAAACGTGGTAACTATCGCTTTCACTATTGGTTGGGTGATTCCTCCACTTTGAGACGACAAGCGCCAATACGGACTTGTGCTCCCACGTACCGTCGAGTATATTTTGGGAGACCACTATAGGCTTTATCCTTTATCCATAGGAAGCCGTGTCTGCCGCCTTATCGATCGCAATGCACCGAACACAGCATTCGGGAAGATTGACTGCTGTACCGTAAAACGTATTCTACAGTTTTGCGATTGGTTTGGTACACCCTCTACCTAGATCTCCAGAGCAGTCCCTTTTGTTCCTTTTCAGACTCTTTAACAGAAAAGGTCCATCTGAGCACTTGTCACTTCAGGCTCATTAAAAATCGAAGGAGACTAGAGTCATCTTTTGTTTTTTCTCGACTCTTTAAAATTGAAAAAACAAGTTGTGTCAAAGCGTCGTAAAATTTATTTTAAACGGAATAATCGCCACTTTTCCTACGTTGATCTTGGGTTGAGAAAATGGAGTCCACCAACCAAGGAATTCCCCTTGGAGGGAATCC
>Ga0115851_101222_pt1 | contig 13316 bp, 14 predicted proteins | sample InSIn2gowninarea_FD_83865 | JGI IMG/M metagenome (GOLD analysis project Ga0115851, IMG submission 83865)
TTTTAACAACCTTGAAACCAAGCCTAAATGAATAGGCTTGAGCTTGAAGGCCCACTCACTCATTTTAATTTTTTTTCTTGCGATGATTTAGACACGTTGATCTTGAGTCTAAATAAATTTTTTTTATCTTTCTAGTATTTTTATTTAATTTTAAATATAAATTTAAGAAAAATAATTATTAAAACCGATTGAGTCTATAACTCATAGCATAGGTTTGATGATTTACATGGCAATATTGAGGTTATTTTGTTTTTTAATATTACTTTTTTAATTTTAGTCTTTTTAGTTATTGTTAAAAAAATCTCCATTTATTAATATACATATTTCTTGTTTTTTTATATATTTTTAGATATTTTAATATGTTGATATTAAAAATAACTTTTTCTTAGACACCCTTAAATAATTGGAAAACAAAAAAAAGACAAAAGGCAATAACGCGTCCATGCCTACACTCCATGCGAAGCAAGTCAATCAATGGTACAAAAAGTGTTGAACCCTCGAGGAAGTTGCTGAAACAACTTCTTCCTAAAGTAAGTTCTTGACAGACATTCAAGTAGTGGATGTTGAGAGACACTGGTGCATTGTGCGAGGAGAGGATCGAGATTGAAGACAGATTTTGTGATAAGAACATGGCGATAGAACCAGCCTTCTTTGATGATCTTGTTGTGAATGATGGTTACTTTCCATCTTTCTCGCAGCAAAATGAATCAGAAGATGAAATTTTGCGTGCTCTGTTAGATGCTCAAATAGCTGAAGAATTACAGTTCCAGGAGGCTCTAAAGGCTTCTTTGATCTGTTGTCAGATGCCAAGCAATGTGTCATCATCAAATTCAGGACGCAAGATTGAACCATCAACGCAAGTGCTTGAAAAGGGTGAGTCATCACTGAGTTCCTGTGACATTTGCCTGGACAGGAAGGAAAAATATCAGATCATTAAAATTGAGAGCTCTGGTCTGATAATTTGCTTAAGCTGCAGGTCAGTATGTTCTAAATTCGAGCACAGCATATAGTAATTGTCTTCATGTTATAAATTTTGAGAGCAGCATATAGTAATTGTCTTGTCCGAAACATCTAGTCCATTAGAAGTTTACTGTGTGAAGTAGTGAGAAGATTCGACCAGACTGATGAACTGATAAGGAGCAGAAGAATTTCCCACTTCATGCTAGTTGCTAAGGTCCAACATCAGAGTAGTTTGAATATAAACAAACAATATCCTCTCAAAGGGTTTAATCCATAGAAGCTTAACTGTAACTTCTAGAGATAAATTCTACAAATTTCCACTTTCCGGGCAGACTATACAGATGAATTTCAGAAGAGTGTGGCATTAAATCTCCACCTTAATCAGAAACAATTTTACGTAACAGGGAAAAGATAAATGTTGTGGTGAAAGTAACGGTTAAAATATAGTCGTTAATTTCCTGATTTGGACATTATATAAAGTAGGGATAAAATAGTTTTGTATTTAGCTATTTTAGTCTTGTAACTTTTCTATAAATAAGTTCTCAAATGTAGAAGTAAAATATACTGAATATACAGAAATCATTAGTATTTTGAATTCTAACATGGTATCAGAGCAGAGCATATCTGATTTTTTATCGAAGTATTTGTCTTTCGAAACGAATTTATTTGTCTAAATCCCAGAAATTTCTACACTTACTGTAGAAATCACCCAGAAACAACCACATTAAATCCCAGAAAACCGAAACATCTCCTGTTCAAATCAACCAGAGCAGCTCAAACGAAACCCAGACATTACAAACCCTAAACCTAACTTCAAACAACAAACCCAGAAACTCATCACACCACAGAACCCAAAAATTTCACAAAACCCAGAAACACAGAAACACGAACATTAAAAAAAAAAAAGAGAGAGACCTCACACATTCAAATACTCTTTAGAAATTCACAGAACATCAACAACACAACAATATGGAAATTAACCTAGCAGTTACCTCCTCTCCGGCGACGCCAATCGTAGTCCATCAGGACAACTCTCCTCTTCCATCTGGCATTACATTAGATGAAACAAATTACTCACTTTGGAGTCAACTTATGGAAATGTGAATCGATGCAAGAAATAAAGGTGGTTACCTCACCGGCGAGACGAAGAAACCCGACCCAACTGACCCGAGAAGAGAAGCTTGGATTACTGATAATCATCGAGTCAAAAGCCGGTTGATTGACTCGATGACCCCACCGTTGATGCAACGGTTCATACGGTTTCCCACGGCGACGGAGATTTGGGACGCCGTGGCTCGAACATTTTACGACGGGTCAGACGAGACTCAAATTTTTGAATTGAATAAAAAATCATTCTCTACAAAACAGAATTGCCGACCCTTACCCACCTATTACAACGAACTACTTTTCATCTTCCAAGAAATCGACCACCGAACTCAGTCACAGGCCACTACGGTCGTCAGCGTCGTTGAGAATCACTCAGCCATGGCGAGGCTTCGGGTACACATCTTCCTCAGTGGTTTGGACCCCGTATTTGACAAGAGAGGGGAGAGATTCTGAGGAATGAACCAAAGCTAGAACTGGAGCATGCTTAGGCCGCCGTCCACCGAGAGCACTCCCAACAGCAAGTCATGGAGGCTAGCCACCGTGGTGGAACCCCAGGGTTCACTAAACATGCCGTGATGATGACGAGGCATCATCAACAGGCTGTGGTGAACGGGGGAGAAAAGGGTTGGGGGCGGCTGGTGTTGAAAATGGGGGAAGAGATAGGGGGGAATTTTTTAGGGTTACCTTTATTATATAATGTTGATCAAATCGGGGTGGTTGACTGGACTGGGGTTGATTGAAACGGGGATGATCGAAAATACAAAAATACTGGTGGGTTGATGTGTTCGCATTGCGATGAAATGAGACATTTAATACAAAGATGTTACGAAATTATCGATTACCTCGACTGGTGGGATTTTTCGAAAAAACCACGGAAAAATATCAGAAAACCTATGGTCCATCTAACGAAAGCATATGGGAGTATTGATAAATACAAAGCGAGGTTAGTCGAAAAGGAATATACGCAGAAGTATGGAGTGGATTACCAAGAAACTTTTGCTCCAGTTGTAAAAATAAACATCATTCAGATTCTCATATATATAGCAGTGAATCGAGATTGAGCCTTACAACCAAGGTTATCAATGCCGTTCCGGTCGCTGTTTCGGTTTTTCTATTGGAACGGAACGTTCCGGTTTCGAAGAGTTTCGGCTTGCCGTTTCGGGGTTGTACTGTTCATATATAATTAATTATATATATATATATATATATATATATATATATATATATATATATTATAAAATATTTCTATAACAAGTATAATTAAAATTTAAGATAAATTAATTTTAAATTATACAATACAATTACAAAGTTAAACAAACATAATCTCAAAATTAGAAGAAAAAATCAAAAATTAATAAAAAAAATGATTTTAAGGCCGGAACGGTACCGAGACGTTCTGGCCGGAATTTGACCGGAATTTCCGGAACGGGCCAGAATTTAAACCGAGACAAAAACGACGCCGTTTTGTTCCGGATTTTTAACGGAACGGAACGAAATTCACAACCTTGCTTACAACAATTTGATGTCAAGAATGCCTTTGTGAATGAAGATCTTGAAGAAGAAGTATATATGGAATTGCCACCCAGAGTGAAAACCAGTTGTTCACGTGAAACGGAAGTATGCAAATTAAAAAAGGTTTCATATGGTCTAAAGCAGTCACCTCAGGCATGGTTCAAAAGATTCTCATCCACAATGAAGGAGTTTGGCTATAAGCAAAGTAATTCAGATCATACTTTGTTTATAAAACACAAAGGAGGAAAGGTGACGACACTAATAATATATGTAGATGATATAGTCTTATTAGGGGATGATCTAGAAGAGAGAAAGGTATTATAACTATTTCTGACATCGAAATTCGCAATGAAAAATCTCGGGCAACTAAAATACCTTTTAGGGATTGAGGTCTCAGGGTCAAAAATGGGGATATGTCTTTAACAACAAAAATATTTGTTAGATTTATTGGCAGAAATTGGAATGCTTACATGCAAACCTGTAGATACACTTATGGAAATGAATCACAAATTAGGACAAGCAAAAGATCAGATGCCAGCGAACAAAGGATGTTATCAATGGTTAGTGGGAAAACTAATATACTTATCACCTATTCGACCAAACATTGCCTATGCAGTAAGTGGGGTAAGTCAATTCATGCATTCACTAAGAGAAGAGCATATGGAAGCAATATACCGGATTTCGAGGGACTTGAAAAGTACACTAGGAAGAGGACTTCTATTTTCAAAAAGGGAAGTCCAAGATATTAAAGGGTATGCAGATTCAGATTAAGCAGGAAATCAGACGGATAGAAGATCAACATAAGAATATTTTACATTCGTAGAAGGCAACCTTGTCACTTAGAGAAGTAAGAAGCAGAAAGTGGTTGCAAGGTCAAGTGCAGAAGCAGAATACCAGGGTATGGCTCAGGGTGTGTGTAAATTATTGTGGATTAAACAGGTATTCCAAGATCTTGGAATTGATTATGAAATGCCTATGAGTTTACACTGTGATAATAAGACAGCTATGAAATTGCTCATAATCTTGTTCAACATGATTGTACCAAACATGTTGAAATCGAGCGACATTTCATAAATGAGAATTTTGATTGAAAAATTATACAACTTCTGTTTGTCCAATCTAAAGATCAATTAGCCGATATTCTCACAAAGACAGTCTCTAGAAGAGCGTTCTATGACGTAATTGACAAGTTGGACTTGACAAATATTTACGCTTCAACTTGAGGGGAAGTGTTAGAATATGGCCATTAATTTCCCGATTTGGACATTATGTAAAATAGAGATAAAGTAGTTTTGTATTTAGCTATTTTAGTCTTGTAACTTTTCTATAAATAAGCTCTCAAATATTGAAGTAAAATATACTGAATATACAGAAATCATTAGTATTTCAAATTCTAACAGTAACCCTAAAACCTCAAACTAAGTAGATAAATAGCACAATCAATCACATAGGAATACACAAGTAATTTGCCAAAAAGTAGGAGATTATAAGACGGCACAAAAAATTGCTCTTTCACTCAGAATCCCAAAGTAACTCAATCTCTAGTTATCAAAATGCAGAGAATGTAAGCACTCACCTATAAATCTTATCCTAAAATGTAACAGCTTTAGATTTTTATATGGACTACATACATGAATATTTATTTTCTTACCTGTGCCCACAATTTAAGATAAACCCAAGAAATGTAGTTTTTGGATATTAGTGAAAAAATGATTTATCAAGGTCAAAGCCTCTTCATTGGTCGCACAGAAAGTGTCATTACATAATTGAGTTTTGTTTCAGGAACTATTGTTTTTAAATTTTTTGAATAATGTTTTACAGCAAAACTTTGGAGAAGGAATGGTGCAGCCAAGAGTTGAGTATGGACACGAGTTCTAGAAATGGCACTGGCAAGTCTCTCGCTGCTGATGCCTGTAATAGTAATCCGACACCAAAGACTGAAGCTGAATCAGTAAGTCCTGGTGCAGTGAAAGCTATCAGTCTCAACTCAGCACTAGATGAAGGTGAGTTGGGGTTTAATGAAAGTAAGCATACGAAAATGGCTGAAACCATTGCCGCAAAACAGAAGGGTCCACAGAGTCCTAATCCTAAAGCATGGGGATATACAGACGTGGATCAGAATCAAGCCATCAAAAGTAATGCTGATACTGAGATGCCAGCTGAAAGAGGAAATGGAGGCTTCCAAACACACTCCAAATATTTCAAGAGAACTGCTGCACGATCTTTTTATAGGCCACCTGTAGGACAAATAAGTAATACGCGAGGAGGTATTGATTGTATTCAAGTTTTATCTGCTTAAATTGAACTTTTGTGAACCTCCAATTATGCCAATAAATCATATATACTCTAAATCTAAATGACATGCTGTGCCATTGATCAGCAGGTCATCCCATGCTGGAATGTGAAATGAGATCATACCAAGAAATGGCTGGGAACCAGACCAGGAAAACGACCGAGGATAGTCACCAGTTTGTCGAGATGGACATCAAGGTAGCTGAAGAACAAAGGCACCTAAAACCTCTTGAAGAATTAAATGTCATAATGAGTGAGAGGCTGGGAAAGGCAATGAAGGAAATTGATGTTTTGAGACAGAAAATCAAATTGCAGCATGAACAGCACATGGAAGAGGTAATGGTCGCCGAATGCTTATAAACTTATTTGTCGTGCTTTTTCTAATAATTCTCTAGTTAAACAATCACTACTGTCCATGGAAACTTTGCTAGTTATTCATCATGAATTACCTCCATATTCCTGGCACGATATCTAGTGCTAGAGGTGTAGCTTCTTATTACGTTGAGCTGTTTTGTTTACATCATTTTGATTTTAACTGAATAATCTCTGCATCCCCCCTCGTCTATTTTGACTGATCATAACAATTCTTTTCCTAAGATGGACTTTCAAGAACAATTTTTCAAGGACCGAATAAAGATTATTCTTGAAAAAAGAGATAAAAAGCGAGGAGATTCTGAGAGCCCAGATGAGGGGGAACATGAAAATATCGATGAATCCAATGAAATTCCTTCGAATACAGAGGATGACAAATACAGGTATATAACTAGCACCTTTATTACCAGACATAAATCACAAATTCCTGTTTCAGTAGGATTCTCTTCATCCCATCATTTCTTGCTACAGAGTGCAGGAAACTCCCATGTTCAGAGTGAATAAATGGAAAGAAAAGGAAGTTCCTGGGAAAGGTAAGCTAGTAGAGGAACGAGGAGGACAAGATGAAGGCATGGAAGAGTAAGAAACCAGTATAGGAAATCTGCATGTGAATCTCGTGGAGAATTCTCTTGAAACAGAAGACCCCAGTGTTGTTTATGATTCTGTGATGAAGCAGACAAGAAGATTGAGGAGAATGCGGCCTTATAGACCAAGGCTTCAGACTGCATTAAGGCTGAAGTTCTAAACAGCTGTTTCAGCCCAACACCACCACCTTTTCGCTGTGAGTTATTTATCCTAGCTATCTATCGCCAGTCTGTAAGCAGAACAATTTCTTTGCATTTGAGGAGATCAAAATGCAGAGAAATGCATTGCGCCTGCCTGCACTGCTAAAAATCAATTATATCAAGTTGCGAATAATTGTGTAGAACGATAAGTAGTAATTTTGTGGCTGTAACTATGCCTGGAACTTGTGTCCAAGTTCACTGAGGAGCTGTGGCCATTGCAAGCATTGCTCTTAGAAGTTTGGTTGCTAATTATTGTAGGAATGTTTTGAATTGTGACTCCACTCATTTAGCAGTTGAATATTATATTTGCCTGCATGAAAAAGCTATAAGAACAGGATTTGGTGGATCAATGCAATCCCATAGTAATTGTAAATCATCTAAATTTAAGAAAAGAAACAGGTGGTGTTGAAAAGTCGAAGAGGATGATTTCTCTTCATTGACTGAGACAGGAGGGACCTGACAAGATTCTATGCTGAGAGTTTTGAACCTGTATAGTTTGGTATTCGATTATTTAAAGATGCGATTCCATGGAGTTCCACCAACTCTGTGTGAGGTCAAATTTCTCGGACGGGGCCTATCGACTTTGACAAAGAATTCTCACATGGTGTGGCGGTAGTCAAAACAAAAGTTGGTGGGAATTTTCTGGTTTAGATAAGCCGAAGCTTCAATGAGATTGTTATATGGGATGAATTTTGACATTATATGACGTTGGCATGAATATAAAGAAGGGGAAAGTTACGTCACTCATCTTTATATACATATATATAATAATAATTAAAAGGTTTTATTGAAGAATTTCTATCTATAACATCGCTCTCGTCTTCGGTACTACTTTTAATACACACACACTCTTCTAATCTCTATAGAATTTGATCACCATTTACTAGTCTAGCACTTTGCATGGCAAGCAATGCGAGGGAGACAAACGCCAAATCAAACCATGGTTGAAAAATGATAGCTCGACTTGAAACATGGTGATATTAAATTATCGGGTTAATTCACTGTTATTAGATCATTTTTTTGTAATTAAAACATTAATGTTTTGTTTTTTTGTTGATCCAAATAAATTTAAATTGAATTTAATCAGGCTATGAAAAGTCTAATCAAACTGACAAAACTAAAAATATAATACGATGAAGTTATTGAATTGCTCATTTAAACTCATGGAATTGAGCTAGATTTATTACAACCATTAATATTAACATTGTTTTTTTTCTAGTAAAGCACTTCCTGATTGTTAAAATACATGTATAAACATTACTCATGACATTTAAATTGTGTTTGATCTAGCTCTTGTCCATGCCATGTAGTAGGTGAAAGGGCGAGAGGCAGAGCTGCTGGTGACAAAACAAAAAAAAAACACGTTTGTGCATAAAATGGATTGGTGATATGTGACAAGTGGAGCCACCCATCTCAGGTCAAAAGGCCAATTCATTAACCAACTCAAATGGGAACCCACCACCACTCCAACCCCATACCCTCACCAATAACCCTAATCTCACCAACCCTGCTCCACAGATTCTTCACCAAACACAGCCCTTTTTCAATCAGTGTTTTCCCTGTTTTACCCTCCAACAACTCCACAATACCCAATTTGTCCTTTCACCAACCCCACCCTCCAGGCCAGCCGTTACTATATCAGCATCGATGTTCTCCGCTCTGCTTTCTCAGGTCTCCAGTCATCAAAAAACAGAGAGTGCCTAAAATCCATCGTCTCTCCCTCTGCAGCTTTAGCCCGCCATGGATACCATAATTAACGCACAAGAAGAATTCATCTTCCGCTCCAAATTGCCAGACATCTACATCCCAAAAAACCTTCCTCTGCATACATACGTTCTTGAAAACTCGTCCAAATATTCATCAAAACCTTGCCTGATAAATGGCGCAAATGGAGATGTATACACTTATGCTGATGTTGAGCTCACGGCAAGAAGAGTTGCTTCTGGTCTTAACAAGATTGGTATTCAACAAGGTGATGTGATCATGCTCTTCCTACCAAGTTCACCTGAATTCGTGCTTGCTTTCTTAGGCGCGTCACACAGAGGTGCCATTACCACCGCTGCCAATCCTTTCTCCACCCCTGCAGAGCTAGCAAAACATGCCAAGGCCTCAAAAGCAAAGCTTCTGATAACACAGGCTTGTTACTACGAGAAGGTTAAGGATTTTTCCCAAGAACATGATGTTAAGATCATGTGCGTAGACTCTGCCCCAGATGGGTGCTTACACTTTTCGGACCTAACACAGGCTGACGAAAATGAAATGCCCCAGGTTGACCTTAATCCTGACGATGTTGTGGCGTTGCCTTATTCATCAGGGACTACAGGATTACCAAAAGGGGTCATGTTAACACACAAGGGGCTAATAACCAGCGTGGCTCAACAAGTAGATGGAGACAATCCTAACTTGTATTTTCACAGCGAAGACGTGATTCTGTGTGTGTTGCCTATGTTCCATATCTATGCTCTGAATTCAATAATGCTTTGTGGGCTGAGAGTTGGTGCATCGATTTTGATTATGCCAAAGTTTGAGATCGGTACTTTGCTGGGATTGATTGAGAAGTACAAGGTATCCATAGCACCAGTTGTTCCGCCTGTGATGTTAGCAATTGCTAAGTCACCTGATCTTGACAAGCATGACTTGTCTTCTGTGCGGATGTTGAAATCTGGAGGGGCACCTTTGGGTAAGGAACTTGAAGATACTGTCAGAGCTAAGTTTCCTCAGGCCAGACTTGGTCAGGTATGAATGCCCCCTTCATTTTTCTTACATTACATCTACATTTTTTAAAGTTTTTTGGTGGATTATATCTATCACTTTCCCCATTCTTGTTTGATTAGCTGAAAACTACAATCCTTCGAGTATTTTAACGAAAGGGTGCATCTTTTTATCTGGTTTTAAACGTATATTCTCCTACTTTAATGCTTGATGAAATCTGTTCTTCAATAATTTAGCATTTACTAGACGACGGGAAATATTTTCTTCTTCTTCTGAGATGACAGAAAGGACGTTATTTTACTGCAAATATACTCCTCCAGACGAATGGTATAGGGATACCATCAAGGGGGGAAATCAAAGAAAACCCATTTTCAAAAAGGAGTTGGAAACCTAAAACAAAAACTTTAAGATATGATCGAGGATATTTTATCAGAGGAGGTCAATCATGTCCTATCTCAGATATGGAGCTATGGACTCCACGTCTCCACCTGGTATCTGAGCTGCACAAAGCTGAAAGGCCGGCTCAGTTATAGCATACAGGGACCGAAATTAATAGCCTTGAATCTGTCGGACATAAATTAGTCTCTCTTACTTCATTAAAGTGGTTATATCTGCACCATTTCTTAGGAATTTAGATAGACCTTGTCGGTTTATTTTTCCATTAAAATTTAGGAGGGCCCTGGCGTTTCTATTCAGTGTTTACAATTATTGAAACCTGAAAAACAGGGTATATTCTTAGCCTACTACAGTTGATTTTCTCCATTCTAAAAGGGGTGATTTTCAAAAGCGTTTTTGAAAAAGTTTTAATTTTTTTATTTTTTATTTTAAATTAAAAAAATTATATCATTTTCATTTTCATGTACTGTTAAAAATATTTTAATTCATTTATTAAGGGAAAAACTTTTAAAAATAACCTCAGCTATATTTTCAAACACACTTCATCTACAAGAATATCTAATTAATTTTGTGTCGATATGAAAAATATAAAAACAAAATATCATTTTAATATGTTTCAATTAAAAAAACCTTTGCACAATGCTACAATTATAACAGTAATTATAAGATGTTGAATTAAATTTCTACCATCAGCTTATTTTAAGAGAATAATATATATATATATATATATATATATATATATATAATTTAGGGGGTTGAAGGGTCTTTCTCGTAAGAAATTAATGTGATCAACATCTCATATCTAATTTTTAACAGATCACCTCCTATGTATAATCACATTAATTTCATAGGACTATAGGATGGGAGTTTTCCAGCTTGGCAAATAAAAGCTTATAAATGGAGGGGGCAACTAAGTTCTTGATTAACCCTGGACCATTCCCGTTTCTTGCACGCACGAGTCGTGCTTCAAATCCAAAATTTTAATGTTAAAATAGCAAATTTGCATTTCAGAACGAGGCTGATCAACGATTTGATTTGATGTAAATTAGGGATATGGAATGACCGAGGCAGGACCTGTTTTAGCGATGTGTTTGGCATTTGCCAAGGAACCATTTGACATAAAACCAGGTGCATGCGGGACTGTAGTCAGGAATGCAGAGATGAAGATTGTTGACCCTGAAACTGGTGCCTCACTACCAAGGAACCAGCCTGGGGAGATTTGCATCCGAGGTGATCAGATCATGAAAGGTAAGAAAAAGTCTCCCATTTTCGAACAGGAAAATCAAATAATTAATTCTTGATCTTATATTGATTAGTTTTTTAGATATAGAAACCTGTGTGTGTGATTCTGAAACAATGCGTGGACTTTTGTAAATGTTCAGGGTATCTTAACGACCCTGAGGCAACCTCAAGAACAATAGATAAACAAGGATGGCTACACACAGGCGATATCGGCTTCATCGATGATGATGATGAGCTTTTCATCGTTGACAGATTGAAGGAACTGATCAAATATAAAGGGTTTCAGGTTGCTCCTGCTGAACTCGAAGCCATGTTACTAGCCCATCCTGAGATATCTGACGCTGCTGTAGTAGGGTAAGTGCAAAACACCAGCAGCGCCCTGTTTCTTGAACTTCGAATAGGAATCTCACATGGTTAATAATCTCAATTTCAGAATGAAAGATGAGGATGCAGGAGAAGTTCCTGTTGCATTTGCAGTGAAACCAGAGAAGTCTCAGGTCACCGAAGATGAAATTAAGCAGTATATTTCAAAACAGGTAAACCCTACTCTTCAATCAATTTCATTCTTATCAATTGAGAAGGACAAGAAAAGAAAAAACAGAGAGAGACAAGCTGTGTTTCCCCTAGTTTCTGACAAGAGAACACAACATGAATTCGATGATGCAGGTGATATTTTACAAGAGAATAAAACGAGTTTTCTTCATAGAAGCTATTCCCAAGGCACCATCGGGCAAAATCCTGAGGAAAAATCTGAGAGAAAAGTTGGCAGGCATATAATTGAAGATGTTACTGAGAACTTAACCCTCTATTTTATTTCTTTAATGATTGAGAAAATGTCAATGTATCAAGGAAAAGACATGTACCAAACGTAAGAACATCGCTGTTTTTGTATACAAGTTCTTTAATGCTTGCTTTTGTACCTGGCAAGACATAAGTTCTCCTGTCGCCATATGGAGTAATTCTGGTTTTCTTAATGAAAAATCAAATGGGATTTGCTTAAGAAAGACACATCATGGAGTTGCTTAAGACAGACATGTACCAAACGTAAGAACATTACTGTTTTTGTATACAAGCTCTTTGATGCTTGCTTTTGTACCTGGCAAGACATAAGTTCTCCTATCGCCATATGGAGTAATTCAAATGAATATTTCGGTTTTTTTAATGAAAAATCAAATGGGTTTGCTTAAGAAAGACACATCGTGGAGTTGGTGAATTGTCCCACCAGCAATAGAAAAACAACAAGAAACATCTTCCAGCATCATTGCTTCGCTGGTTATTATCAGTTAGATAAACACTGGGAAGAAAATGGAAGGATGAAGAAGGTACAGGTTGCTTTCACCACTTTAAGTTGATTCTTTCAAATGGTGATAGAAGCTATCGATGACGACTTCAATGTCTATGGCACCAAATTAAAGCTATCTCATCTTTATACTAAAAAGAAACTATTGAAATTGATTGGAAAATAAAAAAGCAACAGCTCGAGTGCTGGCCTCCCAGCAGGCTTGAAAAAGCACCCAGCATCTCATCTCTAGAGACAGCCTCCCGATCCAACATGCTTGGGCTCAAAAAATCATGCCTTTTTTTCTTGCCCCATGCTTCCTAAAAAAATCTAACACGACGGTTTTATATAATTTTATAAAACCCACGAGCTTAATCTTTTATATTTTTAGAGTATTTATCATTGTTTATTGTTTAAATGATTTTAAATTTATTTTTTATTTTAAATTAAAAAATTTAGTTAAGTTTATGTTAGCAAGGATTTTAAAAATATTATTTTAATATGTTTTTAAATAAAAAATATTTTCAAAATCAACCATGAATCTGAATCCACCAAGTCCCTTAATCTTATTATTCTTAATTAGCAAGTATATTTTAAATCATTCTTAAATATCATTATACTTTTTCTCAACAAAACTACACCCCCCCCCCACTTTTTCA
>Ga0115851_101224_pt1 | contig 13298 bp, 12 predicted proteins | sample InSIn2gowninarea_FD_83865 | JGI IMG/M metagenome (GOLD analysis project Ga0115851, IMG submission 83865)
AGTAGTTAGCAGCGTTACCGATAGCAGTTTAGATTTAATTCAACTAGAAGTAGCAGGGATTGGTTCGATATTTTGCCGGGGACACGCTGTAGCAGTGGGAACAGAAGCCGCTTGTTCAATTAGACCCGATTTAATGTCTATTGCGCCCTACAACCGGATTGCAGCAAAGTCAACTTTGAGCGCCAACGAAGTATCGGCGCGGATCATGGCGGTAGAAATGACGGGTTATGTAACGCGGGTTTCTTTGACGATTGAAGCCACTGGACAAGAATTGCTTTATAAAGTTCGTACTGAAGATTGGCGCACTAGATAACTGTATTTTTCTAGCGTACTAAACTTATGACTAAAATTACTCGGCGTAAAGTACTCGCCTACGGGTTAGCGGCGGGGGGAACAATGCTGGCGGCGGCTAGTTGCCAACCCCAAAGAGGGCCAACCATAATTACTAACAAAATTAAAGATGTAACTTTGCGTTTAATTGGTTCGGGTGCGGCGCAAATTAACGATATCCGCGTCCAGGCGGAGAAAGATTTGGGTTTTAAGATTAATATGCGCGCTTTGAGTACCGCCGAGAACATTCAAATTGCGATTACTCAGCCCAAACAGTACGATATTTTTGACGGTGAATATTTTAGCTTGCCTTTAGTGATTCCTTCGGGAAACTTGCAAGCGATTGATATTAAAAAAATTAAAGAATTTGACAAAATAACGCCGATTTTTACAACCGGGGAATTGTACCCCGGCGCAAAGGTAAATAATTCTCAAGGAACTGCTCCCCGCAAAGTAGTATTTCTCAAAAGTAAAGATTCAACGGAGCTTGCTACAAGTCCGACAGACTGGGCAACAATGATACCTTTTCAATACAACGCCGATACCTTGGGCTATCGTCCCGATTTGGTAGATACAAAAATTGAATCTTGGGCAGATTTATTTGACCCCAAATTTAAGGGCAAAACTTCTTTACTCGATATTCCCTCAATTGGGATTATGGATGCGGCGATGATTATGGAGTCTTTGGGACTGATGCAATTCGGCGACAAAGGCAACATGACTAAAGAAGAACTCGACAAAGTAACGGATCTTTTGATCGAACAAAAGCAAGCGGGACAATTTCGAGCTTTTTGGAAGACTTTTGATGAATCGGTTAACTTAATGTCTTCCGGGGAAGTAGTGTTGCAATCAATGTGGTCGCCAGCCGTTACCGCCGTTAAATCGCGGGGGATTCCCTGCGTTTATGCGCCTTTAAAAGAAGGTTATCGAGGCTGGGGCGGGGGTTTGGGCTTGTCTAAAAACCTCTCAGGAATCCAATTAGATGCGGCTTACGAATATCTTAACTGGATGTTAGATGGTTGGGTTGGTGGGTTTTTGAGCAGACAAGGTTATTACAGCGCAGTACCAGTAAATGCCCGAAAGTTTATGAAACCAGAGGAGTGGGATTTTTGGTACGAAGGGAAACCCGCAGCTATAGATATGATCGATCCTTTTGGCAAAAAGATTGAATCTAAAGGCGCTTTGCGCGATGGGGGTTCTTTTACAGAACGCATGGGTAACGTTGTTTGCTGGAACTCGTTTATGCAGCAGCAAGTGTATCTCGTTTATAAGTGGACAGAATTTATCGTTGCGTAAATATGTAGAGACGTAGCACTGCTAAGTCCCTCTATATCTGCAAGGAAAATTTATTAATTGGTGTGAGGAATTAAATGTTAAATCTTCTCAGGCAATATCTGGGACAAAGTTGTGCTGTTTTTGGTTCTCTAGGAATCTTTATGCAAGTTGCCAGTGCAAACGAAGCTCCACTTATACAGCAAACTAACCCCTATTCGCTTCAAGCACAAGTTACTTCAGTCTCTCAACTATCCGACGTTCAGCCGACCGATTGGGCATTTCAAGCATTACAGTCTTTGGTCGAGCGCTATGGGTGCATTGCAGGTTATCCCGATGGCACTTTTAAAGGAAATCGCGCTTTAACTCGCTACGAATTTGCGGCGGGGCTAAATGCTTGTTTAGATAGGGTTAATGAATTAATTAGTAGCGGAACTTCTAACCTAGTTACTAAAACCGACTTGGCTACTTTGCAAAAACTCCAAACCGACTATGCAACCGAATTAGCTGTAATTAGGGGGCGTGTTGATAGCTTAGAAGTACAAACAGCAGAACTAGAAGCAAATCAGTTTTCGACTACAACTAAATTAGTGGGTCATGCAGTTTTTGCCGTTGCCGGAGCTTTTGGAGATGACAAGGCGGTTACTTCTGGGGCGGGAATTATCCCCCCTACTCCCGGTCAATTTGGTACGCCTACAAGCGGAGGAGTGCAGCCAGCGCGAGAACCACTAGATGACAATATCTTCGCTTCAGCGCGGGTACGGTTAATTTTAGATACTAGCTTTACAGGTAGAGATCGCTTAATTACTCGATTGCAAGCAGGTAATACACCCGCTCTTGGCGAGGCGACGGGTACAGCCATGTCTAGATTAGCTTTTACCGCAGATAGTAATAATGCGTTTTCTATTAACCAACTAGAATATCGCTTTCCGATTGGCGACAAAGGGACGGTATTTTTAGAAGCTTTTGGCTTTTTAGATTTGTTTGTCCCTACTTTGCATCCCCTAGATGGCGATTACGATACGGTAATATCTGGTTTTGCTTTGCGTAGTCCCATTTATTTCCCCAGTGGCGTAACGGGGGTGGGATTTAATTACAACATTACTGACTCTATCAATATAGGGGGCGGTTATTTAGCCGGAGATCCCACCGCCAGCAATCCCGATACAGGCTTGTTTGGGGGTGCTTACGGGGCGCTAGGACAAATTACGATTCGACCTAGCAATCAATTTGCGATCGCACTTACCTATCTTCGCGCCTACGATGACGGTAGTGGGAATGCTCCCCCAGGTGGCTTTTTTGGTAGCGAAAATGCTGCTTTTCCTTTTGGCCCTTATGGTACTTCTACTAATGGTTATGGCGTTGAAGCGGAGTATCGGCTTAGTTCTAGGTTTATTTTGAGTGGTTGGTACTATTATGCGGAAGCGGCGGCGCAAGGTGGGCCGGGAGATGGTTCGGAGGCTGATATTCAATCTTGGGCTGTGGCGCTTGCTTTCCCCGATTTGGGCAAAAAAGGCAATTTAGGCGGAATTGTGGTCGGGATGCCTTCAAAAGCTACCAGCAACGACGTTGCAGCCTTTGAGGATCGGGATACTTCTATTATGATTGATGCCTTTTATAAATACCAAATTACCGACAATATCGGCATTACACCCGGTTTAGTTGTTATTACTAATCCCGACCATAACGACGATAACAACACAATTTATGTGGGAGTGCTGCGAACAAATTTTAATTTTTAACTAACTCTATCCCTTTAAACCAATGCTGAAAACTTCAAATATCAAACCTTATTTACTGGTTGCTCCGCAGACGTTAGTTTTTTTACTGTTTCTGATTTTACCCATTATTGCGATCGCAATTGTCAGTTTTTGGAACTTTAACGGCTTTGCGATGACTCCCGGCTTTACGCTGAATAACTATTTGGGCATTTTTACTTCCAAAGTCTACCTAGCAACGTATCTCAATACCTTTAAGTTTGCGGCGATTGTATGGTTGCTTTGCTTATTAATTGGCTATCCGGTGGCTTACTTTCTTGCTTTCCATGTCAAAAGTTCGCAATGGCAAACTATTTTATTTCTAATTTGTACCATTCCCTTTTTGACTTCTAACGTCATTCGGATGATTTCGTGGATTCCTTTTTTAGGGCGAGAGGGATTGATTAATCAAGGTTTGATGGGATTAAGACTAATTAATCAACCGATTGAAGCGTTGCTTTACTCAGATTTTTCGGTAATTTTGGCGATGGTACACCTTTATGCTTTATTTATGGTTGCGCCAATATTTAATAGTATGATGCGAATCGAGACTTCGCTAATTACAGCAGCCGAAGACTTAGGCGCGTCCCCGTTACAGATTCAACAGCAAATAATTTTACCTTTATCAGCGCCCGGAATTGCGATCGGTTCTATTTTTATCATCACTCTTGTTATGGGCGAATTTGCCACTATGCGGATTATGAGTGGTGGTAAATCTTCCTCGGTAGGTTATTTAATCAAAAATCAAATAGACAGCTTGCAATACCCACTAGCTGCGGCTAATGCAGTAGTTTTACTCATTATTACTTTACTAATTGTGTTTGGAATTTTGCGTACCGTTGATATTCGTAAGGAGCTTTAAATCATGACCCAGAGCGCGAAAAAATCTCTTTCTAGTTATCTGCTAACAGCGTTTTTTGGATTATTTGTTTTATTTTTATACGGGCCAATGTTTGCTATTTTTATCCTGTCGCTTCAAGGGCCAGAAGGACAGTTAACTTTTCCTATGCGCGGGTTTAGTTTTCATTGGTTAAATGCCGTATTTGGCGTACAACGGGTGGGAAATTTTGTTGATGCGTTTGGGCGATCTTTCAGCTTAGGACTATTAGTGACAGTTTTCACCGTTGTATTTAGCGTGATGGCGGGTTTAGCCTTCCGGCGGCGCTTTTTTGGCTCTAATGCTGTTTTTTACCTAACAATTTCTAGCCTCATAGTCCCTAGTATTTTAGTGTCTTTAGGGATTGGAATTGTATTTAGTTTAGTTGGGTTAGACAATCAATGGTTCTCATCAGCACTGGCGGGACATTTGACTTGGACTTTGCCTTTTGCTTTCTTAATTATGCTGGGAATCTTTGGGCGTTTTAATCCAGCTTATGAAGAAGCTGCGCGCGATTTAGGAGCAAGTGAAATGACCACCTTTTGGCAAATTGTTTTTCCCTTAATTGCTTCTAGTGTAATTGGTGTAGGTTTGCTAGGCTTTACGCTTTCCTACGATGAATTTACCCGCACTTCGTTAATTTCTGGCGAAACAAATACGTTACCTTTAGAAATCTTTGGGATGACAACTAATGTCACATCTCCCGCTCTTTATGCTTTGGGGACGCTAACTACAGTTTTTTCTTTTGTCTTAATTGGTGTAGCACTGCTGGGAATTAGATTACTTTCCCGTCGTCAGTCCCAGTAAGAAATTAGGCGTTGTCTGACATACTGAAAATTAATTTAAGGCGGCATAATCCAATATAGATTATGCCGCCTTAAACTTTTTTAAAACATTAAAATTCTAGGCAGAGTAGACGGCGTTACTTAACCTTACCTTTCTATTTCGTACCAAGCATAGGGTCTAAACTTTCTTTCTGCGGAAGTTGGACGATAGTAGGATTCTTCAATCCATTCTCTTACTTCTGTTTCAGAATCAAAGCTAAGTTTGTCGCCTGTAGTTGGGTTATATAGATTCCATACACTACTGCCTTTTTTCTCCGATTGCCATACGCGCAACCCAGAGCTTTGACTTAAATAAGTAGTTAGCTTTTGCCAAACTCTACTTAACCATGATTCGCGGTTTGTTTGGTTTGCTGCTAATTCTCTGCTGTTGATTAGTTTTAGGTCTTGATAATTCATAATTCCGCCTCCAGCGTCATCGTTTTTGAGGCGCGTTCCTTCAGTCTTAACTTACTTCCGTCTCTTTAAAAAGAGATGAACGCTTGTTTTTATTTCTGTATCTATTGTAACGAAAAACTTAGAAGTTTACTAATTATAAGAAACTTTAATCTATACCTAAAAATGGCTGCAAATCTAACGTATAACCAGATACAGTATTGTTTTTTTAGATGCTGTATACAGTATTCAACAGTAAGTAAATCAACCCTTGGATAGAAGTATGGGTTATACTTTCGATTTTTCCGTTGTTTGGGATAACTTAGGCTTATTTCTCAGTGGGGCGATAGTTACAGTTAGGTTATCGTTAATTGCGATCGCCTTTGGTTTAGCAATTGGGATAATCGGGGCATTATGTAGAACTTCGGGAAACCGCTTATTAAATGGATTAGCAGTTACCTATGTAGAATTAATCCGCAATACGCCGTTTTTGATTCAACTATTTTTTATCTTCTTTGGATTACCTAATTTAGGATTAAAACTAACCGCCGAACAAGCTGCAACATTGGCTTTAGCGGTTAATTTTGGCGCGTATTCAACGGAAATTGTCCGCGCGGGAGTTGAAAGCATCCACAAGGGACAAGTAGAAGCGGGTTTAGCTTTGGGATTTAAGCCGATATCAGTTTTTCGCCATATTGTCATAACTCCAGCTTTAGCAAACATTTACCCAGCTTTAGTTGGACAAGTTATTTTAGCGGTACTTTTTACCAGCGTTGTATCTCAAATAGCTACAGAAGATTTGACTTTTACAGGAGATTATTTAAACGCTCGGACTTTCCGCAGCTTTGAAATTTACTTCACAATAGCGTTAGTTTATCTGGCGATCGTCTGGTTAATCAAAGGGATTGCTTACGCGGTGGAGAAAAAATACTTTGAGTTTGCCAAGTATAGGAGGTAGCAATGGAAGAATTTACAACCGCCATTATTTTTACAAACTTACTGATAGCTACCAAGTGGACGTTAATATTATCTGCGATCGCTTTTATCTGTGGTGGACTAATTGGTTTTTTAGTAATGTTGATGCGAATCTCCCCCAATAAATGGCTAAGTAGCATTAGCTGGATATATATAGAGTTTTTGCAAGGAACACCTTTACTATTGCAATTATTCCTAGCTTTTTTTGGGATTTCGATTGTATTAGGGGTAAATTTATCGCCTTTACAAGCTGCAACCTTAGCTTTAACCGCCTTTACCAGTGCTTTTTTAGCAGATATTTGGCGCGGTTCAATTGCAGCGATTGGTACGGGACAATGGGAAGCCGCTTCAGCACTGGGTTTTGGGTATTTTAAAAAACTGAGATTAGTTATATTACCCCAAGCTTTGAAACTATCAATTGCACCCACCGTAGGTTTTGCAGTGCAAGTAATTAAAGGAACTTCTTTAGCGTCGGTAATTGGATTTACAGAAATATCACGAGCAGCAGCGCAAATTAATAATGTGACATTGCAGAGTCTTTTAGTATTTTCAATTGCTGGATTAATCTATTTTTGCTTGTGTTATCCCCTCTCAGTCCTCAGCCAACGCTTAGAAGGAAGTATGAGCTACAAAGCTTAATTTAACAATCTATATTTTCCCCCCTTTTTAAGGGGAGGCAAAAAGCGGTGTAGCTCCGCTTCCCGCTTTATTGCCGTGGGTTAGGGGGGATCTAACCGCATCGCAAGTCACCTACCATACATCTATACGAAAGGAAAAAGATGCACAAAAGGTTATCCAACAAGTTGCTAAAAGCTTTAGCTCTTTTTATCACAGGCTTTTTAATCGCCGTCAGTATTGCTGCTTGTTCGTCGCCCGAATCTTCTTCAACTAAAAAGCTGGCGGTAACATCGGCTGTTGCTTCAGCCTCTAGTTTACCTGGCGTACCCAATCCCGGCGCAACTTTAGAACAAATTATCGCCACCGGAAAGCTAAAAGTTGCTGTACCTGACGATTTTCCGCCTTTTGGTTCGGTAAGTACAACTATGCAACTGCAAGGTTATGACGTTGATATTGCTCAAGAAATAGCTCAGGGGTTAAAAGTCAAACTAGAGCTAGTTCCGGTAGTTGGCAATTATCGCATACCTTTTTTACAAACCAATCGAGTAGATATGGTTATTTCTAGCTTGGGGAAAAATAAAGAACGAGCAAAAATAATTGATTTTTCAGCGCCTTATGCTCCCTTTTTCTCTGGGGTATATGGCGAACAAAGTATTAAAGCTTCATCCTTAGATGATTTAAAAGGACGCACGGTGGGCGTTGCACAAGGATCTTTAGAAGACTTGGAGTTATCAAAAATTCCGCCAGGAACTTTCCCTATTAAACGCTTTGCAAGTAATAGTTTGACCGCTTCGGCGCTGGTTTCAGGACAAGTTGAACTAATAGCAACAGGTAATGTAGTAGCGGCTAAATTGATGCGCGATAACCCCGAAAAAAAGATTGATAACAAATTTGTGATGAAAAATTCTCCTTGTCACATTGGCGTAAGACGTGGGGATACAGACTTATTGGAACAAGTTAATGCGATCGTTTTGGATTTAAAAGAATCGGGGAAGCTGAACGAACTATCGCAAAAGTGGTTTGGCGAACCTTTAACATTGCTTCCGGTGTCTTAAAAAAGCGATCGCCTACGCAACACAAACGATAAAATTAATAAAGTAATAAATATGACCTATTCTCAATCTAGAACCAGTCAAAGCAACAGCGCGATCGCATCTTCAGAAATTATCGTCGCTAAAAATGTAGAAAAGTGGTACAGCAACAACTTCCACGTCCTTAAAGGAGTAAGTTTAACCGTCAATAAAGGCGAAGTAGTTGTACTAATGGGCCCTTCAGGTTCGGGAAAATCAACCTTTATCCGCACGTTTAACGGCTTAGAACCTTACCAAAAAGGTAGTATTGAAGTTGATGGGGTGAAAATATCTCACGATCTCAAAAACATCGAAGCAGTACGCCGAGAAGTAGGAATGGTGTTTCAACAGTTCAACCTATTTCCCCATCTAACGGTACTCAAAAACGTAACTTTAGCGCCGATTCATTTACGCGGAATGACTAAAGCCAAAGCCGAAGAAGCAGCCATGCAATTATTAGAACGAGTGGGAATAGCTCATCAAGCTTCTAAGTACCCAGGACAGTTGTCAGGAGGTCAACAACAACGAGTTGCGATCGCTCGTGCTTTGGCGATGAAACCAAAAGTAATGTTATTTGACGAACCAACTTCAGCGTTAGATCCAGAAATGGTAAGGGAAGTATTAGACGTAATGCGGGGTCTAGCAAGTTCGGGAATGACCATGGTGTGCGTAACTCACGAAGTTGGGTTTGCACGAGAAGTTGCAGATCGCGTGATATTCCTAGCTGATGGAATGCTCGTAGAAGACACCACCCCCACAGAATTTTTTAACCATCCCAAAGAAGAAAGAACCAAGAAGTTTTTAGCCCAAATTTTGCATTAAAACATGATTGTTACATCAATTCCTTTAATAAATAGCGATCGCCTAAATCGCAGTATTGCCCAATTAGCAGAAATCGGCAAACTACCAAACGGCGGTGTAAGTAGAGTAGCCTTTACTCGTGAAGACATTTTAGCGCGTCAGCTTGTCCAGTCTTGGATGATTGACGCTGGTATGACTGTCCGCACTGATGCGGCGGCTAATATTATCGGTACTTACGCCGGAAAAGTAGCAGGCGCAGGTGCGTTAGCTACAGGATCGCATATAGATACAGTTCCCGTCGCTGGTCACTACGATGGAGTGCTAGGAGTGCTTGCAGGAATTGAAATGGTGCGAGTGCTGCACGAAAATAAAATTGTCTTAAACCATCCCATTGAAGTAATTGTATTTACCGACGAAGAATGCACGGTAATTGGCTGTAAAGCAATGGCGGGAGATACGGTAAACGATCCCAATTATTACCGCCGCAATGATGGCACGTCTATTGAAGAATGTTTAAAAAGTGTTGGCGGCGATTGGTCGAAAATAGCCACAGCTAAACGCAATTTAGGCGATATTACAGCTTTTGTAGAGTTGCACGTCGAACAAGGGGGAATACTAGAAAGTACCGGAGATGCGATCGCAGTAGTTAAAGGAATTGTAGGGCAATATCGCCATACCGTCACAATTACTGGGCGACCAAACCACGCGGGTACAACACCCATGAATATGAGAAAAGATGCTTTAGTCGCCGCCGCGCAAGTAGTATTAGCAGTAAATAAGCTAGGAGTAGAAACCCCAGGCGAACAAGTAGCAACGGTAGGATACTTAAATGTTTTGCCTAATGCTGTAAACATTGTTCCGGCAAAAGTTGAACTAAAAATTGACCTGCGCGATTTATCCCAAGAGCATTTAGATAATATACTTAGCAATCTAAAACAGCAGTTAAACCAAATTGCTGAAGCGACCAAAACAGAAATAGTTATCACCCAAGCTTTGCACGTCTTCCCAACTTTGGCTAAGGTAAAAATTCAAGATGCGATCGCCCAAGTTTGCCAACACCTAAACCTAAGTTACACTTACTTACCTAGTCGCGCGGGACACGATGCACAAGAAATCGGGCGCTTTGCTGACATGGGGATGATTTTTGTCCCTAGTCGGGAAGGAATCAGCCACGCCGAAGATGAGTACACATCTCCAGAACAATGCAGCCAAGGAGCTAACGTACTCTTGCAAACTTTTATAAAACTAGATCGGATGTATCCAACCTAAGCAAAATCGGAACGTTGGGATTTGAACCCAAGACCTCCACTACCCCAAAGTGGCGCGCTACCAAGCTGCGCTACGCCCCGTGTCAGAAAAACCATAGTAACACAAATAGAAAGTAAAAACAAACTCATTAGACCTACGAGTAAAAGCGTAATTTTTTTTTCTTCAGTCGGCTTAAGCCAACTTTAGATATTAGCCTTGGGTTTTAACCCTAGGCGAGCTATACGAGCTTTTGTAAAAAATCTATTAACAAACAGCTACTAAACTTGAATAATATTTTCCTTCCCTGCAACTCCCTTTGTCTCCTTGTCTCCCCATCTCCCCTCAATTCAGCAACACCTAAAAAACTTGCAGAGTTTGCGCCGCTTGCAATAAACCCATAACCGCGCTTTCATGCCAACAACCTTCGGCGCAACGCCCAGTTAACAGAATAAAGCGCAAACTGTAGCATTGAGCATAACCAGCGACTTCTAGCCAAATTAAATTACTCTCGGCTTCACAGGTAATTTTTTCCTCATCCATGAGTTCGCTACTTAATTGGCTCATGGTTTCGGCTAGTTGCACAAACAAGCGGCAAAAGTCTTGCAACTCTTGCTCTGTAAGCTCAATAGCCCAATCATCCGTACCTACTAATCCTGTAAACTCTATGGCTTGGGGATTCCAACCAATTCGCCAACCATTTCCGGTTTTAAGTACCCGCTCCATTAACTATTTTTTACTGTTCCAGAGTAAATTAAACCTCGCTGCATATCTAAAGTTAAAATTGTGCCGTCTCTAATTACTTGAGTTGCTTGTTTTACGCCCACAATTACCGGAACACCAAGACGCAAACCAATAATTGCCGCGTGACTTGTCATACTCTCGTCTTCCGTAACGATCGCCGCCGCTTTGCGAATTGCCTCAATAAAATCTGCACTTGTGCGCGGAACTACTAATATTTCGCCGTGATTGAAGTTACCTACATCCATAGCAGTATGTGCCACTCTAGCGCGACCGTTTACCGCACCTAAACCAAGCCCAATACCTTGACCGAGTACGGCAGTTACTATCTCTACCTTAATTAAATCTGTCGAGCCTGCCACCCCTTGCAGCGCCCCCGCACTCATGACGACTAAATCGCCCTCGCATAGCAATTGTTTTTCTTGAGCGACATTAATTGCCGCTTGAAAAGTTTGCCCCGCCGAAGGTAAATCTAATACTAATAAGGGTTTTACTCCCCAAACTAGCTGTAATTGTCTAGCTACATCTACGTGAGGCGTTACCGCCAAAATGGGGTTGCGGGGACGAAACTTAGAAACATTACGCGCTGTAGAACCTGTTTTAGTTAATGTCATAATTGCCGCCGCATCTAATTGTTCGGCAATTTGCCCTACCGCTTGACTAATAGCATTGGGAATTGATTGGCGAGTGTCTTTAAGATTGGCATTAGTGGCGGCTAAAGCGGGTTCTTGCTCAATTCTTACGGCAATCCGTGCCATTGTCGCCACCGCCTCTACTGGGTGCTTGCCTACAGCAGTTTCGTTTGAGAGCATGACAGCATCCGTTCCATCCAAAATTGCATTTGCTACGTCCGACACTTCCGCGCGAGTTGGGCGGGGGCTAGATACCATGCTATCGAGCATTTGCGTGGCAGTAATAATTGGAATGCCAAGCCGATTTGCGGTAGCAATCAGCCGCTTTTGCAAAATTGGTACATCTTCGGCGGGTAATTCTACGCCTAAGTCCCCTCTAGCTACCATTACCCCATCACTTAAGGCTAAAATTGCCTCCATTTGTTCAATGGCTTCGTGCTTTTCAATTTTGACAATTACCGGGACTTGTTTACCAGCGTTAGAAATTAGTTCTTTAATTTCCAGTACATCTTGGGGATTGCGGACAAAAGATAAAGCGATCCAATCTACCCCTTGATCTAAGCCAAAAATTAAATCTTCTCGGTCTTTTTCAGTCAGTGCCTTGATAGATAAATAAACTCCTGGAAAATTGACCCCTTTATTATTAGAGAGGATTCCGCCCACAACAACGCGACAGTGCAAGTTTTTATTTGGGCGATCTATTTCTTCAACGCGCATTTCTACGCGCCCATCGTCAAGCAAAATTGCCGCCCCACAGGGTACTTCGTCGGCTAAAAGATTGTAAGTTACACAGCTAATAGATTGAGTACCAACTATATAATTGCTGGTTAAGGTAAATAAATCGCCTTTATTTAGTTCTATTGAACCTTTCTCAAACTTACCTAAACGAATTTTTGGCCCTTGCAAGTCTTGCAGAATCCCTACAGGTTGATTTAATTCAAAGGCAATTTGCCGAATTAACCGCACGCTACGTTGATGATCGGCATGAGTACCATGCGAAAAGTTAAGCCTGAGAGTAGTTGCACCTGCCTCGATAATTGCCTTCAGCACTTCTGGGCTACTGGTAGCAGGCCCGATGGTAGCGACAATTTTTGTCCGACGTTGAGAATCTCTTAGTTGCATGGAGCCTAATTTTGTAAAAAGGGACAAGGGCAGATAAAAGGATAAGGAGAATTTTATTTAACTTGGTTTCTTTACTGCCGCTTTCAAAGCTTGCTTGCAGCCTTACTGTAATGTGTTTTGTGCCATTTTGCTTCGCAATTATATCGTTATTGGGCTACGTCTATAGATATAAGAAGGATGACTTGTGCGAAACAAAACTTTATCATCTTAATTAGGTCTACTATTTAGTACGTGAAGATTAATTTATCAAGGAGTCAACGATGCTCATGTCGGAGGCAAGCAAGCCACTGACAACAGTGCCTAGGGAATTTCTTAGCCCTCCAGGCGATCGCAATCCCACTTTACTTATGTTTATCGGGGCAATTAGCGCGATCGTCCTATCTAACTTTGGTTATTGGGTTTGGGAATGGCCCCACTGGTGTTGTTTTGTAACTAATACGATTTCTTTACATATTTGCGGCACGGTAATTCATGATGCTTGTCATAAATCTGCCCACCGCAACCCCTTAATTAACTCTATTTTGGGTCATGGTAGCGCTTTGCTACTGGCTTTTGCTTTCCCGGTATTTACGCGGGTACATTTGCAGCATCACGCTAATGTCAACGATCCAGAAAACGATCCCGATCACTATGTCTCTACC
>Ga0115851_101152_pt1 | contig 13279 bp, 21 predicted proteins | sample InSIn2gowninarea_FD_83865 | JGI IMG/M metagenome (GOLD analysis project Ga0115851, IMG submission 83865)
TTCCACTTGACCATTTGCTTGAGGATGATAAGGAGTAGATTTCCTATGTTTGATCTTGTATTCTTCCATAAGCCCTTCCACCATGTTAGATGTACATTGAGATCCCTGATCTATCACAATTTCTCTGGGAACAAGTGTCGGAACAAAAGGTCAAGTTGGAATATGTTCCCTCTAAGGAAAAAGTTGCTGATATACTCACCAAACCATTGCCCAGGGAGACATTTGAATAACTCAGACAGAAGTTGGGAGTAGTTGATGCATCATCTTGCTGTTAAAACTTGTCTGTTTTAGAGGAAAATGGGTGTACGCGAGTTGCCTAAGGAGGATCCACGTACATACGCCAGTTTGCGCAGAGAAAGTCATGTATATGGAGGATTGATGGATATCAGTAGGGACAGGCTCTGGTTGAAGATAGTCTGATATGGGTGTGACAGAGACCATTTAGCACAGGTCCAAGGGGAGCATATAAACTTCTAATGATGCATTGTTGGAATTATCTTAGAAGCTTTTGGTTCTAGTTCACAGCTGTTGTTGGTTTCAGGTGGAACAAATGCAGAGGGAGAACAGAAAGAAATCAAGGTTGCTGATCTGAATGGTGATTGTCAGATGTTGCTGCTATCAGTTATTGGTGACTTTCATAAGTCTTGCTCTAGATATTTCGTCTCTATGTCATGTATCTCTTTTATGGTGTCAAGGTCATGTAACGACCTATCTTGGTTTCCCCACTATGCCTGGGATGAAGATGTAATATTCTTGTTTTATCATGTGTAAACTTTTGATGTATCCTCACTTGGTTGGGTGGATGAGTCAATCCCCACTTGGTTCGGAAATGGATGTATGTATGAGTCCTTGGTGATAGGAAGGTCATTTATGATAGAGTCATGTTCTTCTTGTAAAACATTTTTTTTTGCAGAGCTTGCTTATAGTCAGGGGGAGCATGAACAACACAATTTAGCAGAGCAAAGACTTCAGCATGTACTCAGAGGAAGCATGGATAGAGTGGTACAGCTTGGCATGTACAAAGGGGGAGCTCTTTCACAGATTTCAGCAAGTACTTAGGGGGAGTATGGGCAGCAGGATGTTTCTCTAGGAAAGAGATTATCTTGGTTTGTCCTTTGCTCTTGATGTCAAAGGGGGAGAGTGATTGGTTGTTGTTGCCATCAAGTCCAAAGGGGGAGATTGTTGGCATTATGATACATATGTTGTACTTGATGGCAACCCACTCATCTCAGATGATAAATTATAGTGCAGCAAAGTTCACGCACTTTCATGAAGATAAAAGGTTCTTTCATGTAGAGAAAAGTTCACGCACTTTTATGAAGAGAAAAGTTTATTTCATGTAGAGAAAAGTTCACGCACTTTTATGCAGAGAAAAGTTTATTTCATGTAGAGAAAAGTTCACGCACTTTTATGCAGAGAAAAGTTTATTTCATGTAGAGAAAATTTTACGCACTTTTATGTAGAGAAAAGTTTATTTCATGTGGAGAAAAGTTCACGCACTTTCATGAAGAGAAAAGTTCCTTTCATGAAGAGAAAAGTTCATGCACTTTCATGGTTGGCTCATGGTATTAGTCTGACAGTTTTTGATCCTATGGTTTTGGTTCGTGGTATTGCAACCAAAAGTGTTGATATCACGCACTTTCATGGTTGGTTCATGGTATTAGTTCGACAGTTTTTGATCCTATAGTTTTGGTCCGTGGTATTGCATCCAAAAGTGTTGATCTCACGCACTTTCATGGTTGGTTCATGGTATTAGTCCAACAGTTTTTTGATCCCATGGTTTTGGACCGTGGTATTATGGAATGCCTAAGACTATAAAAGAGGAAGGAGATCATTTGGCAAAGCATCATCGAATGAATTGAATATCTAATAAGTGCTAGATCTGAAATATTTGTGATTGGGTTATGGTGCAGATTTGGATATGAATGAAGGAGGAACCTTAGCGCATAAAGAAGGATAAGTTCTATTGATGGGTCATAATCTTTAAGCTTGAATAATAGTATCTTTGTATGATTTTGATCTGTTATATGAGACACATGCTTGATCTATATATCTGACAATCTGGGTTAATTAGTGTCTGAATATTTGAAAGAATTAATTATCCTTTATAGATCTGCACGCAGGTTTTAGGTTGTTGAAGTAGCGTATATCTTTAAATTATGATCTAGTTGCCTCTGTTTATTGCTGCAGTATTCTGAGTTCAGAATTTGGTGTGTGGTTATTGTTGCTATGTTCTGGGTACAACTGTCAGAGAAGTGTTTACTTGATTCAGTGCTAATTGGGAAAAGGAGATTGTTTGATGCAGATATACTTGATGATTGATTGATGTTCATGGATCCAGTCTAAAAATTTATGAAACATGGTCCCTGGAAGAAAGAGAAGGTTGTAGCCTTCAGTAGGCCAGCACCTACGTACTAGTATCTTGGCTAGTACAAGAGCTAAGGGGGTTGTAGCTCTCTTCTAGGAGAAGCTGGAGAATGAGAGAGGGTTGTAGCTCTCTGCAGGTTGCAACCTGCGTACTGGTAAAGGACTGCACCAATACATTGTAAATGGAAGTTTCTAATTAAAAGAAGATAGAGACGGATTGTAGTAGGTGGTTTTCACCCACATTGGGTTTCCACCTTATATCTTGTGTTCTTGTGTGTGATTGTCCTCTGCTCTGTTTTACTATTTCTGGTTACTGGTTATTTGATTCTGATACACATATTAATAATCAACATCTGAAAGATAAAGTAAATAATAAGTTTGCATTGTATACGCGGGTTTCCTTCTAGATAGTTGCGTATATATGCGGTTTTAATTAACTAAAGTAGCGTATATCATATGGATTTGAAAAAGGAATATTTGACTTGATAATACTAATTCACCCCCTCTCTCAGTATTATTTCCAACACCCATATCTTTAGTGATCAGAAGGTGTGTCAGAGAAGATGAAATGCCCAAGATTCTTAAGGCATGTCATGATGAGTGATGTCTTGGACACTTTGATGACAAGAGGACAGCCTATAAAATCCTTTCTTTAGGATATTATTGGCCATCCATCTTTAAAGATGCCAAAGAATATGTGAGGAGGTTTAACAACTGCCAAAGGATAGGGAAACCTTCTCCCTCAAATGAAATTCCATTACAAATTCAGGTACTCATTGAACCTTTTGAAAAGTGGACCTTAGATTTTGTTGGGCCAGTTAATCCTCCATCTAAGCAGAAGAAGTATATATTGGTATGCACTCATTATGTCAATAAATGGGCAGAGGCGAAAGCATTACCTTTTGCTAATGAAAAATCTGTAGTTAATTTTCTTTTTGAGGACATCTTTACTCGTTTTGGTGTTCCAAGAGAAATTGTGATAGATCAGGGATCTCAATGTACATCTAACATGGTGGAAGGGCTTATGGAAGAATACAAGATCAAACATAGGAAATCTACTCCTTATCATCCTCAAGCAAATGGTCAAGTGGAATCTACAAATAAAGTGATTGAAGGAATCCTCACCAAGACTGTGCATCTACATAGAAGAGATTGAGCAGAAAGGCTTCCTGAAGCCTTATGGACCTATAGAACTACATGGAGGAACACAATGGGATATACACCCTATGAACTTGTTTATGGGAAACAAGTCCTGTTCCCTATAGAGTTCCAAATCAAAACTTTCAAGATGGTAAACTGGGACTAGATTTATCAGAGGCACAAAATCATAGGCTGGAGCAATTAAATGAACTTGATGAAATCAGGCAAGAGGCACTTCAAAGGACTAGTATAGTCCAACAACAAAGGGCTACATGGCATGAAAAATATATCAAGGACAAGATGTTTCAAGTGGGAGATTGGGCGCTATTGTTTGATTCAAAGTTTAAAGATTTTCAAGGAAAGTTTCAAACTCGTTGGCTTGGGCCATATGAGATTGAAAAATTCTTTAGTAATGGAGCAGTGAGGATCATAACAGTAGATGAAAGTAAAACTCCTCTTATTGTAAATATTCATAGCTTAAAGATATATCAGAAACCAGTTTCAAAAGAGGAGTTCATTAAGAATTTCCAAGACAATTCTGAAATGAAGCCAGTGAAGAAGAATTTTTCTTCTCCACTAACTTAGTCTTTATTTTTCCTAAAAAAAGAGGAAAAAAATAAAAATAAAAAACAAATAACTTGTATAAGGTTGAAAACCAATCATTGATTGGGATACTTATACAGAAAATACAGGGTGAAAATTAGAGGTTTCTGACGCCCTATATTTTCCATTTTCTTTCTGTAGTAAATAGTGACAAAAAGCTACAATCACTCTGCATTTTAGATTCTGTAAATTCATCATCTCATCTCACCTCACTCCATTTTATTTTTGTAGTTTCACTTCATCTCATTGTCATATTTCATCAATAAATTTTTCATTTTTTCCTTTTACAACTTTCATTCCATTTTCATTTCATTTATCATCTTGTCTTACATCTCACTTCATTTCACATACATAGCCACTTCCATTCCATTCATGATCCATAAGCCATATTTCACTTTCTTTTTCACATTCTACAGCTGATTCTGTTATGTAGCTACAATTTTTTTATCATTTCAGGCAGAATTGTACAACTCATAATAAAATCATGTATGCAAGGAATTGAAAAAAATCAATTTTTGAGGACCAACCATGCTAAAGGTACCTGTGGATCAACATCAAAAAATTAGCAAGCGAAGGGTAAAGGTTCCAAAGGTAAATGAAAAAGGTTATTTCGAAAAGAAATTTCAAAACATAAGTTTATATAGTATGTATAATCACATGTCTCCCTAATCGACCGCCATTTGATTTGACTGCCACTATACCTCCACCATATCTTCCATCTTTAATGACAAACGGTCTCAATGATTCTTTCATAACAAATATCTGCTTCAAACTCCATAACCTGTACTCAAACAATCCTCCACAACTCCACATGTTAACGGTCAAGATGACGATGTGACCTACCTATCTACGACTCTCTAAAGCCTTACTATCTATTTATTACACGCAAACCCTTAAGTTTATCTCTCCTATAACAAGCAATCATTTCATATACACAGTCTTTCCATTTTCTATATACACAATCATTCCATTTTTCATATACATACAATCTTTCCATTTTCATATATACGTAGTCATTCCATTTCCATACACACAGTCATTCCATTTCTTAAATAGCACTCATTTTATAGACAGTAAGAGTAATTTTGAAGGCTAACTGAAAACAGGGGATATGGGGCTTATTGTCAGGATAGAGCCAGTAGGGGTAAAGTATATGGAGGGGTATCCACAACTTAAATGGATGCTACAGAAGGTTGGATGGTTAAATTTTATTGAGAAATTTGACGACTACCACAAGGAAATTACCAAGTCTTTTGCAAAGTCATTTGATGGCACAGAAGCAGAGATAGGATATATTAAATTTGCAGTCATAGAATCCTTCATAGCAGAAGAAATAGAGCTGCCAAGACAAGGAGAAAGATGGTTTAAAAACAAGGAATTTCATGGTGAACCTTGGAAAGTGATCCTTGGAAACCCAAGCATGGATGTTACAGTATTTAGGAAGGGAATTCCTATTTCATCACTCAAGAACAAATGGGGTAATATGTTGTTGATATTGCAAAAATTCATTACATGTGAAGGAAGATTTGGTTTTATGTATGTTTACCATATACGTTTATTAATGAATTTCTTAGAAAATGGAACCATCAACCTTCCCTTCTTCCTTCTAAATAGTCTAAGAAGGATGGCTACAAATATCCAAAAAAAAATTGAATCCATAGAAACAACTATGTATCATCATGGATTAGTGAAAATATTAGTTGAATTCCATTTGAAAAGTATAGGGGATACCTAGGAAGATTTCTTGGTAAGAATTTTTTTCCAAGATTCTCTAGAGTCACTTGAGGAGAGTCATGTTAAGAAAAGTAGGAGGAGAAAGATCAACATTAACATTCAAAACAAATCTGGAACCTCCTCACAAAAGAATGATGTAGAGACAGCTTCTAAACCAGAGGTTAGAAAGTAGACTAAACAGAAAGGAAAAATGAAAGAGAGAGCTAAAGAAATCAATGAAGACATTCCTGAACCTTCATCACCACAAGAAGATGAACAGTTACTCTCTGAAAGACTGACCAAGATTAGGGAGCAAATCAAGAAAAAGAAGGAGATAAGGAAGAGGAAGAAGGACACAAGAGAAGAAACCATAAACTTCCAGAACCTGAGAAGGAGCTCTAGACTCCAAGGTAAGGTGAGGATGGTAACATCAAAAGGAGCCCAATTCATAAACTTAGAGGAAGAAGCCCCAGTTCAATCTCCTGACAGTATTCCACCTGAACACAGTCCACAAAACTCTCCTCCACAGAATTTTGAAGGCAGCCCAAGAAGAGCTTCTCCTGGCGTAGATCCATTACAACAACAAATTTATGATTACATAAAATCGATGGAAAAGAAAAGTGCCTCAATGGATCCAAGATCCTCAGCCAATCCAGAACAACCTGTTAATCCACAAGAACCTCTGACTGACTCTCTCAAACAGGAAACCTATGAGTTAGAGATATTGAACAGGCATATTAAGAAATAAAATGGAACCCTAAAGGAACAAAGCAAACTGGATAAAGCCATTCATGACAATACAATACTGCACCTAGGGCTATGGTACAAGAAGAATAGGAAGTTGAAGAGGAAAAATAGGAATTTGAGCAGAACACTTATCAACCTCAAATACAGACTTCTTATGAAGAAGCCCAGGATGGCAGTCAGTGCAAGGAGAAGTAAGAAAATGAAGTTGGATTTGCTGGTAGAAGTGTTAGAACAAACGCAATAGGAGAAAGAAATTCACACTTTTGAAAATTGCATGGGGACATGCAATGATTTTGTAGTGGGGGTATGTCGAGCCCCAAAATTACTCTTTCCCTAGCAACTCTTCTCATTCCTTTTCTTTGTTTTTCCATAAGAAAGATGCATTCTCATCACTACTAAATGGTATATAATGTCTTGAGGAGGACGTTTAGTGATTTACATGTTTTTTTGTGTTTTACTGTTTGAATAAATTTTTGTATATTAGCTACGGAACGCAGCTTATTATGCAGCTAACTGGTTGTTCCACAACTACCTCCATGCTCTAACAGGTTCCAAGTGTTAGAAGGAGAAACTAGCCACATGGGTAGCTTTGAAATCATCATGACATGGACCCTATCCTATTCATTCAACCCATGTCAACAAATAATATGGCATAAGACTACGGTCAATGGATAAGTCAAACACAAAGAGACCGAGGGTAACAGGACTCTGCTTTGTGGTTAATTAATGTGTTTCACAGTGATTGGAAGCATTATCCAAATCCACTACCTATACCTATGGACTCCAACAACCACTTGTACAAATGAATCCAACAACCACCATGTCCTGGATTTATTTCTCCAGCAGTCGAGGAAGAAATTCCGCATATCTGTCTTCTACGTGTTTGGTTCTAGCATGCTTTTCTCCACAAACAATTATATGATTTTTCTTATAAATACCTATTTAAGGGAACGAAGAAGTTAGTAATAGTTTTAATGTGAAATCGAAGTTCTAGACTCTATAATTTTTGGGCATTTTGTGTCCCTATTTTAATATGAGAAGACCACATGTTTTTATGAAAATCTGAAGGAGTTTTCTTAGAGTTGGTTGAGCAAGCATAGCCTAATCAGTTGCAGAGGGCCCCTACACTGAAGAAGGTTTCATTTTATTTATTTTACTTCTTCTTTTTAACTGTAAATTCATCATTTTCTTTCTAAAACAATGTTTATAATTATTTTCTTACTAACAATGTTTATAATGCAATTTCTATCATTTTCTTACTAACAGTGTTTATAATTTAGAGTAGTTTTCATTAGCTTGATCTCTTTTTAGTTCTTATCAGTAGTTTAGAAGATAGAACTCAATAGTGTGATCTTGTTTCTTCAATTAAAAACTAACCTTGTTTCAAGATGAGAGTAGGATTGAAGAATGATAAGGATACATTTTTGGATAGTTTACTTCATTTACTGTTTTGCTGGTTTAAATTCTCAATTAAATTGATCATTGTCATTTACTGTCCTTGCCATTACATTTTTAGTATAAAATACTAACTCATGGTGTTAATGAATGTTTATGAAAAACCCTTCAAGTTGATAATTCATCCTTAACTAAGTGGTTGAAAATTTCAGCTATGCAATGAGTTATTTTTGCATCTTTGTATTTGCTTTCTCTTACATTAATGAAGTACATAATTACTTAAACGTCATCCCAAGGAGACTTTCTCCCAAAATTGAGAGGTAGAGTAACCAAGTATTTCATTTAGTTTTATTTCTGTAATTAGTTAGACATCAATAGCAAATTTCACTTTCAGTTTTAATTCATGATTTGGAAATAATGCTAAAATAAAAATAGAAACTTTGTTTTCATTTCTTTCTTAGTTTTGTTTCCATATCTTTCTTAGCTCTATTTTCATTTCTTTCTTAGCTATGTTTTCATTTTTAGATTTTGAGAAGTCTTTAAGAAAGTTAGATTTAGTTTTGATAATTTACATTGTAAATCATTAGGAATTAAAAGATCAGAAACCCCTAAAAAAACATAAAACATAAAAACAATGAAGTAAGAAGGGTTAGCTAGCACAAATAGTGCACTACACTTCATCAATTTATGATACCCAGATTGATAATTTATGACACTAAATTAACCAAACATAAATGACTTCCCATTTCCATTTCAGGATCCGAATCAACTGCAATAAACCACCTATATTCTTACACTCTTCTTTTACCTGCTGACATTCCAAACACCTCGTAACAAACTCAGCTACCTCTTTCTTCAATTTTTTCCAATGATAGAATTTATTAACAGTTTTCAATGTCTTTTCGTATCTCAGGTGACCTAATTACGCTTTAACATGAAACTCCCTCAAGATAAGTTTCTTGAGTTAACTTTCTTCTAGCATGTAAATCTTGTTCTTGAATCTGACCAAACCATCTACCTTGAGATGATACTTCTCCATATCACCTTCATCCTGATGTTGTAACCTATGCCGCAACTACTGATACTTGTCATCATGTTTTCCTACCTACAATATCCACTCCTGTAATTCTATCTGTAAATAACTCATTGTTGCAATGTGATTCACTTGCACTCTCCTACTAAGAGCATCTACAACCCTGTTCTCCTTTCCCTTAATGTATCTAATCTTGAAATCAAACTCACTGAGAGTAGCCAACCATTTAGCTTGTCTGGTATTCAAATTGGGTTGGTCAAACAAGTACCTTAGTCCACTGTTATCACTCATCAAAATAAACTTCCTACCAAGAATATAATATCTCCACATCTTCAAGGGATGAACAATAGTTTCCAACTCAAGATTTCGAGTCACATAATTATACTCATGCTCATTCAACTTCCTTGACTCATATCATGCCACTTGTTCTTCCCGCATCAGGACTCCACCAAGTCCTCTCTTGCGAGCATCTATACATACCACAAACTCTTTGTCTGGATCTGCAATCTTCAAGGCCAAAGCATTTGTAAGCAAATGATTCAACTGATCAAAGCTAGTTGCACACTCCTTGTTCCATTCAAACTTCTTTCTTTTTCTATGCAAATATGTAACATGATAGTAAACCTGTGAGAATTTCATGATGAACCTCCTATAATAACCTACTAGTCCCATGAATGTTCTAACCTCATCCACATTCTTAGGAGCTTCCCACTCTATGAAAGATCTGATCTTCTTTGGGTCCACTGCTATACCTTCCTTGGAAACAACATGTCCCAAGTAATGAACTTTTTTCTAAAAGAAAACAAATTTACTAAGCTTGGCATGAAACTGATGCTCTCTCAACAATTTTAACACTACTGCAAGGTTTTCTTCATGCACTCACTCATTCTTAGAATATATCAATATTTCATCAAAGAATACTATCACAAACTTGTCTAGATAATGACACAATATACTATTCATCAAACACAAGAAAGTAACCAGAGCATTAATAAGAACAAATGGAACCACTACAAACTCATAATACCAATACCTACTATGGAATGTTGTCTTGTTGATTCCCTCTTCTTTGATGTGTACTTGATGATATCCTTATCCCATATCAATCTTTGAGAACATGGTTTCTCCTTTCAATTGATCAAACAAGTCATTAATCCATGACAATGGGTACCTATTCTCGATAGTCACCTTGTTCAACTACTTGTAATAAATGTATCACCTAAGAGTACCATCCTTATTCTTTATGAACAACAAGGATGCACCCTAAGGTGACACACTTGGCCTAATTTATCCCTTATCAAGCATTTCCTTAAGCTTCAATTTCAATTGCACTAACTCTGGAGTGATCATCCTGTATGGTGCCTTTGATGTTGTTGTTACTCCTAGTACCAACTCAATAAAGAAGTCCACTAATTCCCTATGAGGTGGTAACTCTGAAATCTCTACTGGAAATACATCCTGAAATTGTTGTAAAAATGGATACATCTTCAAGACTTCATCATCCTCAACATCCTTCCCTTTGTCACTAGAGACATGCATTCCAAACAATACACACCCTTTACTCTAACTATGCTTAGCTTGCATAATTGTAACCATTCTCACTAATGTAGGCTTCTTCTTACCCTGCATTATTATCTTCTCTCCATCATCATCCAAGCACTCAATAGCCTTCGTGTGGCAATCTACCTTAGTGCTGTGAAGGTACAACCAATGCATACCCAAAATCATATTGTATGAACCCAAAGGAAGCACATTTATATGTGTTGATGTAGGCATACCATTCAGCTCAAATTCACAAGTTCTCACCCAATGATGAACTCTTTTCTTGTTCCTTGTAGCCAATTGCACCAACCAAGACTATGCATGCACTTTTTTACTCAAGCCACACTTATCCACTAGGTTAGGATTAACATAAATATAATTAGATCTAATATTAATCAAAATGGAAAAAAATTGGTCACAGAGCTTACATTCCATCTAAATAATGGATTCTTGGTGATCCTCCTGCTTGTTATCAAATGCTACATAAATTCGAGGAATGATTTGACCAACATCCCCAAATATTTGTGCCTCTTGAGAACTATAGATCTGAGGTCTTCCACCCTAGTACAATGGAAAATCCTTCTTACAATGATCCTTACAACAAATCCAACACTACAATGGTTCCCTACCACTATCGTTATTATGTTGCTCTCCAGGTTGAGATCCATGTCCCTTCTCTACTATAATGAACTCCTTGTAAGGGGAAATATTTTCTTTCTAACCTACATCTTGAGGTATTTCCCACTTCAAAGGCCATTTTCCTTTAGTATTTTCATTTCCTTTTCAATCATTCTTAGGCTCGTTCTTTCACTTCGACTGCTCATAATAGTGGTTCAACTTCCCAATGAGTTCCTACAATGACCGAGGTTAATCATACTTAATCCAATCCTTGAATGTTAATGGTAGTCCACTAATGAATCTTTGAACCTTTGTTTTCTTGTCTTTGAGGTAAGGCACTTACCTCAACAACTCTAGAAATTTAGTCATATATTCTTCATCTATCATAGATCCCATCTTCAACTCATAGACCTCCTTAGCCTTACCATCATAGTATCTATCTGACAAGTACTTCTTTCTGAAAAGTCTTTTGAATTCATGCCAACTCAACTCCTTTGTCTTGATGCCTCTGACATGCTTCAAATCTTCCCACCAAATATTTTCTTTCCCTTTGAGACTAAAAATATCCATCTCGACCTTCATGTTCTCTATATAATCATGTAGCTCAAAGAAATTCTTCATCCCAAATAACCTTGCTTCTGCATCTTCCGATTTCTTCATCTCTCCATCGAATGTAGGAGGCTTGGCTTTCTTGAACTCATCTGGAAAGTATCCCCTCTCACTCCTCCTATAAGGATGATAACAATGATGACCATGTTGTCTATTTGATCAAGAATTGGAATAGAACCCATAACCACTACCTCTCCTGTCAGGTGTATCCATCCATCTGCCACCTCTAATTGTATCATCCATGTATAACCTAAGCCCTGATTGAGATTTGCTACCATATGCCCCATTAGTCTTGTCCTCATGTCCATAACTGATTCGTGGTTGTCCCTGTCTTTGCAAAGCTGACAAATTATGAAGGATCATCGCATTGAACTCTGCTTACCTTTCCTGTGCCTTAGCAAGTCTTTCCTATGACTCAGTGATCTTGTCATTATCTACCTTGCAACTTTTGATTCCTTCCTTCAGACTTCTTAAGGTATTTTCTATGTCAGGAGAGTACTCATCTCTTGGCTACTCATGAGATCTATAAGGAGATTCAAGTGAAATGTAATCCACCATTATGCTTGCTATATTTTATCCTCTACCTCCTGCAAACATGCCATGTCAGATGAAAAAATATAAACATAATCAAACATACCTTAATGAAGTTCAGGGGAGGTTATCTCGTTTACACAAATAAGTCCACATTAACATGATATACATGTATATACATATAATGACACCAACATATCAACCCATCAATATCGTGCACTAGATCACTGACGACACACCTGACAACCATATCCACTGCAATGCATGCATAACAAACAGATTGAAAACTCACATGCATGCATAAAAAACACATCTTGCCCATCAAATATAAGTTTTTGAATCTAGAAGCTCTGATACCACCCTATAATCTCCCCTCCCACATTAACCCAATTCCACCAGCCTGCCAAGGTAAACATCAAACAAAGAGTTACTATGACATGACCTACCTCCAAACTCTAGTTATGGAAGTGAGGTTGACAAATTGACAACTCACAACATCCCTTAGGGTTATAGGACACTCAGGGGTCAAAGGACCACCCCAGTTGACCAAACCTTGAGCTAGGGCTCTTTTCACTACCCTAAGCCCATGGTTGCATGCATGACAAGGCTTAGGTATGGTCATAGGCCTCCAACCACATGCACAACATTGCCTCCATGTGATTATAGCCCAAAATATCCAATTCAGAGGGTGCAATCCCAATGTCTCAGCCACTTTTCCAGGCCAGCCTCCATAACACTGCTTAGAACTACTTATAACTTCTCAGAATTGTAGGTTTTAACTCTGTACAGAAATTACCTGCATACGAATTCTGAAACAAATAAAATAAACAATGCGAGAGCAAAACACATAAAACACATATGCACAGAGATTTTCCCCTGGATCCCAAAACCGAGACTACCAGCTTGATTTTTCATTATGTTCCTTTCAATGTTACAATACATATTTATACATGCCGAAGCATCCAATACCATGGACCGAAA
>Ga0115851_101230_pt1 | contig 13275 bp, 8 predicted proteins | sample InSIn2gowninarea_FD_83865 | JGI IMG/M metagenome (GOLD analysis project Ga0115851, IMG submission 83865)
CCTTTTTTTGACTTATTTGAGAGGCCAATAAGTCAAATGAAACTTTAGTTGCTCGACCAACGGGCCGCCATCATAGCACACTCGACTGCTAAGGAGAGGGAAAGCAGAATACACTATTCGTTTTGCCATTTTAGGATGCGCAAGCAGGCTCGACCGTTTTGGTTACTTATTTGAGAGGGGCAATAAGTAAATTGAAGGCGGAGGTTTTAGCAGAATACACTCTTAGTTTTGGATTATCTCGATTGTTCAAAGTGGCTCCATGAAAATAGCGTATATAAAGAAACGGCATCTCCATGAGCATGAAGGGAAGAATAGCCCTTCTTGGACTGGTGGGAGCTCCTACCTTCCTTATCTGTCGCTACTGACTTCCTTGCCCCCGGAGGGACAAGCGGCTTCGCACCTTCATTATCTACGTAATTTCCAAGCATCATTATATACGTAATTTCAGACGCGGACCATAGTTTATAGCTTTGATCTTACTGCAGCTACAGATAGAGGGCCTTATCAGCTCATCTCTCTGCTAGTTGAGACTTGGTTCGGACGGGGCATCGCGACTGCAGCGATTGATACTTGCTTGGTTAGCAATTCAATCCACATCTTCCCCCCTTTGTCTGATAAACCTACCTAGGGTGGGGATGTTTGTCTGCGGTCAGCCTTTAGGCTTTTACTCCTCTTGTGTTCACCTTATCACACCACGTGATATTGTGGCTTGCGGCGAACAGGGTTTATCCTAAGCGCAGGTTTAGGGATTATGGTATTCTGGGTGACGATGTCGTCATCGCAGACCATAAGGTCGCTGTCGAATACCGGAAAATCCTTACTGATTTGGGAGTCATGATATCAGGATCGAAATCACTGGTCTCCCAAACAGGACAAATTTGCCAAGCGGTTCAAAGTAAAACGGGGTCTTGTAGATGCTTCTCCAGTGTCTATGAGACTACTGTTAATGTGCCGCTCAAACCTAGGGCTTGCTTCTGTCAAGGATAAATACAATGTAGAGATGAATATTTTCTTTAGACTTGCAGGGGCAGGTTATAGAGTCATGGCAAAGTTCGGTACCCAACGTTCTCGTAAGTGGGAGCGTTTATGGGTTTATGCGACTCGACCTACACGGCACAGTTCACTACCTTTAGAAATTTGGCTGGGCCAAGGATGCCCGTGAAATCCTTATCTAAAGGGTAAGATAGTGGATCTGGCCAGAGACCAGTATATTCCGAAAGACTCAAAATGTCCGCCGGATATACTTGTTTATGACGAAGATCATATAATCCTTGAAGGAGGTCTTTACCAAGAATGGTTAAGACTGTACTTGAAATGGTTATCTTGGTATTGTCGTGTTCTCCTAGACCCGAATCCTAGCTTGCAAGATGTCTTTGACCCACCGGTCGTAGAACGATCCTGGAAGGGCAGATCTGAGATCTCGTTTGAGATTGAAAGGTTTGGTTTTCTATGGAAGATTTATGATTTGGTGCGTCAAAACCCTGCTTGGGTTCCTCCCGTATTGGGGCCTGGTAGGGATCTTGCTTGTAGCAACTCTTGCCTCAATGATGACGGTAGCGTAGGTTAGCATCCTTGCTATTGATGATGTCTGGTCTATAAGACCTTAGGCAGTCCATGCGAGGCCAGATCTTCAAAGAGGGTCATCTCTGGCTAGCGCCTCAATCTCAAGATCGATTAAATAGTTTCCTATAATAAAATAATCAATCTCGAGTTTCGAGCAGATCATGTAAACCACCCTTATAATCAGAAGCACATGCCTGAAAAGGGCCTAGAACACTCATTTTAAGCAACTCTTGCCTGAGTGGATTGGGCTCTTTTAACCTCTCTTCTTCAAAGGAAGACTCTCCTTCCAGGTTCCCGTCAAGGTTGGATTAGCTGAACTGAGGAACCACAGCCTAGCGTTTAATTGGAATCGTTAACCTGATCCTCATCGTTGCCTTCGACCAAGGGATAGTTTTGCAATTCTCAGTAAAGGTTACTAAAGCCAAACATTGATTCGAACCCTCTTATAAAACAAAATCTTCCACGGGCAGCTAAGAACGTCGATTTCAGATTAGTAAACTTGCATTGAAAGAAAGAACCGAGACAGCGGACAAGAGCCTTCAAGGCAAGCCCGATCACGGTTTGACTTCCTCTTCCTCTTGGATTGCGTCAATCGCTCAAGTGAAGCCAAAAAGGGAGGATTTCCGAAAGTTGGATCGCTCCGATCTCACTCACCTGTGAAAATCCGTTTAAGCTAAAAGCACCGGTTTTCTCCAACCTCTAATCCCGCTAACTCCAACGACAGGCAAAGGCCAGTCAACAGCCAGTCCACAAGAGAACCCCGAAACGGGAGCAAACCCCCCTTCTACCTTTCTTGCTATCCTTTCTCGCCTGCCGTTAAATGAAAGTTGATTAGAGTTCCCAATGGCTGAAAGTGAAATAGGACAAGCTGCCATACTTGACTAGAACCGAAGGAAGATCTCTCACACCTATAAGCGGGCAATGGAAACTAGATGTCAACGAGCGGCACATAATTGAAATTGGACAACCTCACCCCCCAGTGAATGTAGTCGGATGGACAGATCGACTGTCGCATGATCGAGTGTGAGCGCATGATCGACTGTTAAGGTAGGACCTTCAACAAAGAGGGTTGATCAACAAGTTCAGACTATTTTCTGTCAATTCGGCTAAGATTGTCTCATTTCTATTCAAAAAAAAATGTATTGAATCATTCGATATAAGGGCTTCACTTCAAAGAGGCATAGGAACAATGTCCCGAAACTGAAGATGAGACTGAAAGCTGCCATACGAGATTAGAGAATAGAAAGAAAGGAACTGTCTGAAAGTTTGTCCCTTCAAAGCCAACTTCGTCTCTGAACTCAAGCCTTCCCTTTACTCCAATTGGCCTTCTCCTATTCCCCTGAACCCTATCTACTTTGGCTAATAATCTTCTCTCTCTGGTCATTGGTCCAAGGTCAGCTCTTGTCTATGGAACTGAGCTCCTCTCTTGGGGCACTAATCTCTCTCTTCTCCTTATCTATGTTATAGCATTGTATTAGGAATCGAAAGCACGCCCCTAAGCCAGAAAGCGGTCAGTAGTCACTCTCCTTTAGCTTCACTCGTAGGTATGATGAGACGGAAAGCCTGCGAGCGGAGGACGAAGCCTAGCCTAGCCACTATTGGGCTCTATAAGAGTTGCTGGCAGCAGTCAAGGGGAAGAGCCTGTTCCTGCGTGTTGCCTTTTCAATTGTTGTACCGATGGCTTTCTTTCCTGAGAGTGCTAACATGAAAGCTCGCTGGCTAAGAGTGGAGTCATCGCCCAGCTTAGGGTACGGGACTAAAAAACAAATATAACAATGGATCGATCAGGAAAGCATCGGATAAGCATGAAACTATCTGCGTAGCCTAATCGTTGATCACGAGTAAGATACCTTTTTGAATCCAATCAATGCGCAGAAGCATGAAAAGAATTCCATTCCCTTTCATCTCCTCTCCTTTTAGTCGAGCGGATTTCATCTCCTGTGATTTTACGAACAAATAGAAAGGAATCATTGTGAGGAAATACAGTAGCTGGAAGAGTCACTGCCTCCCCCATGTCTTATGGTGTTCCAGTTGATATTTAGGGTTCCGAGTCAGATTCTGATTGCGAGAAGGAGGAACTACGAATTATAAAACAAATACGAAAGGTCAAAAGCAAAGAAAGAAGAGTGAAAGCCATCCCCTTTCCAGCCTTTGTTTCTTTCCGGTTATGAGTTCGGACTGGAATAAAAGCAAGCCCGTGTAATGGTTGAAGGTAGCTCTCGCCTATTCAGCCACAAAGACCTCTTTTTCAAAAGGATTCGAGTTCCCATCCCGCATCTGCAGAATGAATCTGAGACAACAACCTGGCCAGTACGGAATAGATCTTTGACGGTCCTAAAGTAGATCAGGAGGAAAAGACAGTCCTATTTTCGTCCAACCTTGAATGGAGTCCCCTCCGGAGAGAGATGTCCCCTCTTCTTTGCCCTGTATTGAATACCAGGGAGGATCACTCACCTGAATAAGCCTTCCCTCTACCCCCAGGTAGATGTCTAACCAGGAAGAGATATACATGGCAGCTAGCTGAGAACCCGAATGAATCTCCTGCGCCTGTAGATTCAAGATTGATTCTTCAACCTAGTTTCTCAACCTAGAGAGATTCGAATAGTATTGACTGGGGGGAGAAACCAGCTAATAGTCCTGGGTGCCTTGCCTATCCTACAGAAGAGTAATCCACATTAGCAGTGGGGTAGAAATGTTGAATTGTTAAGTGGTTTTATGAAACGATGCAAGAATTCGCCCCTATCACGTAAGGCTCGCCCTTATAGCTTATGGGGGCGCACACTCGCTGGAAGCAGACCCATTCGGGAACCAAGCAGTCGACCATTCACCGCACCTCAAATTCGAAACCAAAAAGATCTGGCGATCGACAACAAAGCGCCTTCTTTTTTGGTTTTTTCCAACCTGCCTGAACGGAATCGAAGTTTCTTGGCAGCTCCTTCTCTCAACCTCAAAATTGATTGACCCGTAGACATAGACAATTGGGGCTTTTAGCACCCTTTTCCTTCCGTTCGGTGAATCAACCTTGGCATTACCTAAATGAAATATCCAATTCATAGAGAAAAATGACTCCGCGGATTGGCTCCCTTTCTTAACCTCGCAATGAACAAAATGAGACGTTTGCTTGCTTCACCGCCAACAAACAGGCCCACTAGGATGCTCTCTTGGAGTGGGTATGGGATAGGAGGCCTATACATCCACTTTCATAGCATAGCTGGTGTGTTACTGGAATAACTGCTGTATTACTTTGTATTTATTGTCTCTTAGCAACACCTTATCAAGTAGTTGTTCTTTTAAGCTTTCCTTTGTGTTGTGACTTCTTTCTTCTCTACAAATGGTAGAGCCACAGGTCAGTGGAGCAGGTGTATCGTTTTCATAGCAGGTTCATTGCAGGCATAGCAGTTTATGGCTTTTCTAGCTGCTTTCTATATAATATAGTATAGGAGGAGAACGCTTTCTAGCTATAGAGCAGTTATATGACTTTCATAGCGTTTAGTAGTTGTAGGGATAGGTAGCTACAAGTAGTGCTTGAATGGAAAGACTCTTTTGAGTTGTTTTCTAAAAAGAAGAAGTGCTTTTTGTAGAGCTACAAGAAAGCATCTACTAAGCTAACCATCTAATCTAAGCAGTAGTATCTCAACTCAAGGAATAGCTTTCCCGCAAGAGGAAAGAGCATCTATCTACACAGTTAGCTGCCCCTACTTTGGGATATTGCCTTAGCTAGGTTGGCTCCTAGGCTACAGCAACTGTACAACAGGCGATGTTATCAGCGATGCCTCGCAGCATGGAATGTTATTGATTCTTCCTCTGGGCTCTGGAATGGAAGAATTGGTTCAGCATCAACCCCAAAAAGCAAGGGCCGAGCGCGCTAGCGCGAAAGCCGTTGCTTGTTTGTTCCGTTCAGTACTCTTCATAGTAATAATAGCAGTTCCGGTGTTTTCATTAAAAAGAAGAATCTTTAAAGAATCGTTACAAGTGGACTTCAAAACAAGAATCTTTAGGGGCACAGAACACAAACACCATCGGGAGTTCATTTCAGCTCCGTGAACAGAAGCTGTGGAAGAGAATTCTTCAGTTGATCTGGCAACCGAGAAAGCATTCGAGTTCTTTCTCATAAGCGCCTTCTGCTGATCAACACTTACGGAATCTTGAAGAATGAAAGAAATCGGGGAATTACACCAAAAAGTAGAATTTGGTTGTTGACCCCAGTTCCCAGTCACCAGTTTTCAGCTGATTCGGAGAGATGGAGCAAGGGAAGCGAAGTTTGCTTCTCAACAATCAACTTGTGTGACAGAATTCAAGAAGTCACGTCTAGTAAATCCACCAATCTTGAATCTGGGCAGTGGTAGCCAGGAAATAGAAAGAGGTAGAAAAGGGTCGGTGTACTCAAGTGGATCAACTGGAGAAGGAAGTCACACAAGACTCATATTCATATAAAGAAGCGTCGGATGAACTGCTTGGGATTGCCTCAAGAGAGGAATTCATGGGCTAGGCTTGCAGGCGCGTCTTCTTATGTTTGCTACAATGCGACTTTTAGGCCTTGAAAGAGAGTGCCAATGGATGATTTTATCTGAAGGAATCTCACATCGATTTCTCACTATAGACATGTAGTCAACTGATCTACGAGCACCCTTGCCCGCATGAACTTCTTGTTCATTTCATAAGAAGCTGTTGGTGACTAAGCGATTGGCAGATGATCGAGAGAGAAGCGATTGACTGTCTGAGGAATGATGACTTGGCTAAGGGTGTAGGCGTGAAGGCAAGCTTCCTATGTTTAGAGGTCTTTAGTTGATTTGCCCATTTTTAGACGTTTTTTTGCATGTCATTATGATGATAAGAGGGGGTGATGAAAGATCTTGTCAAATGAGAAAGGAAAATGGCCTGATTATCCACTTTTGTCCGTAGCTCCTCTCTCAGAAAGACGTCAGAGACTGTACTGCCAGATTCTCAGGAGCTTAGAGGCGAGGTTCATCTTTCTCTCAAGTAAGAAGAGTCAAAGGAGGCAGGAAGTAGATCTAGTCAATCTAAGACTGTTTCAAGAGTGGTGGAGCCCGTGGGAAGAGAATTGTCACAGGGCGATAGTTCTCAACAGTGTACAAGGTTCAACAGTACGAAGAAGGAGTCCTTGGAAGACTGGTCAACATTCACAACAAGGACGTACAGGAGAAGACGAAGGTCCTTCACAGTTGAAAGATGCTGAAGACAATACGGGACCGAAGGAAGTCGACTCGTATGTGGAAGCCGAACCCGAAGTATGAAAATTCAGCCTATGCAGAAGTGATGAAGGGAGAGGCAGTTCTTTCCAATACCTCCGAAGCGCTAAAAGAAAAGAGTGGAGGAGCCAACTTCATTTGAAGAGGCACGCACAAGGAGCCCCCCCATGAAATAAGCTTTGAGAAAAAGCGCGAGGAGTGCCTTGAACAAGAATGAGACGTGGGAACTCCTTCTCTGTCCTACAGATCTAAAGACCGTGACGTGTAAATGGGTTGACAAGGTTAAGAAAGGGTCAGACACGGGACAGTTGATCCTTAGTTGGCGCCTTTGGTGGAAGCTAAATAGTATGAATCCCTTTCTCCGCCTTCAAGCTATAAATAATGGAATGCGGGAGCTTATTCAATTAGGGAAGGAACCTAATTAGTAAATAAAGTAACGAGAACGAACCAACTCAGTAGGGAAGGAACCGATTCGACGGGGCATACAAGTGGTTTAGTTTAGCTCTTCTTGGGGGCCGCTATCCTTGTTGTGCACTTGGGAAAGCTAGTCTGAGTTGAAAGCTAGGCTCTAACCCTTGCTTGCCACGTAAGTCAAGACAGCTCGAAAGGCCTAACCAAGATCCTGATTGGGTGCAATATGTGTTGACTCAACTCAGTGAGGCGCATACCTCCACTTTTCTTTATAGGGTGGAACAAGAATCATTTCTCAGACCTTTCTGGCAGCCTCTTCTTAAGCCTTTTCAACTTGGTACATAATTGAAACATAGGTGTTCCAAACACATCTTCCATCCAGACTTCTTCCACTACCTGTAAGAAACTGGGGTGATCCGCCCAAAAGTGAAAAAACTTGAAAGGTTTTCTCACCTGGGGCAGTTCAGCCAATTTGATTACCATAAGGGAATGGTCAGATACTCCAGCTGGCAGAAAATTTGCTTCTGACCCAGTGAATCTGCTCTCCCACTCAGCATTAACAAGTGCTCTGTCTAGCTTCCTGAGAATCGGGCCTTCCTCCCTTCTGTTAGACCAAGAAAAGAATTGACCTCAAAATCTTAAGTCATCCAAATCTGCCTGGTTGATGCACTCATCCAGAGAGTCCATCCAGCTTAGCCACTCATTCGAGCCCCCCACTCTCTCATCATGTCTTCTGATAGCATTAAAGTCCCCAACAACAAGCCAAGGACTACCTCTAATGGTCGAGGCATAAGAGGATAGATCTGCCTACAGCACTTCCCTTCTGCCATTACAATTATCCCAATACACAACGGAGACCATGCAGCTCCATGTACTAGCAATGTCTTGCACCTTACAATGCATTACTTGGTCAGTTTGACTCAATAGAGAAACCGAGACTGCATATGGGTTCTCTTCTTGACTTATTCTCATGGGTTTCGTAAAGGTAGAGGAGCACTGACCCTCTTTGCTCATGTCGAAAGTTGGGGAAAGATTGATCGACTTATTAAAGCAGATATAGTCAGTTGCGAAGATAACATTGATCACGCTCTTTTCAACTCCACAATAGGATTGCATATTGGTCAAGGTAATGATGCCTTCTGTAATATCATAGCTGCTTTCTTAAGAACAGAGATAAGAGATAAGGAAGGAAAAGAGTATGGTTCTTGTGTAAAAGGAATACCCCAAGGCTGGTCTACGATCAGCTGTACTAATGAATATCTTTTGACACCAACTATATATTCAAATCAAAACTTTTTTAGAAAGATAAAGACATCGATTCGTCTACGTCAGATATGCTGACGATTTGCTTTTTGCTGTAAAAAGAAGGAGGACGTGATACAGATATGAATATATGACCCTTACAACTATCCATATCCCATCCTCTTACCTTGCTGCTCATTCTCCGAAGCACTGAACCTAAACCCAACCTATTGATTGATGCGGGGAAATGAAGGGACCAAACCAGTAGCATACGTAGCTACATCGAAGGACCAAGTCATAGCCAAATGGTACACCCACAGCCGCCCATGGCTGATGAGGTAAATGAATCTGGCCGGGGGACTAGCCAATCATGTGGGGACAGCCAGGTTCTTCAAACTCCGGCCGTGGATAGCTAGATAACACCCACCAATTCCATTGCATTGCCACCAGCCCTATCTATAGTTCCTTTTCCCGGATGGGCAGTCGGTCTAACATAGCTATCTCTAGCTAGCAGCTATCGCCTAGCTAGCGACCGAAGGAAGGAAATCTAAATGTTAATGGTTATCCATCCGGCTCGAGGCTAGGTCTTACTCATACTTAGTAGAACCCTAGCTCTCTATTTCATATCCAAATCTGGTCACTGGTATAGATGATGGACCTGCTTTCCTCCCTTATCACACTGAAAGGCACCTCTATCTCTTCCCTCTGTCCTCCGGTTTTTCAAAACCCGAAAGTCATTTCACTCGGCATTTCTTCTTCTTCAATTGACATTGCCTTGAAGAGCCTAATTGTTGATACCAAGCGAGACAGCTCTTTAATAATTTTGAACATGGAAGATTTGACTAAATTGACTTAGACCTCATGGTTGATATCGCTACCTTTCGTCTCTTATCTCTTTATCTTCTCTACTTCAAGTCCCTTGACCTCCATTTTTAGGGATTATGACCTGCAACTGCCACACCAACAATCATAGGCTATTGGCTGAGCCTAAACAAGACAAGATGCATTGCCTCTGTCTTCATGCAAAACACGTCTACCACGCTGTGAGCAAGCATGAGGGGATCACCTTTGATGATCATATTCTTATCAAACTATTGGGTAAGTTATAAGTACCCCCTAAGAAAAAGAAATCCTTAAAATACTGATAGATGCTCATCAACACACAGATGGCAGGCTAACTACATACGTTGTCCACCCCACCTTGTCGTACATGTTTCGCCAAGCTCGCGGGCGGCAAAAGGACTCCAACCAGCGAGCTACAGGAGCAAGCCAAGTGAAAGGAATAGCTGCTGGTTATAGAACAAATGGGTTTGATAATGGAGCAAGCAACGGGGCGGCCGAGCATCAGTTGAAGCAGTTGACTAAGTCGCATATATAGATCCCGATCGAGCTTTTGCTTCTCGTGATCGTGGTCGCCTTTATAGATCGTTATCGACGATTAGGACCTTCGTGATCGAGACCTAGAAGCATACCCAATAGCATAGGCAGCTGTTCCAACGAGACCTTGGGAGAGTGTCTTAATGGACTTCATTACGAACTTACCTAAGGTGGGGGAGTTTCGTGCATTCGCTTGCCCCTCACTCAAAAGCAGCGGAAGAACACAAATGGGCTAAATTAAGAGGAGGGTGGTAGTAGGTCTTTCTTACTCGTAAGCCCAAGCAAGCAGCCAATCCAGTAAGTAAGTGGAGCCTAGTCAACCACTGTAGAGCCCATTGATCGAACTTTGACAACTCTACCCACTTCTCTCACCTTTCTTTGTTCGCGAGTACTCGGAGTCGATTCATAACGAGCGGAGTCGTGCGTGACTCTCTATCTATAAACGTTCGCCTCACTACGCTTCCATGCGGGCGCTTGCCCATTAAGCTTGAAGTTCGTGTAAGAATACTGTTCTTAGGCATCGAATAAACACTGATAACCATCCTCCTTATGTCACTAATACTTACCGGGGTTGACAACAACCACTTATACTTGTCCTTACACTTACTACATGGGCACTCCCCTTGAACTAAACCAGCTCCTCGGCATTCCAGCTCTGCCTGCTCGCCGCCTTGCCTTAGAAATTCTTGTTTGACCGATTGCACAGGATCGTGGTGACGCCTTTCGATCGATAGGATCGGAACTCACTTACCCGGCAAGTAGGTCTGCACCCCTTCACACTAAATAAGTCGCCTTTCTAGGCTATCACTCATGGGAAAAACCAATTACTCGTGCTCCCCTCTCTCTTATGTTATGTATGTGTATTTGGTATGGACTTCTTTCTCCCCCAGAGCTGCTGAACTCTCTATTAGAAAGAGAAAAAGAAAGAATGACCCACGATTCTTCTTTATTGCATTTTTGATGTTATGCCTTACCGGGTTGATTCATAACTAGCTAGTGGGAAATTGAAATGCTTGAGTGCTTTCGGTACACTGAAAAGATGTATGCCACAGAGGTTTTTCAACTGAACGTGGATAAGACCATGAGACCCCCTAACTAACGACCTCTCCGACTTCCTCTGAGAACATAGCCCGATACTCGCTCTCAGTGCAATCACTCGGCTCGTTCCCTTGCTCCACCAGCTGCAGTATTCGTAAGAAAAAAAAGTAAATGCTACTGCCGGATGCTGCTCCAGTTGATTCGGCTTCAGTTTCAGCTTCCTCTCTCTCTTCCGATTCGGCTTTAGCTTCTTCCGCCTCTGTTGATTCAACAGTTGATGATGCTGCTTCCACTTTGACTGTCACTGGCACAAAAGCACCAACTTTTCACTGTATCACCGCCGCTTCGACATTACAATCATCTTACGAGCAGCTTACGCAGTAGTGGGAGCGGTACGAACGTATGAGGTAGCCAGCCATTGCATAAGCACCACTATGACTTGGGATAGGCGGTTTTCCTGGTATAGGCAGGAAGAGTTTTGACAATGAATTCCATCGACGGCTGACTCTTGACCTTTTTCTGCCGACGAATAGTTGGAGCTGGTCTCCGAACGTCGTCTGTCTATAGGTTGCTCCTTCCTTTGTTGACACCTTTATATTGAGAATAGAAATGCAGTTTCCCTGGGATTAACCCTTGTATACCTGAACTTCTTATAAGTACCAACCAACCAACGCTCGCCTTGCCCACTCTCTCTTATCTCACTTCTGCATTTAAAGCTCAAATCACGTCTCCACACCTAATGAGTGCTTGCTGTGCTCTGGCTCCAAGGGTAGCCTAAATTGTTGCACAGAACGTTAATACCGATTTTGCAACTGAACTTAGGCATACACTGTACGGACTGAAGCCCGCCTCCGGTGAAAGGACCAAACCGCAAGAGGGCTATGCCCGGGAAGTAGGGCCGTAAAGAAGCTAGAAGAGAGTCTAACTGCACACTAACAGAAACCGAACCTTTGCCACCTGCAAACGACTGACCCTGAAATGCCTGTAGAAATGAATGAATGACTGTTTCCTGTGCTTGGGGAGAATAGATTGGATCAGATGAGCGATGGATGGATTCAGTTACATTCCTTTCAATAGATCGATGCCCACCCACGAATCAGAGAAAGTGAGGGTAGGCATATATTGACCTAGGCTAAGATATGACTATATGAAACACAAAAGGAAGGGAAAAAACTGACAAGAGACCGGTGGTTGATGTTGACCCAAGTTGAGCAATCTTGATCCAAATAGCTTGATCTCCAATCTCTGCTTCAGATCTGCACACAAATAGGCAAACAACCCTTTCCCACAACCAAACATGCATTTGTGGGGGTGTCTGCTTGGTGTTGGCTGTATGAAGTAATGAGATAAATAATAACATAAGTAATGTGTGGTGTGTGTCCCCGGGCGAAGCCCGGGTAAGAGATAAGTTCTATATAGAATAAATAAGAATAAGTGAGTAAGTGCACAAGAAGCCGTCTATCTGTCTATCTGTCTATCTGTAAGTGTATCTCTATCTCTCTATCTCTCTATCTCTCTATCTCTCAGTGTGTGGGTAGCTGGCTGATGGACAAACTCTGAACCAAGAATCGTATTGGCTGGATATTGGCTGGATAAAGTAATTGGTGAAGTAATAACATAAGTAATAAGAAGTGGCAATGTAGCTACAAACTCTGGAAGCACAAATATAAAAAACTAACAAAGCTCTGTAAGCACGACACGAATATGGACAAACTCTGAAGCAATAATCGTATTGGCTGGATAAAAGACTGAGTAAAGGTTCTAACATAAGTCATAATAAGTCCGAATGTGGCTGGCTTATCGACCAACTCTGTAAGCACGACTGAGGCTCGATAAATAGATGAAGTAATAACATATCTAATACTAAGTGCTAATGCTGTGTGTGTAGCTCTATGCTGAGTCTGACCGTACGTGAAACAGTCTTCCTTTAGTCAAAGTGGGCTGTAGTAATGGGTCTTTCAGTAGGTCCAACTGACAACTATCTGACTTGTAGGTTCGACCTTGTCAAACAGTCTGGGGGATGGCGTGAAGTAGCTTAAGGATGTCTATATCTCCTTTCCTAGTCGGAACAGTCTGAATATATCCCCTTCCCTAGTAAAGGCAGGATGTCGTGAAGTAGCTTAAGTCTGTACTGAACCTAGTCGGAACAGGAAGGATAAATCGCCTAGTCAAAACAGTAAGTCTATATCCCCTTCCCTTGTCTCCTCTCCTGTAATATAAATACGTAGGTTAAGCGATAATCCCAGCAGCGTGGGAATTGACCCACCTCCATGCAATAGGGGTCTGGTCCCCACCAGCAATATGTCTGATGAGGCCCCACACTCAACTTGATATGGGTGGTAGCTTCTTATCCCCAACCCACCCTTCTTAGACGACTTATAAGTTCTTTAAAACCTGATCTTTTCTTTGAATTTCTTTCATATTTATTTTATAC
>Ga0115851_101231_pt1 | contig 13273 bp, 7 predicted proteins | sample InSIn2gowninarea_FD_83865 | JGI IMG/M metagenome (GOLD analysis project Ga0115851, IMG submission 83865)
AAGGATGCGTAAGCAGGCTCGACCAACGCCTTTTAGTTACTTATTTGAGAACCCAATAAGTCAATTGAACCTTTAGGTGCTCGACCAAAAGGGAGAGGTCCGACAGGGCTCGACTGATAAGGATGCGGAAGCAGGCTCGACCATAAGCCCCCCACCCAATAAGTAAACCCTAACCCTTTAGGGGGCTCGACTGATAAGGTCCGGAGGCGCTCGACCATAGCCCCCCCACCCAATAAGTAAATTGAATGCGCAAGCAGGCTCGACTGATAAGGCCGCCATCACCTTTAGGTGCTCGACCACCGCCTTTTAGTTACTTATTTGCCCCTCAAATAAGTCAAAAAAAAAAGAAGTAAATTGAATGCGTAAGCATGCTCGACTGTTAAGGCCGCCATCACCTTTAGGTGCTCGACCATTTTTTGACTTATTTGAGGGGCAAATAAGTAAATTGAAGAGGACCTTTAGGTGCTCGACCCCCGGGAGAGGAGAGGAGAGGTACGTTAGTGACTCGACCATAGGGAGAGGGACTCACTATTCCGATGGTGAGGAACTTGAAGAACCCCCGGGCCGCCATCGTTTCCATCTCTCTCTGTTCCCTCCGCCTTAGTCACTTGTTCTGCAACCCTTGGCCCTGCTTGTTCGGATACCGATGGCGCTAGTGAGGATGCCTCTTTTCACCTTTCCCTCACGGTACTTGCATGCTATCGGACATCGGGGTGGGCTTAGAGGGTGGTCCCCCTTTCTTTCTCCCCCTCGAATGAATCGGTAGCGTGCACCGCTAATCACTCTACTCCCAACCACCGCCTACGTGCGTGCCCTCTTCACGTTTCCCAATGACTCCATATTTCATTGACGGATCCCGTTGAATCTCTCGATCTGCCAAGCCCACTCTTCGGGGCCTTCCCTTACTTGCGCATTTATAAGAACTGAGGAGCCAGATAAATGGAGTGCAGTGAGCGACAGAGTCTAGTATAGTATCGAATCTTTGTTCATTACGGAAATGGAAGCTCGTTCTTTGGCAAAAACCACATGAATTTTAGTTCATTTGTTCACTTCTACTCCAATTCCATCAGATAACAAAGGGACGGAGTCACTCACTATTCATATGGTGAGGGGTTTCAATCTGACTTCAACTATATATACTAACCACCTGAGCTCGAAGGGGGAAGGATCATCTAAATCTACGTCTTTTATCTCTCTCTATGTGCTTCTCCGGCGTATCGAGAGGAACGAACGGGTGGACGCCCGCCCTTGCCTGGTTGGAACTATGATCACGAGATAGCGAGTGCTGCAGGTGGATGGGATTTCCCTCTATCCAATAGGACCCCACCTATGAATGTAGCAAAATATGGAGATGGCTAACAGGTATGGAATTCGAGACAAAGAAAGATCAGCAGATTTGCCCAGATCGGGCCAAGGTTTCTGTTCAGTTGGAGTGGAGATGCTTGTCCGGTTATTCTACCTCGGGCCGAGCTAACAGCTGATGGTTTCTACCCGGAGCCGAGTTGAGTATTTGTCAATCTAAGTCGCCTTACCTATTCATTTGAATTCCCCCTACCAATTCCATAGAGGCACCTTTTCCGAATGGCGTTGGTTGTCACTAGACATTAGGAATTGATCCCTGGCACGACGCGCAAAGAAAGAAGCTTCTCAAGCGTGATTGCCCTTTGCTATAGCAAATATTTTGATTTGAGAATGCTTCTTTTCACCTTTCTCTCTCGGTACTTGTACGCTATCGCTCTCCCGTAATATGACTGCTTTACGTTTCCCAATGAATAGTTATTACCTATGTAATAACACCTATCGCTAATTGGACCTTCCTTATCGCTGGCGCTCACTGCACTCCGCGTTCTTCCTCTCCCGGGGGTCGAGCAACTAAAGTTTCAATTTACTTATTTTTTTTTTACTTATTTGAGGGGCAAATAAGTAAAAAAAAGGGCGATTTCATTCCTCTTCTTCCCTCTTCTATCGCTATCTAGGAAGTCGATCCGCGAAAGCTAGACCAAACCAATAACCAACCCAACCTGCGCATTACCAAATCGATGGGTCCATAAGCAAACAGAACAATTGGGATATTCTTCCCTTTTCATGGCAGGGATATTCTTCCCTTTTAGTAGCAGTGATCATAGTCATGGTCCTAACCCATAGGACCTACCTAATCGCCGCTAACGAGTCAGTATTTTGTTACAGGGGCCTAAAAAGACTATCTACAAATTACCCAGGTACCTTATTTAGAAGAAGAAAAAGAACGTACGGGCTTGATTGAAGGCTTGTAACTAGCTCTTTCCACCGGCCAAGCAGTAAGGAACGAACCTTCTTGCCAAGGTAAGGTTTTTTCACTTGCTTTCAGGCTGGTCACGCTCGCTTCTAATTACGTTCTGAAGAAAGCTTGCCCTACTTGTCAGCGCGCAATTAAGGGAAAGATATTAAGAAACCAACCTCCCAGAACTAGAACTATTTTGAACTAACCAACCCTAACTTGAAGGCTTGATAGTGACAAAAAGCGAGGAAAGAAGCTGTTACGTTGAGTTACAAAGAGTGACAAAAAGCAGATACAAAGAGTGACAATGACAAATAGTGACAAATAGTGACAAAAGCATATTCATTATGACTTACTTAAAGCACCTTGCCTAACAGAACATATAAAACAGCCTGAGAGGCAAGGCAGCAGACCCTCATCAATTGATTACTCGTTGAACTCATGATGGTGGAAAGGCGACTACGGGCTGGCCGGAGCTAGAAACAAAGGATCTTGCCTGGGGAAGGAACTATATAGCAACTTGGGGCTGGCCAACCCCACCCACTGAAGGCTGGCCGTAGCTCGGATGGACAAACTGCTTTCTCATTGAACCGTTTCATACACTCTATTCTCCTTGCCCTCACCCACTCTCCGGTTAGGGAGTAGAATCAAGGGATAGATAACTTCACCCACGGTTGGCCTAACTCTGCTGTCCATCGAGAAGTAGGAAAGCTATCCAGCCTATAGCTAGTCGATGGTAACAGCATTAACTACAGCCCCACCCCCACTGAGACTAACCTTCACTGAACACCCCAGGGAGGGAGAAGCCTACTTACTGCCTGAGCCCAACCCGATATTGAACTGAGCCCAACTCCCTGATAATCCTTAGGGAGGGTGTCGCTAAACGACTGCTTTGATCTTGCCTCGAACCCTGCCTACTGATCGGTTTGGCCCGTGTTATTAAGGTCACACGCTTCTACAGAGGAAGGACGGACAGGCAACTCCCATCCCGTCGGTTCAAATGGCCCTTATATACTCTTCTCTTTCCTTAATAACTTGAGATTCTCCTAGCTTTTCTTCATGGATGTTACTACCCGACGAGATCACACCACTAGACAAGAATGAGGATCTTCCCCCAGATGACCTCTTTCCTTCCTCAACTTGATTGCTTTTGGCTTGCTATACTAGTACTATGGGCACATACACACATTGATCGCCCAACAAGCAAGAAAGAGATTATGGTTCTTCACGAATAACACAGCGGAGGACACCTACATTTTAGGTAGGTCTCAATCCCACTCTATAATGGGGTAAATAAACCAACCTACCTATTTGATCGCCTTCATCATCCCGGCCGGAAAGTGGGGCGCATGCCCAACCACATACAGAGGTCAAAAACCCTAGGTCAGTTGGAAGGGGCAATGATGGATGGCATAGATGGAACTTTGAAGTTCCCATCATCGAGTAGGCCAGCCAGGGCTCCAATCCAATATTGCTTTGCTGGGAGAGAGAATTGCATCCCAGACCCAGAGCAGACCCCCATTGAACAGGTGACTAACGAACATATATAGAGGTGAATCTGTCCCTCCCTCACATTGCGGTTTCTTTCACTGAGCCCTCCAGACCCAGGGCTAGGGTGTGTTCTTCAATTTCGTGAAAACAAATACATACTAAGCTCGTCTTAGCGAGCTCTGTGTGGGTAATGAAAGAGGCGAGGAACGAGAGGAACACTTCGTGTGGCTCGAGAACGGCCGAGAGGAACACTTGCTGCCTTACCGAAGTTCCGGGCAAGGTGGACTCCTTTCCCTCAATGAAATCGCTTATCAATTGAATAACGAGTTGAATCCCAACAAGTAACAACTACTACTATATGAATTTGAAAACAACCAATCATAGTAGTTCCCACCTTATACCACCTAAGTATACTTACTACTACTACCATTGGGTGGGCCAGGGCTGCTTACCTAAAAGAACTATTCCCCGCGATCGATGGGCCGCGAGCCGCCCCATCATCTGTTGTGTGTGCTCGGATGGCGCTATATTAGAGCTTAGCTGGTTTTCAATGAACTGAAAAGAAACAGAATCTTCATACATACTTGGTCTTTCCGGACCAGACTCATTGGAGAAATCAAGATGTCGGACAGAGCCTGAGATGCGGCAAATCGAACCTTAGCCGGTGTGACCACCCACGGTTGCTCGGCTTTGTTCTATCTCACTATGGAATCTCCGTAGAAAAGGTGAAAGTGATCCTCTCCCTCTCCTTATCAGTCGAGCACCTAAAGGTTAGGGTTTACTTATTGCCCCTCTCAAATAAGTAACCAAAACAGTCGAGCCTGCTTACGCATCCTTATGGTCGAGCCCCTGCCGGTCCTCGAAATGCCTCCACCGGACACGCAGAGGGGCTGGCTGTCCTTTCACACAGAGTCACCATGTTCCAGCTGGCGGCAGAATCAGCTTATTAGTGACCAAGCTGCTAAACAACCTTATCGTACGTACTGGACCCCCTCATACTGCCTTCCCGGCATTCTTTCAATAGGTAGGTCCTCGCTAGCGCACCCGCCCTGGTGCATGCCAATTTCACCATCCCATTCTAACTATATGTAAATCCACTTATTCCATATACATGATTTCCACCAAAATGAAGTGATATAATCTTCCGTTCCAATATTCTATCAGTTGAGCAAGGAAGAGAGGGAATTGGATGTCCCTTGAGAGCAGGACACGCGGACCACCCACGTCTTTAGATTCCAATCTCAACTTACTCTTTCTTGCTTCGATCAGTCTATCGTTGGCAAGTCGGCAAGGGAGATGGTTCTAATGATTAGAACGTAAATCACATTTCTTTCAAAGTGAGCGAGCGAAGCGAGTGACCCGTAGCAGGGGAACGAGTGAAGCGAGTGAACCCATCCTATCTAGTTTCTAATACCTGAAAGCGGGATTTAGACACATAAATAATGCCTTGTGAATTAACTTGGGTTACGTCATTCTGGCTGTGCTGACCGTCTCTTTCGGTGTAACTGGCGGATTATTTGGTGACAAGTCGTTCTAGCAATTACTTATTCTTTAGCCCATTACTTCCTTTCCCCGCCCTTGTTTCGTTTAGTTACTCCTCAAATGTATCTATGTCAGGTAAGTTCGATCGGTTCGAAGCGAAGAAAGGGTGCGGGGATAATGAGAGCAAGTAAAGCGACCTCAAATATTGTACTAGCTCACCATTCAACTCCTAACTAACCACATGCACTCACTTATTGGTTGGTGGTTCTGCATGCATTTGTGGTTTAGCACCGCTGTGTGTGTTCTGGTGCGGAAGCTCGAGAGTGCGCGTAATGTGCAGAGTAGAGTAGATAGGACCACGAGAAAGGTAGGAACCTAGCGGGCTATAAACCATACAATAGTGATTGATTCCCTTTCCTCTTCTATATTATCTATACTAGACGTTATCTCCCGATCACTCAATAGTGTTAACGAGTGGATCAGGCAAGCATGATGGGTCATTTCATCCCCAGTGCGTGCTGGAGATGAATCACTGGAATCATTAGGTCTGCGTCAGGGAGATTGATTCGCTTACCATTATTGCTTTCGAGGAAACACAATTCTCTCTCTAGTTAATGACATTACTTCAAATAGATTGTAGAACCAGCTTTATTTCAGTCTTCTCTTATATAGTTTATTATATTTCATACTAGAGCTCAAAACTTGTCTATTTATAGCTTTCTACCTATTCTTATTACTCACTTATTGATTTGGCCTCCCCAAACCTTATTCAGACAGATAGCCTCTTCCGAAGGAAGAAAGATAGAGAGATGGATCCCACCCCGTAGCGTAGATGGATTTCAGTTCCGTGCTTTAGAATGGCTTCAGATGGTAAAGAGGCCTATCGATTCTAGGAAGTGAGTGACTAGCAGCAGGTCCCTAGATGATCGACTCTCAACGAATAAGAGGTTGGGGTCTACTCCTCAGTTGAGATAAGGAGGACCGAACTTCTATTCTTTCTTTACCACGGGTAAGCATGGGCACCTAACCCCACCTGGGGAAGACAGAATTCATAGTTTTTTAGGCCATTCCAATGTCTATAGTCCCACCCTCCCTCAGCTAAATGGATTAGTTCCACGCGGATATACTTGCTTAATAAACAGATTCTTTTCTCCCTCCGGCCGGGCATTACATATTAGTTATCCCTCCGTTGAAACCAGAGTTAGCAATGGATGGATGGCGGCTCTGAAACCAATTCAAAGGCCTATCCATTGAAGGACCTATTCTAATTCTATTTTCCACCCCCCCCATATTTTTTCATATAAAATCCTGATCCATACGGAGCGAAACGAAACCACTACCCCACTAGTCACTTTGATCTATACTATAGTGCGTGCGGTGTTTGCGAATAAAACTATAGCAATGACTCAATTCCGATCCATCATTTCTACTCTCACCCATAGAAAGAGATGCGAATCATAAGAAGAAATACTGGGTGGGCCCCTCTCAAATAAGTAACTAATGGTTTAGTTTCAGAATTCCGAGAAAGTATCTCCGCTTTATAGAGAGAAAGGGCCGAGGGACTTCACTGCTTGGTCGAGCGGATAGATGTTGAGCTTCGATCGATCTGGGGCTAAACCATAGATAGATAGGGGTTCGCTTATCCATTTCCTCTATTTTCATGGGTAACAAAGCAGTACAATAGTGCCGGTGCAACGCCTTAGTGCCAGTGAGCGGAGGGAGTAGGACCAACCATGCGGGTTAGAAGCAGCTATCTACCACCTCCTACACCTCTATCGACCTATCTTCAAAAGGTTTTCTTCCCGCAGACGAGTAGAAACATTCTGAAAAGAAAAGCCCGGTTCAGGGGAGGGTGGGATACCTCCAGAGGTGGGCCTGGGGATTTGACAAGGAGTCAATAATTGACCATTCTGACAGGCGAATCAGCAGTTTCAATAAGCTCGCGGAGCAGAATCCAAAGAAGCGGGTGGAATCTTCTAAGGATACTGGGCGGGCACTACATCTTTAGATAGAACTGGCGGGGCATAAATAGGTCCCTCCTACCTCCAAGAATATGGAGCGGGTGAGTCACTACAAGAACTGGCGGGGCGAAAAGATGCCTGCCTATTTCGGTTCAGATTACAAGGCTACTACTGCGCGAGGCGGCCTATAGATACTTCATTCCGATTCGGGTTACACAGAAGATTCGGATTACTTAGTATCGGAACAAGGCGGCTTAGCTAGAGCATTGGGATGGATTCGAATGAAAAGGCAGTATAGAGACTGACTTTATAGTTCCAGCGGGGCTAGTTCTTTCTTACTGTTTCCCAGGGCCCTCGGAGCAGAGGAGAAAGAGAAAGAAGTGCCGAGTGCAGATTCCTTTGTTCATCGGGGCGAAAAAATAGCCTTTCTCAAGGCAAGGAGGAACGGCTCACACTCGCTATGAAGAACAACAAAAAGACTTATTGGTCTTTTTGTCAGTTGGCAAATAACAACAATAAGACAACCATGTAGTCAATGAATGCCTTTAGAATGCCCGACCCACCAAGACCTATTGCCCTTACTCCAACAGATTCAAAGCGGGTAGACCTTTAGGCGCGTAAGCGTGCAAAAAAGATAGATTAAGTGCAGCACCCATATGATAAAGAGGACTGTCTGGGAAGTATTCTATATAAAATGGATTTCAACTGTAAGAGTTATTCCTATTAGTGCATGCATGTGGACTACTTTCTTCTCATTTGGTAATTAGCCAAAGAAGTTGGGAACTGTGGTTGGTATGTTCCTGCAGTGCTCCAATATGATGGGTGCTTACAACCTCAATGGGGACTACTCCGTTGTTCCCTCTGGCCTATCCGATACAGCTAGCAGAATCAAAGAAAGGACAAAGTAAGTGTATCCTATATAGTCTTTCTTTCTTGCCTGCCCCAAGGCCATAGAGATAGAGAGACCTATTAGTTAGCTTCCAAGTAGTACTACTCCTAATGCCCTAAGATTGCATATTCAGCAGATTACTTACAATTCACTTACAATAGTAAAGGTCAACATATAGATGCGAGTCCAAGTGAAACGTAGATATGCTAGTTGTTAGGGTAATTGGTCACCTCACGCTGGCAAAACCTTACCAGCCTGCATGAATTAGACTATCGCGGACCTGCATGAAATAGGTTCTACGTGAAAAAATAGGTTATACACCTATTCCCTTCTACCTGGCTCTATCTTCCTTACTCTCGCCATTCTAAGTGTCTTTCATACAGGGAAATGGGATACTAAATTGGGTATGTTGGCAAGGGGACTTCGTGGATCTACGGATCACGCCCAACTGGTAATGGAGGATTCTCTTGGATGGGCCCATAAAAAGCACCTCCTGTCTATGTCTCATGGGGATGTTGTTACTATTTGAAGGGGGTAGGCAAGCTGTCTCTGCTGGTAGTGCTGTTGGGATTCCTGCTGCCCTAAGAGCTCTAGTCCCTTCTCCCTGTAGTGATAAGTCTCCATTGCCTGTTGATACTGGTGGCTTACCAGCGAGCAAATCAAATATGGGCACTTACTTCTCGGACTTATGGGAATTATATTGACTATGTTGACTAGGGGAACTTATTTTCTCCTTCCTTCCTCTCGGCTATGGAATTCCTATCAGCTATGTAAGTGGGAAAGGGTGCTATATCCCACCAACCACTAGGGCAGAGCTCATGGAGGGATTCTTTTCTATTCGAGTAGAGGTGTACTTAGGGGATTGGCCCAACCAACATGGATTCAATTGGTTGTTGATTTTATGTCGTCCCACCCGAACCAACACATATGGATTCAACGGGTTGTTTAGTAAGGGTATGCATGTATGTATGGGGGGGATGAAAAGGATCTCACCTATGAAAATGGAAAGGACGTATCGATGCGAAAAGTTCGATTTTGACTAAGGCAACTAGGGACTACAGGCGGCAACTCACACACAACACAGTCTGGTGTCTCATTAGAAGTCTCATTTCTTTTGGAACTACATGGACACCACTTCATAGCTTCTTCGCTAGAGAGCAGCTCAGAGGGCACAAGTGGGAAATCAATGCTCTTACAAACTGATATTGGTAAGGGTTAATCAACAACCCTATCGAAGCGAAGGGTTTGAAAGTGAGCCGGACAATCCGATCCATCCTAGCGAAGAGTGCCCTGATGATCGTATTGCACGCAACCATTATAAAAAAAGAGCCTTGTTCATATATATATGCAGATGTGTCGATCGTGAAACCGAACTTAGAACGCCAATCAACCGAGCCACTATGGATCACTAGCACCTTCAGTATCTCGATGCACGCTGTTACGTATATCAAAATGACATCTCGATATAGCCGTAAGTCTCAGATCAAGTCAGGCGGGAGGGTTGACTGACCTTTAGCAGACAGATATCGCTTCACTGCCGGATGGCTTGCTTGGGATTATGTGGTTGGTCCATCAGAGCTACCTCGTTGGATGGGGACGAGCTTATGACTGCTAGGAAATGCACACTTGCCTTTAGGATTCTTAGGAGAGATGTACGAGCAGCTAGAGAACCAACCGGGCGGAATAGCGTGGATGGCTTTGATGGCATGAAACACCCTTATTCTTAGACCTCTTAGCTTCTGTGTTTACTAACCGCCTAGGGAGAGTCGGGAATCATCCCTAAGATTATAAGCACCGGATTGGATTAGTTGATCCCTTACCCCAGTCACGACTTTGGTAGGTGGGCTAACCACATGTTCCACACATTCTAGTTACCCAATAACTAGCCCTTCCCTTAGAGATAGACCAAGTGCTTACGATTCTTAGTAGCAGCTATCGCCATATTCCCTTGTAAGGATCCCATTTAGCTTAGAGCTCAACGCGTAGAACTATCACGGAGAGAGCCCCATCAAGGTACAATCTCTCAATCCCAATACGAGGAGGGCTACTCTGTCGTCCCAATACGATCCAATCTCACGTACCAAGTATGATCCAATCTCACGTACCCATCATACCCAGCAGCTCACGTACCCATCACTCCCCAGCTCACGTACCCATCATTCACTGAATCATTAGCTCTCTGACTTTATACCCATCTCACGTAGCGATCATTCCCAGCTTTAGGCCCCATCGTTCCCGTCTATTGGCCCGATCAACTCCACGTCTCACGGCCCCTTCATTCACAGATCACGGCCCAATCAACTCCACATCTCAAGGCCCGATTAGAGTCTGCATTCAGTACGCTTTACCCAGATTACCCAGGCAATCCGCATTACCGCTTTCTGTTCAATCCGCTTTCCCCAGTCCGCTTTCTGTACGCATCTGTCCGCATCTCGCTTTCTGTTAAATACGCACCTGCCATAGTAGGGGGGGCCCTACAACAGACACAACTGACAACACATCTTCGGGGGTGAGACGCTTAGCAAGTAACTTATGAAAAGATTGATCGTATGGGGAGTTCGCTGGGGAATGAACAGAAAGTGGGGCGTGTATGCGGGTAGCCCTCTCAAACTACTGGGGAGTCAATATGGGGTAGTGGGCTCTCTCTATAACCGGGGGAGTTTATATGGACCATATGGGGAGAAACCAGATGGATCCTAATGGGGAGAAACTGGATGGGATCATATTGGTAGTTAGCTGGGTAATGATGGGGCTTAAAGGGAAAATGGCAAATCTCGTAGGGAGAATGTCCAAAACCTCCGCCTCCTCGTGGGGCAAAATGACTAGGGAAAGATGTTCAAAGTGCCGCCCATCATCACATCTATAAAATGTCCCCCACCCATATGAATGAGTGAGTCGATGGCGTTGGTCGAGAGTTCGGCAGGCTCACCCTCTCCTTAGCAGTCGAGTGTGCTATGATGGCGTTGGTCGAGCAACTCAAGTTTCAATTTACTTATTGGGTGGCCCCTCTCAAATAAGTAACTAAAGAGAGCCGATGGCGGCCTTTTAGTCGAGAGTTCGTTACCTCACCCTGCCGGTTCAATTTACTTATTGGGTGGCCCCTCTCAAATAAGTAACTAAAGAGCAACTCAAGTTTCAATTTACTTATTGGGTGGGGGGGCTAACAGTCGAGCCCCTGCCGGTGATGGCGGCCTTACCAGTCGAGCAACTAAAGTTTCAATTTACTTATTGGGTGGGGGGGCGTTGGTCGAGCCCTGTCGGACCTCTCCTTATCAGTCGAGCCCCGTTGCCGGTTCAATTTACTTATTGGGTGGCCCCTCTCAAATAAGTAACTAAAGAGCAACTAAAGTTCCTCTTCAATTGACTTATTTGCCCCTCAAATAAGTCAAAAAATGGTCGAGCACCTCTTCAATTTACTTATTTGCCCCTCAAATAAGTCAAAAAATGGTCGAGCCCCCTAAAGGGTCCTTACTAGTCGAGCGTGCTTACGCATCCTAAAGGTCCTCTTCAATTTACTTATTGGGTGCCCCTCTCAAATAAGTAACTAAAAGGCGGTGGTCGAGCCCCCTAAAGGGTGATGGCGGCCTTAACAGTCGAGCCTGCTTACGCATCCTTATCAGTCGAGCCCCCTAAAGGGTCCTTATCAGTCGAGCCCCGTTGCCGGTTCAATTTACTTATTAGGTGGCCCCTCTCAAATAAGTAACTAAAGAGCAACTAAAGTTTAGGGTTTACTTATTGGGTGGGGGGGTTATCAGTCGAGCCCCTCCGGTCCTTGATGCTTATTGGGTGGTGGGCATCGGAATGAGTGAGTCGATGGCGGCCTATTGTCGAGAGTTCGGCAGGCTCACCCTCACCATATGAATAGTGAGCCCCCTAACGGGTCCTACCGGGCCCCGGGGATTGGGGTGGGTGGGTAAATAGTGGTCGAGAGTTCGGCAGGCTCACCCTACCGGGCCTCTCCTTATTGTTTTGTCTCGGGACCTCTAGTCATTTCTGTTAAGGGAAGGGCGATTTGCGAATAGCCCTTAATGAACCGTCGTAAGAAGTTTGTCATTCCGAGTCAACTTATTACTTCTGTCAGAGTTGTTGGAGTTGGCCAGTCCCGGACGGCTCGAGTCTTCTCCGGATCTATTCCGACTCCTTCTGCTCCAACGATCCCAAATACACGGGCTCCTTCATCCCGAACTATTCTCTGCACAGGCCAGGCAAGCGTAATATCGTATACAAAGAGATATCTCATTATATATGTCATTACGCTCCTACCTACAAGCCCTCTAACCTGCCAATCTCACCTGCCAAGCTTGGTTCATGGTAGTGATGTTATTAGCTGGTATCTAGGTTTAGAGAGCATTAGGGGGACAGAATCTTCACCAAGTCTTCCCAAGAACCTATAGGGGTGGATTCCTTCATAGTGGTGGGCGGCTCCCATATGTGATGGTTCGTTCCCCATAGATAGTGGTTTGTTCCCCAAATGTGCTGGTCCGTTACCCAAACGTGGTGGTTAGCTGGCTTTGGTTGGCTCTAGCTCTGGATCACCAACGTCAGAATCTCGATCTATATACCGAACATCTGGCTCTCTATCACGATCACGACCACGAACATAAGACTCTATACTAGCATCAGACTCTTAAGAAATTCCAAACCTGGCATGGTGAAAGGAATGAAATGACAAAGTTGGATAGTGAAAGGAAGGATGAAATACCATAGCCTGGTGCTGGATCAACGGTTGCTAAACGAGGTGGTGGATAAGCTGGATCAACAACTTGTTCTGTCACCCTTGTATCTGCTTATGTATCTGAATCTGGCTCAGACGCTTCAACTGGTTCAACTGGATAAAAATCATAAGCTTTATCTCGAACATCATAGTCTGGCTCTCGATCATAAGGAGCTGGACCACGATCATAAGCAACTGGATCAGTACTATTGCTAGGAGGCTATGCCGTGCAAGGAGTGAGTAGCTCAGGCAAGAATTCCTTTGGGACTGGGTCAGGATCAACCACTGAAACGACTGCTTCATCGGCTGGATAAACTTAAGAAACAGAATAAACAACTGCATAATCGACATACATGAGCGAGCGATAAACAGCCAGCCTTCCATATCTAGTCGATCGAGTGATAAAGCATCATTAATTCCATTTATGCATATCCATTTATACATTGATTCTAATATATTACTCTATATCCATATATAGA
>Ga0115851_101237_pt1 | contig 13257 bp, 18 predicted proteins | sample InSIn2gowninarea_FD_83865 | JGI IMG/M metagenome (GOLD analysis project Ga0115851, IMG submission 83865)
CACCCGAATGCACGAAGATGGTGACTCTCTAAGATTCAAGGTAGAAACATGAGTGTATGATTAGTATCCAAATCCAACCCTGATGTTATAGATGGCTATAAATTTATAAGAGAGTTTGAATTTTATAAATTCCTATCCATTTACCAATCTAGGCTTGAGATCCACTTGAGATGGGAGGACGATCTTAAGGGATACGAGGTGAAATATCCAAGGTAGGATTAGATAGGATTCAAAGTTCTTATCCAAGGTAAATGGTTGGAAAAACTCTTGGAAGCTCCTGGAAGAGGAAGATTCAACACTCTTCTTAATTTTCATAAATTTCTAGAATTAACACACACCCAAAAAAAGACAACCTATTGTTCATCAGTGTTGGTGACAAAATGGCCTATAGCAGATTTCCCCCTAAATCCCAAAGTCAGAAAGAGTGGTTGACGACTGAAGTGATTTACATTGTGACAAGTTCAAATCAAGAACAACTAGTTGATATCATCATCTTTTATGATACATTTTAATCATGACATGTTTTTTGAGGGAGGCATACCCATGCTTAGCACATAAGCTAACATTACATGTACAATGATAAAAGTATTGTGTCCACTTATGACAAATTGTTGATCCATGATTGGATGACTGTATGTATGATCATATCCATCATGCTTTGTAACCTTGCATTAGTCTTGAAATTGTAGCCTTGATGGATGGAACTATATCACGGGCAAGCTATCTCATTCACTTGATCATCTGATATATGAGTGTTACAGGTCTATTTGGGCACATCACTCTCATCATTCAGCTCAGTACTTTTAGGGCCCATCAAACCCTAATTCAGTTGCTACATGCCCCAGACAAGTAACCACATTTAATGCCTTCATTCCTAATAGTTTCCTAGCCTTAAACAATCCTGAAATGGCTCCTTCAGGGACCAGTGCAGCCTTGGTCAAGGGTAAATGCTCTGTAGAGCACTAAGGCCCATTCAAGCATGCTCTGCAAAGCACCTAGGCCCACTTTGACCTGCGCTGGGCGAGATTGAGCAAAATATTCATAGGGTTCTAGGAATATTCTTTCATTCTAGATCATTCTAGAAGATTCCCACCTCTTATCCTATCTTATGAGTTCAAAATTGGATAGGGAAGGAATCAAATAACCTCCTATCCTGTCATCCCTTCCTCCATGGAAACTAACTCCCAAATTTGAAAGCCATTCAATGCCCAATTTATGACAAAACCATCTCCATTTCCCTATAAATTGAGCACTCATCATAAGATCAGGGGCTTTACATTGAAGAATTGTAAGGAGATATTGTTGGTTTAAGGTTTGAGATCATAACCAAGTATTGTTATTTCGTCAGAGTGTTGTGATTTTGGTGTGATGAAGGATGGAACTGAAGCTAGATAAGCTAGATAAGTGACATGGGATCAGACTTCTTTGGTTGTAACTCTTCCTTCTACTTAATAAAGTTTTTTACACCTTTTCCCTTATACTTGTCTTTATGTATGATGATTATATGTGTAAATGTTTTCGATTCCATTTTCTTATAGTAGATAGATCTCTTGCTTTGATTGGTTTTTGTCCTCTGTTTATGATTGTAGGTACTGACCAAGCGGATTCAGTTCAAGAAAGAGTGACGGGATATTATCGATGGAGACAAAGGGAAGCGATGGATAACAAGTACGTCCCTTGTATTATTTATCTTCTATAGGAAAAGGTTGAACTCTTTAATTCAATTGTTCTAAGTGTAGCTACCTACTTAGGGAAATTTTGTTTATCCATAGATGAAAAACTCGTTATAAAAAATTACTGACCATACTAGGGATCGACCATCCTTTCGATTATTTTATCCTCATCATAGTACACCCTAGTAGACGTTACATGCTTTCATTGATCTTATTTTAGTCTTTTTGAAGTGTTTTTGGTCAAAAAATTGAGGGTAGATGTCTTTTTATTGGCCTCTCTGGCACCAGCGCAGGCTTGATTAGGGGACAGTGCTCTGTAGATGAACCTTGGCTTAGAGATAGTGCTATACAATGCATTTACTCCCACTTTGACCTCCATTGATCCTCCTTCAACTTAAAAACCCATATTTGGCTTGGATTTTTCCAATTTTGCTTCTAAAGTTGTTTGTTTAAAGATGAATGTTTCTATGGTTATGAAATCAACTTGTATCTCTTCTCCTAGCCCTACATTGACCTTGATTGTTTAGTGTTTCTTCAGAGTTTTCTTTATCATTATCAATTCACTGTCAAAGTTAGTTTATATCGATTAGTATTTTATGAAAAGGAAGTGCCGTAAAGTCTTCATTTCTTTGAAAAAGAAATTGTCGTAAAGTCTTTATTTATTGTGAAAAGTATTGATTGATTGTTTATGCTTCTAGTTCCTTTTTGTTCATCTAAACAGTAAAGGGACTGAAGATAAAAACTTTCATTTTTCGTATTGTAGTTTGTGAATGCTTGATAGGAATATCTAGGGAAATTGCATTAGGTGTGCACTTTTCTCTTTGTCAAAGATCTGATTGCTCTATCCCTTACTAGCTACGATTTTCATTGTTAATTGAATGAAAGAATGTTTCTCATGTTAGTTGCATTCGAGGAATTACAAAGATACATCAGGTGGTGAACCTTGAAAGGAAAATTCTTAAGAAGATCAACTTAAAAGTTATGTCAATCAACCTAATGGAGCATTGCAACTTAACACATAACATTTAGAGGTCTAGGCTAGAGACGTGTTCTGATGTTGTTAAGCATAGCAGTTGTCGCTAACTTGTTTGCGATACATTTTGATTGTGATACCTCATTCTATGTATGTAAGTATATCATAGCACGTCCACGTACCTTTGGGTGTATAGGGTGGTGTTACAGTATGTAAAGTATAAAGGAATGCTCTCATTGTGTGATTTAGCATTAGACAACACTAACACGGATTGGGCCTCCACATAATTTCGGGTATATATGGGAGGACTACATTAGGTTGCTATCCATCCTTAGGTACCTGAGTCAACTGCCTTGTGCACTGTGATACAATGAACACCACATTCAGGGATATTTCTTGCCTATACTTCTCGATTCGCTAGCAGGTATTCTACAGTTCACAGTTGCTTGGTAATCCTTTTGCCTAGATTATCCCTCTTTTGTTTTGTTATGTTATCTTAATTAAAATAAAATTAGTTTACTATGGATAACATCCTCCATGCTCACTCCTTAGTTGATCTTAGGTTGAGACATATGGCAACAACTCCAAAGTCCATCGATCAAGGAATTCCTTTTGATGGGAATCCTAGTTCTTTTCCTCCTTTTGGAAATATTGGTGCTCCTTATATGGCTACATTGTCCCTTCTGGGATTTACCATTGGCTTGCCAGTATGGTTGTTTTCAACCTCCTTGCTTCAAAATGTTGTGATATCTCCACAATCAAGTACTCCTCCAACTAGACAAAATCAACCTCCAGTTGATCCTAAAGCTAACCCTATACCTTCTTTATCAGTTTTTTCTTCCTCCCCTTCTTCCTCTTCTCCTGGTGAAAGTATTGAAACTGGTAAACATGTGGCTAAGAAGAAGAAGAAGAAAATTTAGTAGGGGGCAACCAAGCAACCATTTCCTTGAATACAACTTCTGATGAGAAATAGTCTGATAAGCCTCACAAAGCTCGGCATCACTTTGTATAGGAGACAATCTTCTTTGAAATTGTCTTGATATTCCTCAAATCTTAGAAGATTGGTCTTCTTGTTCACAATGTCTCATGTCATCAAAAACTGGGGATCATGCTAGTGACACATCATCAACTAGTGGTAGTAAAGTTCATGGAAATAAGGGAAAAGTTAAGTTTCTATGTACATTATGTGAAGGGAATCACCCCGTTCACCTTTGTTCCTATTTGGATGAAGCCAAAAGAATGTTGGATAACCATCCTACTTCACCGCAGCGACTTCCATTTGGTTACAAGAGACTCTCCTTTAATCCTTCACTAGTTGATAAAGAGACTGACCCAAACGAACGGTTGGTCAAACCCACTCTCTCTAAATGTGAATCACATGAGTCTATACCTAGCCAATCACAAGTCAAGAAAAGAGTTGACCTGATTTCACCTTTAGTTAATCGTACCTTTTGTTAGAGTCGGTCTAGTCAGCCCTCCGTCAGGGATCAAAACTCTTTATGCATTTCATTTCTAGGTGTCCCATTCCATCCACTCAGCTACATTCCTCTAGGGGCATGCCATAATCTGACGGAGAGAATCATGCTAGTTATCTCCCCCCCCCCCATGTCTGGCTCCTGCTGGCTCAGGTTTTTGTCAATAAAATCACCAAACTCCACAATAGTCAAAGTCTGGTCCTTTAATGGATAAAAGTCATCTTTAGTCATTAGGTTTAGGAATTCATCAATTTGGTCTCTGAAACATGTCCAGTAAAGCCATGCAGGCCAAAAGGAGGCCCTTACACACCATGGTTCAGAGAGCTTCATCGTCACGTCGATAGACTTCGACTCTTCTTCAAAACTATGTTTTGAAGAAAAGTCAAACAAGGTCATTTATGACAAAATTTTCCAAAAAATTGCCAGTGAACTTTTCAGAGGTAGTCATGGTTTCCATGGCCAAATGCTTTATCATACAGTCCCTGTAAATATGTGCCAAAAATTTCATCATTTGAGCCAAAATGTTAAAGGGAAAGACAAAATCAGTGTGTTCTAAAGTCAATGAAAAAGTGCAAAACACAACATTAGAAAAATGGGTTTTCAAGGAAGAAAAAATTAAACCCATCTCTTCCAAGCCTATATATACTTTTTTTTTCCCAAATCAAAGCCATTGTGCTCTTACAATACTTGGAGAAGACATTGAAAAGGTGCAAGTGTGAGATTGGAGAGCTTGAGTGAGTGGGAGCAAGTTTTAGAGCACGCGGCACACATACCCAAGAGAGCGGCGCACTCACTGGGCACAATGCACACACAACCAGCCTGTAGTTGAAGCTTTACATAGGCATGGGGCATACCTAGTGTGCGGCGCACTGGGATTTGCATGCGACGCACACAGTGCAAGGGCCGAAAAATGTTGCCAAAGCACTCCAAATTTTGGTGAATGATATCAAATCAAGAGATCGGCCTTATGACACCTCTGGTCCATCAAATTTTATCAATGATATGATGTTTATAAGATGTTTGAATGTCACCCAAAAGCATAAGGTCAACCATGAGAAAATCACCAAGAAAACGATGGCTGGGGTTGCCAAAATTGTGTTGTTAGTGCTAAGGTTTCACTCCACTCACCTTTTTCACCTCACCTTTCATTTTTCCCATCTCCCCTTGATCATTTTTCCTAAAACCCCACCCTAAATCACTATCATAACCCTCTCCCTATTCCTCCACTATTTGGTCAACATAAAGTCACCATAAGACTAGATCATTGTGCAAGAAAGGTTGTGGAAGAGAGGTGCATGGTCAGAGGGTTAAAGAGTCAAACGATTAGGAGAAAATTTGGGTGATTTCATAGCGCGCGGCACACACACCAAGGAGGGCGGCACACTCATTGGGTGTGACGCACTGGGATCCCGTCCATAGTGTAAATCCGCCACTGGTGTGGCGCACTCAGGGCACGCGACGCACTGGGCATTACGCGTGGCGCACATAGATATAAAGCCCATAAAACAATAAATTTGCATAAAACTTTTTGGATGCCCATCAAATTTGAAAGGTAGGCAACCTACCTCCACTCTTGTATCAAACTTGAGAGGAGTAGCATGGTTTTGGGAGTATAAATCAAATGCCAAAATTTTTATAAATTAAACAAGAGAAGACACAAAGGAATCATGGTCCTAGGGTTTGTGCTACAGTAATATTGTTGCCAAGTTGTTTTCCTACCCTATCCCTATCACTAGTTTCCATGTATCATTTTCCCCTAATCATTACCCTAACACCACTAAAATCACATTCCCTTTTTTACCCTCCTCATATGGCTCAAAAAACCCAAACCCTACCAAAATAAATTCAAACCCTACCCCATCAACACCATAACCAAACCACTCCCAAATCCCTGACAAATCTATCCCTTTAACCCCTATTCCCATTTCATCATTCCTCTCCTAATCTTCCCTATTTTATTGTCCCCTTGGTGACAGATTTTCAGAGCAACTACTAGTTTCATTAGAATCAGAGGGCAGCATAAAACCCAGGATACAAACAGCAATAATGGCACCCAAAGTTTCATTAGAGTATGAGGAGGAGCCCCACAGTGACACATCTTCAAGAGAAAGGGCCCATAGGAGACATCACCGGAGTGGCAGACACCTTAGAGATGAGCCAAACACCCTCACTGAGCTGCAAGCATGCCCTCTTGCCACGTCTTGTTTTCAGCACTTGGCATGTTATGAATTTTGTCAAAAGGTGGCAAATGTCAGAGTCCATCATTAGTTGGCCCATCTTTTTGCATGTCATCTACAGGGTGGTCAATCTGTCTTGGTTGGGGTCACTTTCACATTAACAACCGAAACCATATCAGTGGCGACAAGCATATCGAACATTGGGGAACAGTGGCATAAGAAAAATAAGGTGGAGAGGCATCATTATGAGCCTTACATCAAGGACAGCTCTTTGAGCCAACTCACCAGAGTTATTCCATTCAGATTTTTGTGGGATAAGTATGCCCCGCTCTTGAAATTGATCATGAAGTACTTCAGTTGTGAAGGGAGGTTTTCTCGCCTTTATGCCTATCACATCAGGTTGCTCATGCACTTCACCAAGGTGTGGATGATGAACCTCTCGTTTTTCATTTGCAACAACGTAGAGAAGATGAAAAACTTCATGTAGCACAAGACCCCTCGACAGCAGCTAAACAGTGTCTATCATTTTGATCTTATCCAGATTTTGGTGGACCATAAGTTGGGATTGTAGGGTATTGCTGGGAGGACTTCATCTCCCGTGATTTCTTCAGCACTCCACTGGTGGTATCAGAGGTAGAGCAAAAAGTAGGGGGTCCTTCACATCAGTATGAGTGCCATGAGACTGCTACCATGCCAATGTACATGACATAACAGAAGGGCAGTAGACCTTTGTTTGCAGCAGCAAAGTGAGTGTTATCTCCACCCGAGGTGGAAGGGGCCTTGCTTCTGACATCAGCATCACAGGAGCAGGGCAGAGGTAAGGAGCTACTACCTGATGAGAGGCCTTCTGGAGAGCCATCAGGTGAATGAGAGACTGAGTTTGTTCTCCTTCACGATGATGACACCGATACAGAGCCAAAAAATGCAGAGTTTAGAGAGGTCATCCAGGAACAACACTCAGATATTGAGGCATTGTCCCTTGACTTGGATAGGGCCAAGTGGAACATGAAGTACCTGGAACATAGAAACAAGTAGCTAGAGGATCATCAGGCGATCATGGAGCTGAAAAACATTCGTGAGCATCGCCAAGCTGCTCAAAGAGGAAGGGTTGAGCTCACATCTTTGGAGCAAGAAATCAATGAGGATCGAGAGACCAACCTTGAGAGGGTCAACATGCATTTGGAGAGGCTACTAGACAAGGCCAACAAGGACCTTGCACTATTGAGACACATGGAATTTCACTACCGGGCACAAAACATGAGCGCCAAGGCCCGAATAAAGAGTTTAAAGGCAAAATTGAGAAAGGCAAAAAGGAGGGCAAAAGAGGCAGAAGAACAATATAGGCTTAGAATATTGGCTGAGACTTCATTGACTCAGCATGGCACCCCATAGAGAACCTCCTGCCCAAATTTCAACAAATTTGGGGAATTTTTGGTTGCAAGGTAATTTTTTGGGCAAAAAATAGAAATTCTCTCCCACGCTAAAATTCTAGAGCTCTAAATGAGGAATGGTTTGCATTTTTGGATTCATCATGGGAAATCATGACTACTGGTGTCCAGGCAAGAAATTTTGACAAGATCTGGGTCTCCTAAAGGTCAAAAAACACCCAAAAATGGCCTCTCTGCCACTTTTTTGACAAACAGAAAGCAGTCTTGAGAGAATGAAGATTTGGAGGGGCAAATGAGCACCAAATTCAAAAATTCTAGTCGGGTTGGAAAGTAGACAGGACAAGATTTCCAACAAGCCCATTTGGACATAGTTTGGACACTAGAAAGTGCCCCAAAATAGGCCCCAAAGTGGCGTGACGCATAGAGAAATTGGCACGACGCACAAGGAAAAACTGCCAATTTGCTCCCGTTTCGCGAAATTTTGGTTCGCAAATTCTCCAAGTGGGCCCAGTCATCTACACTTTGTTTTTTGGCATGAAAGGTGGCATTTAAAGTATTTTCTCTCCAAATGGGCTTCTATCCAAGTGGCGAAGGAAGGTAAAATGTCAGCAAGGCCAAATGTCATGTTTGTAACGCTACACCTGTAGTTGATGGTTGGCTCTCCATCTCCATTTTGTAATGATTCGAGTAACTCCCCAATCCTTGGGCATTCTATTTCTTCCTCACAGCAATCTAGAAATTACAACAAACAAGATAACAATAAATGTTGTACGGCCTCCTTGACTTTCGTGCCCACTTTCAGCATTAAATGTTGTCGTATGACCAACATCAAATGCGTTGTACGGACTGTAATAAATGCATTGTACGGCCCTCGTTTTCTGTGCAAAAAAACAACAAACTGCTCCTTGATTTTATGCAAACCACTCCTCGAAAATCATGCTAAAATCTACCTTTCACTGTGTTCTGAATCAGCTGTACAAATCTACTCAACTTCTACCTTGGAATGTGTGCCAAGCTGTGGTCTCCTTCTCCTCCATATTCAGAAATCTCTCTTGCTCTCTTATTCTCTTTCTCCCAATCTGCTCATAAAAGAATGAATGATTTTTTCCTCATTTTCCTCATTTAATCTAACCCCATGTGACTTTTGGGTGATCCAAGTGACTTTTGGGTGATCCCTAAATCCAATGGCTGAAATAGATTGAGATCTAAGGTTGAGATTAAATGCTCATTTAAATCTCACTTTTTATTTTTTAATTCACCCCACTTTAATAAAGACCCACTTATTCATTTATTTCCAAAGTCACTTTTCCTTTCTAATTTTACATTGACTTTATTAAAGTCACTTTAAAATTAGACTTTAGTAACTTTATCACTTAAAGTCACTTTTAAATTAGATTTAACTTTATAAAAATTATAAAGTCACTTTAGGAGAAAAATTAAATAATTTTGGACACTTTTCCCTAGGCCAAAGATCAAAACCTTAGAGAACCACCTGTCCTTCGGTACCAAATTTCAACATTCTATATATAGGTGTCTAAGGAGTCACAATATAATTCAGCCGACCTAACAATAATAATATAAAGCCACAAAAATAACAATAGAGGGATTCTATGGGGCACAGTAATAACAATATGGGGTCAATAGGGGCACAACAATATTAATAAGGGGTATAACTACAATAGTAATGGGGTAATCACTAGTATTATAGGGACCCAACAAATAATATTTTGTATACGAAGCACACATGTTAAGGTGTATTTTGAAAATAACTTTAAGATGTCTAAAACTGCATTACGATAGGCCCGCATCCTAGTATGTTTTGCTTGATACTCACCTCTGACTTGCTTTATTACCAATTCGGAGTCACCATATACCAAAATCATTTTTGCATTCAACTCTCTAAGAATTTTAAGGCTGGCAATTAGGGCTTCATACTCCACTTCATTGTTTGAACATTCAAAGGCCATCTTGTAAGAGAAAACCCTCACGCTGCTTGGCACTTTGTTTAGGGCGGAGAAAGGACTGCGTACCCAAATTCTGATTCCAACGCCATCATTGCCTACTGCTCCATCAAAATTCATGGTCCATAAGCCTTCTTCCTCTTCTTGCAAGCACTGGAAATCTGTTTGTTGTACCTTGAATGCTTGTTGTCTGCTGCTTTTAGCTGAGTGCCCAACATTTTGTTCCTTTTCTTGTTCTTCTTTCTTCAAAATTTCTCTAAAATTTTATGTTATTTTTGGAATGTCATCTACTTCTACTATCTGACTATCTATATCATTTAAACTATCTGAAAACAAAAAAGAAGACTCTAAATCTGTGTGTACATAGTTAATAGGATGATTTATAGGTTTCTCCTTGCTTGTGATCATATATTTCACTTTTTGTTCCCGGTATAACTTTCTCATTTATCCAAACACCAGGATTGTTGCATAGGAGAAATCCAGCTGTAGTGTCCCCTTCAATTTCACTACCCAAGACTTGGAAAGAAGCATGCAAAACCTTGGAGGAATGTCTGTTACCACCACATCCATCAGAACATTTTTCATAGGAAGCTGATCCAAACTCACAACTAAGTCTTTGATGAGTCCTATACATATTACTCTACTGGAATCGAATGAATAGAGATCATGATATTGCCGGGTGATGTCTAGACCAAGCTTATCCATGATAGCCTTGGGCATGAGATTGTGAGAAGCTCCGGAATCGAGCATGGTATTATGCAACACAAAATCATGCAATCTCAAACTAATGTAAAACGGAGGCACATCACTCAGGAGACTCACCATTTGATGCCGATCCAAAAATCATTTCAGGTTGATCATCTTCTACATTCACCATGTCCGACATTGGGTCCAAATTCAGCATTTTAGAAATATGTCCTCTATAGTTGCTATTCTTCATTATTTCAGTCAAGGGGATGGATACCTCTAACTTAGAAATCTCATTCTCTAAGCTAAAAGTGGGAGTCTTTTCTACCTCTTTATCTGGGATCTCTTTCCTTTCCTTTTCCTTTGATATAGCTTGCTGCTATGGTTGTTCTACTGATTTTGATTTGCTGCTCTTTGGACCAATTCCTTCCTTTCCCTTCCTTTGTGTAGATGATGAGTCATTTTTTGCTGCTTCAACCTCCTTTTTCTGAATTGGTTTGGCCGGCACATCTCTGTTCCTAAGTGAATATCGCTGCTACTGTGCAGACAGAGCATTCATATACCCCCTTTGATATTCTTATGATTCTTCTTCCAAAACCGTGCCACTATCTAGAATAAAATCTGTGTCTTGGTGTGTAGATGAGCTCATTGCACATTCCTCTTCTTCAGTAACATACGTAGGTAGCTCATCTGGAGTAGAAAGGTGGTTTTCTTCACCTATCACATTTCCGTCCTCATCTGAATCTGGTTCATGCAAAAAAATTTGTTGTAAAGGTGTTTGTACCTGCTGTTGTGCTGCCTGCTCTTGGTTTCGTTCATCTCTCTGTCTCATTCTCTATTGTGGCTGCTATTGGCCATGAAAGTTAGGATTCCTAACTTGTGGCTCAGGCTTTTCAAGTTTTACCCTTTCAAGCATCTGTTCTACCTTTTTGAGCAGTTGATCCATTGAAGAAGATTCTTTTTTTACAATAGTTTTCTTCTCTGCTTTTGCTCTAGCTCTTTTGGACAATAGATTTTCTTCAATGCTCAGTGCTATTTTCTGCATATCTTCCATTGTGACTGGTTCTCTCTCTCTTAATTGATAGGTCATATCAGCATCGAAACCATCTGGAAACTTCATCATGGCTAGTCCTACAGGTGGCTTCAGATGATCTGGAATTTCGTTATAGAATGCATTAAATCTAACACAGTAACCTTGGACCGACTCACCAGCGTTTCGTTTGATTTGTTCATATTCGGCCAGAATTTGGAGGGGATTCCTTTTCACTTCCCACTGGTTCAAAAATTGTCTTTGTAGCTTTGCCAAGGTTGCGGTTCGTGCTACCATAAAACCTCTGAACCATTTCTTGACTTCACCTGCAAATGTCTGCACAAAGAGTCTCATTCCCACATTTTCCTCATCAATCTCGTGCAGTTCATAGAAGTCTGCCATCTTGTCTACATGTTGCTGAGCAGTGATTCTATTTTGAGTTCCATCAAAAAATGGGATTTTACTTTGATAATCTGAGGGCATATCATCTAGAACTTGAGGCAGAACAAGGGGTGCAAGCCAGGTTGCGATCACTCGATGGATTTGACCTTGGAGGTGTTGGAGGAGTGTGCGCAGTTTGCAAGGGGATAGCAATCGGAGTTTGGGGCTATTCTGCAATATAATTATCTTTCAATTGGTTAGCTCTTTTTGTTTCTAAGTCCACAAGAAATTGCGGATTGGGGACAGTATAGCCGACAGCACTTTCAGACTTAGACTCAAACAATGATATTTCGAACAGCTCGTCAAACTCAGCTCTTCAAGATACTCAAAAATGTCGTGACATGAATGGGATTTGAACACGGAAGTTATGGTGCTTTCTTGACAAAGGAGTTTTGGAATCAAATTAGGATTGTCATAAATGTGAGGAGGATCTGGGTCTAGATTGGCTCTGGCATATCGTCTTGAAGCCAACGTGCTATTGAGAAAAATCACATGACACAACTAATTTACTCAGCCTATCCAATCCAAAGCTCATCATCCGAAAGCTTAGAATTATTATGAAACAAGGGGATTTGATTTCAGTTTGATTAGTTCCCCAATATGGTCGCCACTATGTTAGCACCTAAATCTGCCCTAGGCTGAATGAAGGCAAAAATTAGGGTAACCACAAACAACGTTCAATCTGGTAGCTAGCCCTACTAGAACAGGAGAGGGCTCTCCCCGAGTCATGCTCACTGAATAAATACTTGAAAATGGTCTAAGATGACTTGAAATGAAATATTTACCTTAGGCTAGTAAGTGAATAGGGATTCGGGAAACAATTTTTATGAATGGCCGAGCTTCTGGGATGGTATGGGACCGGTGCTCAGCAAAGAACAAAGAATTTAATACAAAGGCACATATTATTCCATGAGGAAAGGTAGGCGGAAAATGTAGCAATTTAGTTTGAGGTACCGCAGCATGAATAGATTGCTGAAGAAAGTGAAGAGGGCATAGTCCTATGAATCCTTTTCAACAGAAGAATAACACTGTACATGAAATTTTCCCACAGGCAGAGCAATAAAAATTGAATTCTACCTAATCTCACTCAAAATTTTTTACTGAAATGAAACATGAATTAAATTATCGAACATAACAAGATACATATGGAACATAAGAACACATTTGATACACTCACAACCACAAGAATCTCATGAAATAGAGCCGCTGCCTTTCATTAATTCTCTGTCAAAATTACATAGTGAAGAAACAGAGTTTCTTTCCCACAGTCTCTTGGAAGTTACAAGCCAACCAACCTTTTGCAAATAGCTTGCATATAATATATAGAATGTGTGAGGAAGAAATAGAATGCCCAAGGATTGGGGAGTTACTCGAATCATTACAAAATGGAGATGGAGAGCCAACCATCAACTACAGGTGTAGCGTTACAAACATGACATTTGGCCTTGCTGA
>Ga0115851_101243_pt1 | contig 13245 bp, 12 predicted proteins | sample InSIn2gowninarea_FD_83865 | JGI IMG/M metagenome (GOLD analysis project Ga0115851, IMG submission 83865)
TAAGTCCCTCGGGAAATCCATTTCCTCTTCCATGTAGTCACTCACCTTCCAATTTCAAGCATCCCCTTCTTTGCTTCCTTAGTACCTTGAGTGATCAATCTCTTGGCAAGGCTACCTCACATAAGAAAAACCTTCTCATCGAAGGCATACCTCCGCCTTGATTTCATAACACATCACATTTGTCATGGCATACCTCATGGAGATCAGTGCATATCACAGGGTTCCAGTGTCACTGCAATGGCCTGGTTCCTAAATTCTTTGGCCCCATTATATTGTTGGTACACATTCTTATATCATTAGGGTAATATTGTTTGCTTGGGAGTCAACCTCACATACTTGGTATAGCTAGTTTAGTAGTTCTCCTATGTCATAAACATACAAGTTTCATGAGATTCATCATATGAATTTCAAATCAATTTAAAAACATACTTTCATCAGTAGATTTATTTATGAGGTTAACCATAAAATTTTAAATCAATTCAAATCATAAATTTAATAGAGAAATTCTTCAAACTGATAATTAATACTTATCTCTTTAGTTACTCTTTTCTTCCTTGACTTTGCAATCATTGAGTGGGGTGTACACTACATAGTTCCACACAGTCTCCAACTTCATCCTTACTGAGAAATATCCACACAATCCATTGCTAAGCACTACAAGAATTCAGAGCATGTCTTCACCTATTAAGCACTATAGGAATCCATATAATGCCTCCACCTATTAAGCACCGATGAGTTAATTTCTCCACTTAGTCTCCAACTAGATATATCTTTAAATCAAACTGATAATAACCCAAAGAATAAAGTGTTTCCACCTGCTAAGCACTATAGGAATCCACCATACACTATGTCTTCACCTATTAAGAAATACAGGAATCCATAATATACTATGTCTCCACCTGCTAAGAAATACAGGAATCCATAATACACTATGTCTCCACCTGCAGATATACTACTCCACGCAGTCTTTTCATATAGCTCCAAATTGGCTTCCTCATGCTCACATCCTAGTGAGCATGGGCATATTTATTCTTCCACCAATTACTCACCTATCTAGGCCCAGGTAACCCTAATTATTGGTAGTATACCTTTCTCAAGGCTTTCCTCTATGGGCCCCCATTAGCTAATGCCCTATCAATGCCTAAGAAACCACCAATCCGGGTAGTATACCTATCTATTGAGAAATGGCAACAATAAATTCTAGTTTAATTTGTCCTCGAATTAAACTCTAAATTAAAATCGAATTCTATTCTCACAACAATTGTAAATAGTTAATTAAGTTTAACTAGCTTAGGAATTTCGAGTTGGAAGTCTTTCTGTAGTCATGTACACGTTCTCCCTAAATTTTAGGGGTCCAGTATGAGTTTAAATTGAGTTGTAATTAGATAACTTAGTTTATTGTTTTATGGTCAATTAAATTAGTTCTAACTATTTGTGGAACTAATAGAGGACTAACAGTCAGTTTGTGCACTGCTGCATCCACAAGTGTTACTCCAGTTAACTGTGTAGAAATTTTGAATAATAAACACTTATTCACAGAGATTATCCTGATTATACACTATTGCGGAATACATGCACAATACATAATCTCCTCTACATTGATCATCAATTTTGCAGCATCAAAAACAATGAAACATCAATCGCATGCACACATTAACACAGTATGTAACCCAGGAAAAGCTTACAGCTGAAAACCCCACACTATCTGTATATTATAATGATTGAGAACATGTAACAATACATAGTATAATACTCCTCACAAGTCCCAGTACTATCTCCTCCTGTTACACACAAAACTAGCTCAGATCCGAACAAGTCACAAGTTCAAATCTCCTCTGTTGCTTTGCCTGCCTCCACTGCACAATCCCAAGTGAAAATCACGTGAGCACAGGCTACAATTACCTTGGTATTGGCCCACACTACGCAGTCCTCATTGGCATAACTCAATCCCATTGATTGTGCAAGATCTCATGCACAACTATAGTCACAATTGATAGTAATCTCAACCTCTAACACATGTCTCCGCTGAACTGTACATGCACTGAGTTAACTGATGTATTCTTCAGTTGATTTGTGAGTTAATAATTAGTGAATTAATTAATATTTAATTCACACAACTCATCACTAGTGTATTCTTTAGTTAGACTAAAATACAACTAGTTCAACCAAGTCAAACTGAACACAACTCCATCAACTCCACAATCAACTCCACCAAACTCAACCATATGAGTTCTAACTGAAGTCCTGCATGCAATAGCTCAACTGACCCACAAAGAAAGCATATTTCCTTTTGACAGCTACATGTGCCACATCTGTAGCTCAAACTGAAGTGCTCCAAGAGGATAAGATAATGTTTATAGTCCAAATATTATTATGAGACAATAATATTCGATTGTTCTATTTTTAGCCTAGAAGTCTAAAAATAGAAACCTGCCTATATGTCTAAAACTAGAAGTCCATCTATTTTTATCAACATGACCAATCATCCACAAATAGCATCCTGCAACTCATAGACCATGAGCCATATGTCTAAAAATAGACTTTGCACCAAAAATAGCCCGCGGGCCCACTTAGTGAAGGCGACTTCTTTCCGCTAAGCTCCATCATCTTGCTGCATTCTCAACACTCCATCTCAACAAGATATGGATTACCAACAACCTCTATCCTGCCTCAGTGGTATTCGAATTTGATCCTGGTGAGCGCCTTCGTCAAGATATTTGCATCCTGATCCTCCGTTGGAATGTATGAAAGTAACATGATTCTCCGCTGCACACAATATCTGATATGATGGTACCTGATGTCAATGTGCTTGGATCTATCATGAAATACAGGATTAGCTGAGAGTTTAATGCAACTTTGGTTATCACAGTAAATCACAGTAGGCTCCAAGCAAGAACGGAACAACCCGACCAGGATCTTCCTCATCCATATAGCCTCGCATTCAGCCAAACTTGCTGCCATATACTCAGCCTCTACTGAACTGAGTGCCACGGATCTCTAGTTCCTACTGTACCAAGAAACTGCTGTCGACTTGATACTGAAGACCCCTCTTGATGTGATTTTTCTATCCGTTGGGCTCCCTGCCCAATCTACATTCGTGAAGCCACATAGCTTCACCTCATCCTCCTGTCTGTACCACAATCCATATCCCGATGTGCCTCTGAGATAATGCAATACATGCTTGCGTGCCTTCTAGAAGAGCTTGGTTGGCTTAACCATAGCTTGTGAAAGCTGGTTAACTGCATAGCATATATCGGGTCGTGTATTGACCAGATACATAAGCGACCCCACCAACTGTCGATAAATAGTGGCATCCACTTCTTCTGCTGAAGTGGCATCCTCCTTCCTCCAACCTCCAGGAAGAGGAGTGTCAACAGGCTTGCAGCCATGCATGTTGAAATTTTCCAGTATCTCCCGAGCATACTTACCCTGAGAAACAAATAGTCCATCACTACACTGCCAGATTTCCAATCCCAGGAAATAATGAAGGAGGCCCAAGTCCTTCATCTCAAACTCCTTAGCAAGATCATCCTTGCATGAAAGTATCAATAGCTCATCACCCATTAGAATCAAATCATCTACATAAAGTACAATGATAAGAAACTTACCCTCCACCACAATCTGGTATAGATTAGGATCCGCCTCACTCTTGGAGAATCCAAGTTTGGTGAAATAACTGTCTATTCGTGTGTACCAAGCACGTGGTGCTTGTTTCAACCCATACAACGCTCTCTTGAGCCTGCACACATGTGACTCACTGCTGAAGATCTCGAAACCTTCGGGCTGTTCTATGTACACCTCCTCCTCAATGACTCCATTGAGGAACGCAGTCTTCACATCCATATGATGAATGTGCCACCCCATCTGCGCTGAGAGAGCAAGAATCGTCTGTATGGAAGAATACCTTGGGACAGGTGCAAAGGTCTCCTCATAATCGATCCCCTCTATCTTTGAAAAGCCTCGGGCAACAAATCTTGCCTTGTACTTCTCCACACTCCCATCAGCTGCCTACTTAACTTTGTAGATCCATCTTGAACCCACCACTGATTTCCCTTCCGGTCTTGGGACAATCTCCCATGCACTGTTTCTGACAATCGAATCATACTCTTCCACCATGGCATCTACCCATGCGGGATCCTCCACAGCTTCCTCGAAAGAGGATGGCTTAGTCACAACACATTTGCTCACAAGATCCATGTATCCAGTGTACCGATCAGGTGACTGTCTCTGTCTACGTTGAGCTATAGGTGGTCCTACAAACTTCTTTGCATATTGAGCCAGTCACTCAGCTTCTGTCATGCGCTTTCACCCTCTGATGGTTGGCGCTACATGAGTGGTCTCTTCCACTCCATGAACCTCGTCCTATGGCTGATCCACATCCTGAAGCTTATCCTTAGGAACTAATAGCTCCTCATATGCATGCAAGTGTGGCTCCCTCTCAAGCGAACACTTCATGGATTTCTCCTCCTGAAATTTTATATCCTATCGCACAACAGTCTTGCCACTGTCTAGAAAATACACACGATAGTTGTGGGGCATATCAATGTACCCCACAAATATCCCAACCTCCGTGGTCGGCTCTAGCTTCTTCTTGGCATCCTTCGTCACATGCATGTAAACGTTAGAACCAAAAATCCTCAAATGAGAAATATCAAGTCTCTTACCAGAATAAGCCTCCTCGGGTGTACTCATGCCAAGTATCCTGTGAGGACAATGGTTCTGCACATATACTGCTGTATTGCATGCTTCTGCCCACAAGTGAAGGGGTAGGCCCCGATCATGCAACATCACTTGTGCAGCACCCATGATCGTTCTATTCTTCCGCTCAGCAACCCCGTTCTGCTGTGGGTTATGGGGAGCTATGAGCTCTCTTCAAATCCCTTCTGCACTGCAGAAATCCTTGAACTAGCTAGAGATGTATTCACCACCATTGTCGCTCCTATGAGCCTTCACCTTCTTCCTTGACTCCTTCTTGACCAGTGCTTTGAACTCACAGAACTTAGAATATGTTTCACTCTTCTTTTGCATGAAGAAGATCCAGCACTTACAAGAGAAATCATCAACAAAGATCACATAATACCTGTGTTTTGCTGTCGAAGCTACTGAGAAAGGTCCACACACGTCTGTGTGAATTCTCTCAAGGATCATCATGGCACGACTATCCTTCTCGTGAAAGGTGGCTTTCACAAACTTTCCCAAAGTACACCCCTTACACTGATCTGACTACGCAAGTGTGCCTTTAGGAAGCCCTATAGTGATCTGATGCAGTATCTTCAAGGCTCCATGGTGAAGTGACCCAATCTCCTGTGCCACAGCTTGCCATCATCCCGGATCACCAATCCTTCTGCCTTGCATGCCATTGCTACGCAGCCATCTACATGCAACTGATAAAGGTTCCTCACTCGAACCCCTATCTTCTAGGTTTCTCCAGTTGTCTTGCCGCGCAGGAAAGCCTTTCCCTCGCTGAAAACAACATCATATCCCTTGTCTTATAACATCACCACAGAGATAAGATTCTTCTTCAATCTGGAACATGCATCACTTCCTTCAGTACGAAGGGTTTACCAGACTCCCTCTCAAAGGAAATGGTACCGATACCGGTCACACTGTATCTACCATCATCTCCCATCTCGATGTGCACTCCAAGATCTTTCTCCTCCAGATCAGAAAACAAATCTCGATCTCCTGTCATGTGAAAAGATGCACCACTGTCCAAGAACCACACCGATCCCATCACACTTGAAATCAAGCATGCGATCAATGAAAAATCAAGCTCAAACTGCGAGGCTAGAGCCTCTCCTGCTGTAGATCTAGCAGCTTGCTTGTTCTTCTTCTTCTGTGGACAATTTGTGGCATAGTGTCCGTGCTGGTGATAGTGAAAGCACTTCACCTTGGACATGTCCTGCTTCTTGCCTTTCGCACCAGAATGAGAAGCTTTCTTGTTCTTCCCCTTCTTGCTTTGGCAGCCAAAGCGCAATTTTCTTCATTAGGTCCCTTTGATGAAGATCCGTCCCTGGTATTCCACCTGATCTCCTCCTGCATAAGATTTGACCGAAGTCTCTCCCATCCTGGAAATTTCTCCCAACCATTGAAAAAGTTCTGATAGGAATGCCACCTCTTCGGAAGACCAAGGAGAGCCAAGCTCACCAAGTCCTCATCATCGACAGTCACCCCCACACTTCCCAGCTCATCCCTGCACTGAGTGAACTTTGTGAGATACTTGGGCATACTGTCTCCTTCTCACGCTTGATGTTCTAAGTTTATCCTTGAGTGCCAAATTCCTCTGGTCACTCTTGCTTTGGAATAGATCTATCAATGCTTTCCACATCAAGTATGGAGAAGCCTTTCCATGCAGGCTAGAAACAATGTGATCCTTCACACCCTCCAATGGAATCCTTCGACACTTTTCTATCTTCTTTTGCCAAGCATCAACTTGAGCAGTATCAGTAGGCTTTGGGACCTCAGCCTCTATGAAATCCTTCAGCCCATTATCATCTAACACCGCCTCCATCCTGTCCTTCCATGCAATATAGTTCGAGCTGCACTCAAGAGCATACTCCAAACGCAATTTGTTGAAAGACATTGCAACGTTGACACCAAGAAAACACTGCTGCAAATTCGAATTCCACTAGCTCAAAACTCAATCGTCTCTAATCTATAATTTGTGAGAACAAATTATTTCTTGTACAGATATTGACTGTATGGGCTTTCACCGGATATCTCACCTTCCAAAGGAAGGATGAATCTAGAGGCTACCTAGCCTGATTACAGACTCTGCCTGAAGAAATAAGATGTAAACACTTTCTGAATAATAGATCTGATGATCAACCTGGCTCTGATACCATGTAGAAATTTTGAATAATAAACACTTATTCATAGAGATTATCCCAATTATACACTATTGCGGAATACATGCACAATACATAATCTCCTCTACGTTGATCATCAATTTTGTAGCATCAAAAACAATGAAACGTCAATCGCATGCACACATTAACACAGTATGTAACCCGGGGAAATCTTACAGCTAAAAACCCCACACTATCTGTATATTATAATGATTGATAACATGTAACAATACATAGTACAATACTCCTCACAAGTCTCAGTACTATCTCCTCTTTTTACACACAAAACTAGCTCAGATCCGAACAAGTCATAGGTTCAAATCTCCTCTGCTGCTTTGCCTGCCTCCACTGCACATTCCCAAGTGAAAATCACGTGAGCACATGCTACAATTACCTTGGTATTGGCCCACACTACACAGTCCTCATTGGCATAACTCAATCACATTGATTGTGCAAGATCTCATGCACAACTATAGTCACAACTGATAGTAATCTCAACCTCTAACACCTATCTCCACTGAACTGTACATGCACTGAGTTAACTGATGTATTCTTCAGTTGCTTTATGAGTTAATAATTAGTGAATTAATTAATATTTAGTTCACACAACTCATCACTAGTGTATTCTTTAGTTAGACTAATATACAACTAGTTCAACCAAGTCAAACTGAACACAACTCCATCAACTCCACAATCAACTCCACCAAACTCAACCATATGAGTTCTAACTGAAGTCCTACATGCAATAGCTCAACTGACCCACAAAGAAAGTGTATTTCCTTCTGACAGCTACATGTGCCACATCTGTAGCTCAAACTGAAGTGCTCCAAGAGGATAAGATAATGTTTATAGTCCAAATATTATTATGAGACAATAATATTCGACTATTATATTTTTAGCCTGGCAGTCTAAAAATAGAAACCTACCTATATGTCTAAAAATAGAAGTCCATCTATTTTTACAAACATGACCAATCATCCACAAATAGCATCTTGCAACTCATAGACCATGATCCATATGTCTAAAAATAGACATAGTCTAAAAATAGACTTTGCGCCAAAAATAGCTTGCGGGCCCACTTAGTGAAGGTAACTTCTTTCCACTAAGCTCTATCATCTTGTTGCATTCTCAACAAACTAAAGATTCCCTCATGAGAAACTCATGCATGTCAGTTCAGAGAAAGACCTAATTGAGACTAGAGTGTAGGGACAATGTACTATGAGTTGCATGATACATTGAGTTGCAAATATCATGCATGCAATCAGAGAAGGACCTATGTTTGGATTGTGCAATTTTGGAAGCATGAATTCCCTTTAAGTATGAGCTATTCATCTAGGAATTGTGCAAGGAAATAAGAGCTTGGCAGGGAATGGAAATTGTCTAAGTGTTGGCTAATAGCGGGCTTGTGAGGCAGAGAGTTGGGCATACTTGTGCATAATTGTTCTAAGGAGAACACGATTTGTATCTTCACTCATATTTATGATTTAATGCAATATAACTAGGCAGGGTTTTGAGTTGTGGCTTTCCTCAAGAAAAATTATTGTGTTATGTGCCATTGATTTGTCTTCTTCTTGTTCATACTGTTTTCATCGATCTATTGGCTTCCACTGGTTGAAAGTCGAAGTAGATTCTTGTCTCATGCTTTAAAAAATTGCATGGGATTGTGAATCTATAGGAAATTTCTACATGGTATTAGAGATGGATTCAAAATACTAGAGGAGATTTCAAAGTTTTGAGTTTTGGGTTACAAGTGAAATTTGAATTTGTAATACATATTTTAGATGGCGTTCTACGACTTGTGGCTCGAGTATGCCTTGAAAGGTAACTCAAATTATATAGCCTGGAGGGACAAAATGGAGGCTGTGCTGGAGGATAATGGCTTGAAGGAATTTTTTGATCAAGACATTCCTAAGCTAGCAACATCGGATGCAAAAAATCTGGCCGAATGGAAGAAGTGTGTGGCGAAGGCGAGGCAGATAATCCTTGAGGGAGTTCGAGACCGCATTTTCTCGAGTATCCATGGCAAGGAAACTATGTATGCTATGTCCAAAGCATTGATGAACTTGTATCAAAACAATAGTGACCAAAGGAAATTGACACTGAAGGACAAACTGCAAAAAATCAAAATGGAGAAAGGTGAGATTATTCCAAAATACTTGACCAAGTTCACTCAATGTCGTGATGAACTTGGAAGTGTTGGAATCATGGTTGTCAAGGATGATATGGTGAGTCTTGCTCTTCTGGGACTCCCAAAGAGTTGGCATAGTTATTAGGACTCTGTTAATGGTCGGGAGAAGCTACTAGATTGGGAATGACTATGGTCAGATTTGATGCAGGAGGATATCAGGAGGAACATCAAAGTTGGATTTTCATCAAAGACTGATGATGAAGAGAATTATGCCTTAGCGATTAAGATGACGAAGGGGAAAGGGAAATATCCCATTCCAAACTAGATTCTTTCCATGGAGGTAAGAAGAATACATGACAAAAATTAAGTGCTTTCATTGTCATGAGTTGGGCCATTTGCTACAAATTCTCTACTCAAGAAGTCAAAGAAGAAGTTCTCAGGAGGAGCAGTGGGTGAGGCTTTGGCCTCTCAATTCGAATTTGACTTTTCCCTCATTGCATGCATGGTGTCATCAATGATGGGAAGTGTATGGCACTTAGATAGTGGAGCTTCATTCCACATGACTTGTGACAAGGAGTTATTCAGTGAACTGGAGGAGAAAGATCTCCAGATGCATATCGAGATGGGTGATAACAGGAGGTATTGTGCTACTTGATTGGGCATGGTTACTTTTCAGAGGGAGCATGTGGCTACACTCACCTTGAATAATTTTATGTATGTGCATGGGCTGAAGAAGAACTTGGTATCCATTTCCATGCTTGAGGATAGAGGCTATGATGTGATCTTCTTGAAAGGATAGGCGTTCCTTCGACACATAGCCACGGTCAAGTAAATAAGATAGGGATTTGGGTGAAGAATCTCTATAAGCTGGAGGTAGAGGATTGTGTTGCTTTGAGCACAAAAGTAGAGGTGTTGCAGAGCTAAGATGTTGGTGAGTTGTGGTAGAGGCGATTAGGCTACTTGCATCATGGGGCTTTGAAGATCATGCAACAGATCTCCACAAGTTTTCCCAAATGTACACTAGAGCAAGTTGATACATGCAAGGGGTGTACTTTGGGTAAATACACCAAGTCTTCCTTTCACGATACAGACATTCAAGCAAAGAATATTATAGAGAGATTCCATTTTCATGTGTGTGGACCATTCTTGACAACATCCACTGTCAAACACAGGTATTATGTTATATTTGTTGATGACTTTTCTCGAAAATGTTGGATATTTTTTAAGCATAAAAAATATCAAACCTTCACAGAGTTTTTTGATTTTAAAGCATTGGTGGAGAAAGAGTCAAGCAAGAAGGTTAAATCTCTACAGAGTGATAAAAATGGTGAGTATGTCTCAAACGAGTTTAATAATTTCTATGCAGTGGAAGAGATTAAACAATAATTGACGACCCCCATAACCCTCAGCAGAATGGGGTGGTTGAGAGGAAGAATAGAAGCATAGTAGGGGCAGCGAGGGTGATGTTGTGTGATCATGGTCTCCCACTACACTTATGGGTTGAGGCATGCAACACAACGGTTTATGTTCAAAACCGTAGCCCACATTGGATACTTGGGATGAAGAGATCAGAGTAGGCTTATTCCAGAAAGAGGCTAGATGTTGGTCACTTCAGGATTTTTGGGTCATTTGTATATTTCCATGTCACCAAAGATGCACAGAAGAAGCTTGATCTGACATTATGTTGGAGATATTTGTGGGGTACACTAATACACCTCACAACTATCTGGTGTACTTGCAGACCAGCAAGATGACAATGGTTCATAGGGATGTTATATTTGATGAGGATAAGGTCATGCAAGTTTCCCTTGAGAGAGAGCTTTAACTAAATGCGGTTGAGGAGAATTTAGCTTCTAAGGTTGAGGAGCCTCAGATTGATGTGGAGCAGCCACATGCAGAGGATCCAGGAGTGGAGACATCCACTCAGGCAGAGTCTTCCGAAGGCGGGAGAAAGCACACTAAAGAGGTAGATAAATTGTTGTCAGATGCTAGATAGAATGTGGGAGAACCCACATCATAGTGCAGATAGAAGAGGTCACCTGACAGGTACATTAGATACTGTAGGAATTTACAGGGTAAGTTCCTCAGACAGAACACCAAAAGGACACCGCTCACAACCAGATCACAGATCAATACACCAGTATTTTGACGTGGTTAAAACCCTCAAAGAGGGAAACAGTCCACGGCCTAAGCCAACGCGGCTACTTCAGGCAATTTATTAATAAAAGAATGAAAATTTACATAAGCTTCTCTCACAGACAGATTACCCTAACAATGACCCTCCATGCGCTTTAAATAGAAATCATGGACCAATCGGGTGTCAAGCCACAGATCAAGTGTCGGTAATACCGAGGAGAGAATGAACCGTTGGATCACTACATATCGTGACCGTCGGATTGTAAGTTACAAAATGTACATAGTAAAGAAACACACTTTACCTAACCCTATACTAGACCAAGTTGTACTTATCTATATCCTATGTGTCGGAATATCCTAACATCCCCCCTTAAGAACAACTTGGGATAGGATTGAAGGATTTACGAATATGACACAATATGAGAAGGAAGGAGGCACTAGAGCCTATCTCCCCTTAGTGACAACTTCCTGAACTCCAACCATAAATCGAAGTTTAGTGAACTTCACCTCTGTGAGAGCCTTTGTGAAGATGTCTGCAACTTGATCATCTGTTGAACAATATTGCACTTCAACAACATGGTCGTGAATGAGCTTTCTGATGAAGTGCATGTGTAGTTCAATGTGTTTGTTGCGCTGATGTTGGACTAGATCTTTGCATAGTTGAATGGCACTTTGATTATCACACCAAAGTGTAGTCGGATTAGGGGTGATTTTAGGGGCGAATGTTCGCCCTTTGGCGAAATTAAGGGGTTTTAAATTTTTAGTGGGCGATTATTTTGTATCATAGTACATTTTTACAAATCACCTCAAATAGCCCACCTTCTTTTAAGGGAGAGAGTAAAAAAGCTAAATTTAGCCCTTGAAATTAGGAGTTACAACCTTCCATTCGCCCATTTTCAAGAATAGATTTTATTTAAGTGAATCCATTTGCCCATTTTCAAGAATAGGTTTTATTTAAGTGAATCCTATGGGCCAAAGACCCAAATACCATATTTGTAAAAGAGGTGTGGTAAATTAATAAAAATATAAATAAATGAGAAGTATGGTAAATAAATAAAACATTTTTTATATTTACTCCGTAAGTCACCTTATATACATGCCAGGGTGTAAACAAATAAAAATATAAGTAAAGTGGAGGTATGGTAAATAAATAAAACATCTTTTTATACTTACTCAAAAGGTATGGTAAATAAATAAAAATATAAATAAACTAGACGCATAGTAAATAAATAAAACCTCTTTTTATATTTAGTCCATAACCCTCATTCTATTTATGAAGGCTCAAGAAAGAGGTTTTGTTTAAGTGAATCCTATGGGCCAAATACCATATTTGTAAAAGAGGTATGGTAAACAATAAAAATATAAATAAACGAGAGGTATGGTAAACAAATAAAACATTTTTTTATATTTACTCCATAAGTCACCTTATATTTATGAACACTCAAAAAATGCATTATATTTAGGTGAAACCTATGGGCAAAATACTATGGGACAAATACCATGGACTAGATTGTTATTAATACCATGAAAAAAACATTATTAACCCTATTAATAAAAATAAAAATGGCACATGGTATTGACCCATGGTATTCACCAAAATGGCACATGGTATTGACCCATGGTATTCACCTGGAATGTAGCCTATTTAAATGGGGGAATTAAACCAGCATAGATCCATCTTTACTCTGGATCTACTAACCCCTGAGAGGTATCAAATATCCTGATATGCAAACTAGCATAGAGTGAAAAAATATTTGATCCGATCAAGAGTAAAAATGGATGTTGTAATTTAATGTATGTTAAACATTTTAGCTTGGTTAAAAAATAAAATAAAATAAAAATCAACTATTAATTTTATTAATTTTTATAAATTACTAATAGCTTAATTTTTAAGCTCCAGGTTTATGATAACCCATGGTATTGACCCATGGTAATACCATGGTATTCATGTGAGTATAGACTATTTAAAGGGGAAATTCTATCATCTTAGATCCATCTTAATTCTAGGTCTACCAAGTGCTCAGAGGGATAAATAGATTTCATCCCCCTAAGAGTGGTAGATGTGGAGTTAAGATGGATATAGGTTGGTTTTTATGATAATGAAGATATTAAATAGACTTAGGAAATTATATT
>Ga0115851_101245_pt1 | contig 13236 bp, 13 predicted proteins | sample InSIn2gowninarea_FD_83865 | JGI IMG/M metagenome (GOLD analysis project Ga0115851, IMG submission 83865)
TACCCCCTCACCTTTATTTTCTCCTACCATGGGAGGTCATCAGGTTTTGCAAGGCTGATCTTGCAACAGTTCAACTAGATCGATCCCTAACTCCTTATACCCTCACCTCATTGGGGACATGGAAAGAAAAATAGAGAAAGAGCAAACTGCTATGATATCACTAATCTAAACTTAAACAGGAATGCAACAAATTACAAATATAATCACAAATATAGATATGCAATAGAAAAACACATCAGTTCATTAATAGAAAAATATTGAACTATGCTTATAAACAGAATGGAAATAAGATAACTCGGGTGACGGTATCTTATCTCTGAGAAGAGATGTGGCAGCTATATGCCTCTTAACTGAGTTACAATGTGGCTCCAGGGCCTTTTTATTATTTAACAATAAGAGAAAAACCCTAAACAACCAAAACCCTAACCCGAAGAAATGTAACACCAAGAGTTTATGGGCCCCGTTAAGGTTAGCTGGCCAGCCAACTTCCTAGGGTCATAACTTTGTCATATTATCTCCATTTTATGTGTATGATACCTCGTTGGAAATATCTCTCTGAGGACTACAACTATTGAAAAAATTACTATGGAAATCACTAGAGAATTTTTTCCAACAAAAAATGTTTAGGGCCTCAAAATGGCTCTGGATGTTCAGGACCCGAAAAACTGCCAAAAATTGTAAATCATGCTACAATTAAGGAAACTAGAAAACTAAAAGAGACAGTGGTGGGGGTCCAAGTGGGATAGGTGAGTGGTCACCAACATCCACCTAGATCAAGTGAACTAGTTAAAATGGGTAAATGTGGGAGGAGCATGGTTACAGAGTAGTATCAGAGCCAAGTTCACCACTTGGATTGGATGGGGAGTGTGTTGGTCATGCATACATGTCAATTGCATATGTGTTCTTTATGTTTGTGGACTATGGCTTGTTGTGTATACATGGTGGTGGTCATTGTTTCCATTTTGTTTCAATGTGGGAGTTGATGATGTTGTTGTTGGATGTGTTTTTCATGATTGCGTGTTGGTTGTATATAAATTCGTTATGCATGTTAGTGTCTATATGTCAGGGCCACCAATGAGCTATGTTTTGAATTTATTTCAATTCATTTTGAATCTAATGGAAATTATGTGCTTGGTATAGGAAAACATGGAAAATGCCTAGGTTTGGGTCGTTGAAACTTACTGCAAGAATCAAAAGCAACAAGAAAAGGAATTGGAACAAGTAGTAATATATTGGTAAATCACTTGAGGAGTAGGGCCATTTTTGGACACTGGTACCCAATAGTGTCCATTTATTTTCATGATCATGCTATGTCTGGTATGATGGTTTTTAGGTAGGGATATTCCTTGGCTTTTTGGCTTCCAAGGTGAGGAAACCTTTCAAACGGAGGGGTCGCCTGAGGGATTGTGTAGCAGAGAAGTGGATGCCCGAGGAACTTGGAAATTATGTGACTGCATAGAAGGGGGTGATTGGATTGCTCGAGGAACTGTGTAGTAGAGAAGGGAAGGTTAGGGATAGATTTTTTTTGGTCATTAGCATTGCGAAATGGAATTAGATGCACATTGGGGTGTGCCTTAGAACAATGAGCTGAAAACTGTTCACTGAGAGAACAAGTGGTGTGGGATTGTAGCACTAGACATTGGGTGTAGCTTTGACTTTGAAAATGGATTATGGAATTCCTGGGAAGGAACTGAATCCTACTATTACTTTGAATGAGGTGTGAGCCTCTAGATTCCTTTGTTGCTGATATGGGCATCGTATTATTTTATTTGTTGGTTGAGAAAATGTTCATATGTATATATGTGTATATTATTGTAAATATTGTATTGATCTAGATTTATAAAGCTCCATAGATAGTATGGTTATTTTTTGGTTGAAGAAAATGTGTATGAGTATATGTGATTGTTATTGTGAATACCATAACGAGTTGTGTTATAAAGCTCCAATAAACAATATGTTTGTCATGTTTTATAGTGGTCATTATAAATACTGCAACGAGTTGTGTTATAAAGCTCCATAGGTAGTATGTTTTGTTTTCAATGGTTTGTTGTTTTATAGGTGTCATTGAACACCAAGGATGGTGTTCCCCCATGGGGGAGGTTTCTATAATAGTCCTGGTTAAAAATTCATGTAAAAAAAAAATATAAGACCAAGGTTGTGGGGCACTTATCCAAGTTGAATGTTGGGAAAACCATCCTAGTGGGTGGACATTTGGTTTATTATAGCTAAAGGAAATTGGCAAAGGAAATGGAAAAATATTTGGAATGGGAAAGGGGAATTTAATTCGTAATTTATTTATGAAAATAATGGAAATTAGAAGAAAAGGAAGGTGAAAGGTCATAGTTTTCATGTGAGGAGGAAACTAAATGAAAAATAATGCAAATTGAAGAAAATAGAGACCTCGATGATAAAAGGTATTATGAGGATCAGTTCATGGCTTTTGGTTAGTGTTAGATTTTATTAGTTCAGAATTTTGACAATTCAGTTTTGGAGCTCTTTATTCTACTCTCTCTCATACTCTTGGACACTTTTCTAGTTGTTCATCACATTCCTTATGGTTTTGGGTTGATTTACTAGTTGGAAGCCTTGGTTGAAAAAATGCTCTAGAAGCCTTGTAATAGCTTGGATTGAATTACTAGTCCTGGAAGGCTTGGTTGGAAAAATGCTCTCGAATCCCTTGGTTGGTTGATTTAATAGTCTTGGAAGCCTTGGTTGGAAAAAAGCTCTGGAATCCTTTGGTTGGTTTATTTACTAGTCCTAGAAGCCCTTGTTGAAAAAACATTCTAAAAGCTGGACAATAGCTGTGGGTTGAGTTACTCGTCTTGGAAGCCCTTTTGAGAACAAGAGCTCTAGAGCCCTGGATAGCTTGGGTAGAGACCAATCTACTGACACTTAGTGATGTCCTACCATGAGGTGGTTTGGCCTCTATAAGCCCTGGTTCAATTTTGGTTTATTTGTTTTATGAAATCCCACATTCATGCTTTGAATATGGCATGACGATGAGTGGCTAAAAGAAAGATTCGGTTAAGCCAATCTATGGTTGAGTGGTATGTGGAAGTATTAAACCTGGTTGCATTTTACATATGTTAATACGAGTTTCTTTCCTCTTGTATTTGATGGATAAATATACTTGTTTATATGTGGTTTATATGGCTGTTATATCCTTGATATTTATGGTGGTTATATGCTAGTTATGAGCATGTTTTATTACAGACTCGATGTATGGCTCCCATCATATTTTGATTTCGAAATGAATGAACAATGAATATATTACCTAATAGATGATAATGGAGCTATTATGATAAGGCATCAATGCTTGCTTATGATTCCCAGATAAGTATGAGACCGCTATGCTCATATATCTTGTTATGACCTGTAGAATACATATTTGTAACATGTTTGATGAAATGTCTATCATGGCTAGTAGGGGTCATATCAAGTATTTTTTCAAGTATTTGCATTAGTATCATTTTTCTGGTGTTATTTTTCATTCCCGAAGTTTCATGAATTTTTGGACAGTGGCCTAAGACCTAGCCCTGCAATAGTGGCATAGAATCTAGGGTCTCTCTCTTAGAACTAGCTAAAAATTTCCCTAGTCACTAGCATGGCCTTGTTGTGGGAGTAACTAGAGGGTCCCAATCACATGCATGCCCATGTCATGGGAGTGACTACGGCTCTAGGTCATTAAAATGTCAAGTTACCTCAAGGGTTGGTCACCTAGAAGGGTTGGTTGGTTCGTCAAGGTTCTGTAACATGTGTAGAAGGTCATACTGGTTGTGTTTTATCAGTTCCACTTTCTTCACTATACATGGGGAGTTGACTCAGATCATAGTAGCTTGTCACCACATGTTTACCCCAGCAGACAGGTTAACTTGCGTAAATGTGGGACGAGGATCGTTACAGCTTTCCATTGTTTTCAAGATGAATTAATTTCACACTAGCTTCATCTAGATTATTGGGATAAAAAAAAATAATAATGAATGTCAAAGATAATTATGTAAAGTGATAATATAGTTCATCAAAGTATCTATTGAGCCTAAAGGAATATTCAATGTCGATGCTTGCTTTCTAAACTCTTCTATGAAACTTTGAACATTCTAACCTTTGCCTTGTCTTAGGTTTTTCCATTCCTTCATGGATTGATTCTGCTAACCCAGTGGATAGAATTTCCCTCTTTGTGTAGAAACAAACTTATACCATTAAGAAATGAGTTTACCATTATGTTGACTACCATTCTGAAGCTTTCTCTCCCACCATACAAGAGTTGTGCCTTCCAATTGAATATATGCCAACTAAATCTTTGCTTCTTCCTATTCAATCTCTTTTATATGCTAATACAGTTCGATCTGCTTGATCCAATTTTTTATCATTTCTACATTAACTTCTCCATTAGACATGGGGAAATAGAATTTCACATCTAACTTTAAAAAATGGATTTTGAGAAGAATCTCTATGATGACTATTTGAATGATAGGAATGATATTAAGAAGAATAACATTCACTTGAAGATGGAGATGGAGGTTCATGAGGGTGTCCTCCATTTCCTTGATTTATCAAATGATTATCCTCTATTTTCTATTTCTTCTTCTTTTCCTTCTTTTCTATTCTATTTTTATAATCTAAAAACAATGTGTTTATCATGTCTTCCATACTAAATAAATCTTTATGGAAAGCTTTGTCATTCTGAGTGTGAACATTCTCATTCTTTGTTTTATTTCTTCGTGTTGCATGTCCAATCTCAGAGTCAAAAGACTTGAGTTTTCCTTCACCCTCTTTGATTTTTTCCCTGGTTATCATCCACACTCATAATTCACATAAGAAATAAGAGCATTCTAATACCAACATGATTCAATTTCTTTTCTTTAGAGATGTTAGTAGAATTTTATAAAAGAGAATGTAATACCATAAATGAAACACTTTAAGAAGAAGCAACACATAAGAGAGACCATAAAGACAATGCATCAATGTTTAATACTTCACTTACAATGTGTGCGCTATGTCTCTAAGACTAGCTTCAAAGTGGAGAGGACCTTAAATTATCTCAGCGAAATGAAAGGAAAGAACATGGAAAAATACATCATTATTCCTGATTTCTCAGAGTAGCCTGAAAATGGGTTGCTCAAATATGAAATTTGACTGCACCAGTGAAATATTTGTGAAATTCCAAGTAAAATGAATATAAACTTCACTAGAAACTAACACCATCAACTCTGGACCCCTTGAGAACCTCCAATATTCCATAGTAGAAATAAAATTCTAGGAATATTCCTAAGAATATTCTAGGGAATATACCCTAGTAATATTCCTCTCAAAAAACATTCCCATATGGTTCCACCTAGCCCTAGTTTTGTTGTGCATGGTTTTCCACCTCACAACACTATTATGACCCTCACCATTCCACTCTCACTCATCACTCCCCATCCAATGGTAGAGTATGGATTTAAATAACAAGTCCTCAACAGACATTAAAGAGCCTCATTAGATGGAAAGTTGGTTGGTGGGTTATGTTCAGTGCATTGGTATGGTGAAGTTGGAAAATCTACAAACTTTGGCTCATCCACCATATTTAAATTTGACTATAAATACTATGAAAATTATCTAGTAATCGCCAAATTTAGCCCCAACCACAAAATTTTTGGCTAGGCTACCAATTTTGGTGATGGTCCAAACTTATCTGGAGCTAGCTAAATTTTCATCCAATGCTAACTTTGACTAGAACTTTGATCATCTATAACTTTTGCATACACACTTGGATTGAGGCGTTGTTTTCTCCATTGGATTCACCTCGACGAGATCTTCAACTTGACATCGATTTTGCTAAAATTTGAGGACTTCAATTTTTAGGCCTTTTGTAATCCTCTTGGATCAACTTGGTGGTCTAAATATTGATTTTCATGAAACTCTCTCATGATGATCCTTTTCAAATCAACATTATTCGACATATGGATTATATTCTTGAATCTAATCAAGCCATCATCTATGATATTATAATCTTCCTCTTTTCCACACTCACAATCTTGCTGCAACTTTTCCTTCACTTGTCAATATCTCTAATCGTGTTATCTTGCACTTTTGACTTGCTCTATAAGGTCCACTCTATAAGAGTTGATGATTTCTAAGTGATTCAATTGAATCCTTCTACTGAGTGCATCGACACTTTATTCTCTTTTACTTTGATGTACTTGATTTCAAATCAAACTCACTAAGTGTAGCCAACCACCTAGCTTGTCTGGCATTTAAATTAGGTTGATCAAATTACTGAAGTCCTCCATGATTTTTCATGAGCGTGGATATACTCTCGAGGACCTAATGCCTCCACATCTTTATCGCATGAATAATGGAAGCTAAATCTAAATCATGAGTAACATGGTTTCTCTCATTCTCATTCAATTTAAAAGACTCGTGACAAACTACATGTACTTCCTACATTAGAAATACATTGAGCCCCTCATTGCAAACATCTATGCAAACCACAAATTCTTTGTTTGGGCTCGCAATCCTGAACATCGATGCATTAGTGAGAAATTAATTCAATTTCTCAAATTGGCTACACATTTAGTTTTCCACTCAAATTTCCTTCCCTTTCATTACAGGGATGTGATAGGGTGGCCTATCTTGCACAAATTTTTTATGAACATCCTATAGTATCCTACCAACCCCATGATGGATCTGATCTCATTCACATTCCTTAGTGTCATCCACTCCACGATGGCCTTTACCTTATCTAGATCATCTGATATCCCCTTCTTGGATACAATGTAGCCCAAGTAATGTATCTGTGACTGGAAGAATTCACAGTTTATAAGATTTGAATAAAGCTTATGCTCCCTCAACAATTGTAGCATTGTAGCCAAGTGCTTCTCATGCTCTTCTTCCATCCTTGAGTATACTAGTATGTCATCAACAACAAAAAAATGAAAAACGTGTCTAAATAAGGATGCAACATAATGTTCATTAATCACATGAATGTAGTTGGGGCATTCATAAGACCAAAGGGTACCACTACAAACTTATAATGCCCATATCTAGTCTGGAATGTAGTCTTATGGATGTCTTATTCCTTGATGTGCACTTGATGGAATCCCGACCTTAATTTGATCTTAGAGAATAATGTTTCTCCCCTCAACTAGTCAAATAAATCATCAATCCATGCCAATGGATACCTTTTATGTTTACCTTATTTAATTGTCTATAATCAATGGATAGCTTAAGGATGTCATCCTTCTTTAAAAAACAACATGGGTGCTCTCCATGGCGACACACTTGGCCCTATGTAGCCCTTGTCCAACATCTCGATTAGCTATAATTTTAGCTCAACTAACTCAATAGTTATCATATTATATGGTGCCTTAGACGTGGGTGCTACTCCAAGAATCAACTAAATAGAGAAATATACCTCTTTGTGAGGTAGTAATCCAAGAATCTATGTTGGAAATATATCTACATAATACTACCAAACCAGATATATTTTCAACATCTCACTTTCCTCATTCTCAATATCGCTACAAACTTTCTCATCACTAGAAATTTTCATTGCAAACAACATGCATCCCTTCTTGTTGTTGCGCTTGGCTTGCATAGTTGTGATCAACCTTAATGAAGTAGGCTTTCTTTTTCCCTACAAAATTCTTCTTTCCCCTTCCTCATCTAAGCACTCAATCTCTTTTTGAAATAATTCCACTTTAGTATGGTGATTGTACAATTGATCCATTCCCAATAGCATGTTGTATGCACCCAATGGCAAGAATTTTAAATGTGCAATTGTTAGCATGTCATTTATCTTGAAAGCATATGACTTCAATGAGTAATTAATTCTTCTTCTAGCTCATTTTAGCAGCTAAACCGGCCACGGTTCTCCATTTATTTCCTTGGCCAATTAGCACTCTTATACAACATCTAGACTAACATAACTATAGTTAGAGCCCATATCAATTGAAATAGAAGTAATTTTGTTGGAAAACTTACCTTCAATCTCTATGATGGATTCCTAGTGGTATGCCTAGCAATTACCCATAACTACATAAATTCTAGGTGTTATTTTCGCTATGTCACCCATTGTTTGATCTTCTTGTGTGTTATAAATCTAAGGTCTTGTGCTTTTCTAATGTTGAAAATCCCTTTTCTAGTGGTTCTCACTACACCTCCAACATCTTAGTGGCTCTTTTTCCTCAAGCCTACACTAATCTCTTGTAGGTGGATACACATGACTTTTCTCCCTTTGACCAATTTTCTATTGAAATCAACCTTCACTAGGTGAGGCTATGTTATCATTTTTATAAATGACCCTTTTGTGCCATTTCTTCTTATATTTCCCACTACCCTCTAATTTCCAATCACCTATGAAATCAGGGCTCCTTTTTTCTTGCTCACAATAGTGCTTGAATTTATTAGTGGCATCATCCAAAGTCTGGGGCTCATAAAACTTGATGCGGTCTTTGAATGACATGGGAAACCTACTAATAAATAATTGAAATTTAGCCTTATAATCCTTGAGATATGGCACATATCTCAGCAGCTCAAGAAATCTAGTAATATACTCTTCATCTGACAAATGTCCCGATATCATCTCATAAAAATCATTTTCCTTGTTATCATAACATCTATCTAATAAATATATCTCTCCAATGATCTCTCCATCCAATGTAGGTGGTTTGGCTTTCTTGAATTATTCAGGAATATAGTATTTTCCCTTTTTCGTTGATGATGATGAGAATGATGGAAATGAGGATGATGCTAATGAGAATGATTACTTGTAGCAACAGAGCCAGAATGCCTACCAAAATTATGTCCATGGGTGTTGATTCTTCCCTCTGGGATACTTAATGGTGCATTTCCCTTCATAGCATCCTCACTTTCCCTTTTATGCCTCTTCCTTGGACTACTATCATTTGCCCCATTTGTTCTCTCTTTTGATCCCAAATGTGTCAACTTGGCTCTGTAGCTACCCCTCGACTCATGTTTCTTTTGTCTTTGTAACTTTGAGAAGCTTTGCAATATGCCTACATTCACCTCAACTTGTGTCTCTTGAGCCTTTACCAACCTTTCATTGTCTGCCTTGAAGCTTCTTATCTCAACCTTCAAACTTCTGAAGGTATCCAACTAGTCAACGGATTTGGCTCCTCCCCTATTTACCATTGATATTTATTCCTCATCCGTTCTCACCCCTTTATACCCATCCTATGACCTATCTAATCTATACTAAACCATTTTGCTTCTCATTCCTTTAATTTTTTTTTTTACTAACCCTTGTTACTTGTGATGTGTTGTCATTCACATCTAATTGTTAGGTGCATAATATCATAATCAAACTAACATAACATTTATATGGAACTTGCTCTTAGAGAGATGCCATATTAGTCTAGTTGTAAGAAAATAGGCCATGTTAGCAGATCAAGGTTAATCAAAATCAAACTACAAGAATTATCCCATCCACATGAAGAGTCACCAATATACATATCAATCATCGGAATTGATTAACTCATCAATCATCATTAAAAAAAATTGATCATCAATGTTATGTTTCATGTGAAATCACAATAAATTAATTTCAAGCTGGCTTTTAACACCTAAATATTAGTTTAGTTAATTTTCTAAAATCATCTTGAAATCCCTAGTGGGAACCACATTGTTAACTTTCGCATGATACAACCCATCTAGTCTAAGTGTTAAACCTAGATTCTCTAATACCACACTCTAACATCCCCTCCTAAGCTAAGAACCGAACCAAAATTAGAAGGAGGTAGTCATTACCATAGATCCAACTCCCAAGGTATAGTTAGGGGAATGAGACCTAAGAATTTTTACTTTTCAAACTTTCTTAGAACTACTAACAGATGGATCCATTACTTCTATCTCATCGAGATGATTACAATGATGTAATTTTAGCCTCAATCTAGCCTATGGATTGAGATTTATGCCTCAATCTGACATGACATATATCTAGTGGGCCATGTGGCAGTGTCTAAGTAGCATTGCCACTATGGAGAGGACCATGTAGCAGGTGGACCAAGTGACCAATCAGAAGAAAGCTTATCCACTAGTGCACATATTATATTTCCCTTTCTTGGCCTAACCCCTTACCTTCCACCAATTTAAGGTCAACCCTAACCCTTGGGATGATAAAGCATTAAGTTATGGCTGACCTAAACCCTGACCCGCTAGAACTCCCAAAATTGCCTAAGTTCCTGAACTCCACCAGCAAAGTAATCGACTCATTGTAGGTCAGGGCAGAGATTCATTGGGGTTTGACATGCCTGGTTGACCTCCTGAACTTTGAACTATGTGCTCACAACTTAATGTTAAGCCATTTTTTCCATTTTAGCAAAGTTTCAAAAATCAAATTTTCTCATGATTTTATAGGATTTCCCAGGGCCTTCAAGTGTTAATTCTAGCAATCGATGGTCAATGAAAATAAAAATAAAAAATAACTTATTGACAATTTGGGAAACATTCACTCATAAGAATGATGCCAAAATAGAAGCACTTCCATGTGTAATTCTTTTCTAAGAACACAAAGAGATGGAACTATTCATTAAAAACAAAAAATCCATTGTCCTTAGCTCCATTAGCCCTACTAGTTGAACAATAAATTAACAAGGATTTAACATCACCTACACATACACATTCAAGTGTAAAGGGTGCAAACATAAGAATTGACACCAACATGTTTACAACAACCCATGATGAGACTAATGCAGTTATTCAACATTCAATCATCAAAAGATGAAAAAGAATTCCATAATGACCATTAGCTTCATAGTACAATCATTTCATTAATGCAACCCCAACATGATCATAAGTAAATAAATATTTTCACCAAGATGTTATTATAAGGATGTTGGGTAGTAGAAGCTCCACGCAACAGTCATGAAGCCTGAAGTTTTGGATGAAGATAGGGTAAAGACCCCGCGGGATTCGCAGAGCACGATTTGTAATAAGTTGAATTCAAAGGGTAGTCTACCCAAAAATAATGTAAAGAAATGTAAATTGAGCCAGCTCACTCGTGGATCATGGTCCATGGAAAGGTATAAATAGAGTGAGGCTCTATGGGTAGAGGTATCTAAGTTTTGTGGTATGATCTTGGATCTGAATTGTAATGGGTTTTTGAGAAGAATAGTCTGAAAGCATCTGTAAGTCTAAGTCGAGGGTTTGGGTAGTGGATAGAGGCTCTGCAGCTGTATTCGCAAAGGCCTGGAAGAGTCCACATCTATGTGCGTAAACCCCTGCAGCTGAGTGCGTAGGGCAGATCTAGATGTATTGGTGCTAAAGTGGAAATAAAGATAAGCTTCTTCTGTAAATTCTCTATTACAATTTGAGTTATCATGAATCTGACTGTATGAATGGTTAATATAACTATTTGATCTATGTTCATATGCTTATGTTATAGATGTGTGTGAATCTGAGTTTATTCTAAGTGCATGAACAAGTTAAATCTGTTAAATGTTTGCTTAAAGACCCTGCTAAGTAGGTCTAGTTTACAATACTTCATCAAATAGATTATATCTATAAACAGTGCGATAATAGAAGGTTAAAGTTATTCCAGGTCTAGATCTATGTGAATACAGCGTAGCGCGAGGCTGCAGAACGATGCGCAAACCCTCTAAACCACATCTAGACATCCCAAGGGTGTGGAAGCCTGGTTCCAGCACCCTCCCCAACTACCTTGAGTGAGACCTTAGTCCACGCTCTGTGGGCTATTGCCGAAAGGTCCTGTAGCTGTAGGATTTGCTTGGCTAAATAATTCTTCAGAACCTAGGTCAGGACCATATAAGCCAACAAATGGTTCTGTTTCCAGGACCAGGATCTCCCTAAGCGGTGTCTGATGTGGGAACACTGGAACCCTACAAAGAAAGAGATTGAAGAGTGGTGGGATCAAAAACTCCAAGAGTTCATAGTTCAGGAAAACAAAAACCCATGAGTATCAGAGGAAGATTGGTTGGACCATTATATATTCACAGAAATTCACGAAATCTTTTTCACATCATTTCTAGTAGAGCTATACGAGTGGATTGCAAGGCTAGTTGACAGCTTGGGAAGGTGCAGATTGGACCAGCCTATTATGTGGACTCTAGAACTCGTGCACGGGCTAGAAGCTATTGAAGATAAAATCATGTGCGTAGTAGATCATTGGTTGGAACAGGTCATAAGAGGATTTATCACTAAGTTTGCGATAGATACAACTGTGAGCTATAGTTTCTTCAAGGACCTTGGGATAGGTATATCAAATCATTGAATACTTGGATTATGATGTTGTTTTGTGAAAAACAAATTATGCACATTTATTGATGTCTGGAGTAACATTTAGCGGAAGAGGTTACTGTGGAACCAGAGGGGTAGAAAATAGTCCTTTGGCTTCTATTTCACGGGAAAGTGAGGAGGAGCTCGTGAGGTTCTCACCAGGAAGTTCGGTCTGGTTGGTGGGGGAGCACTTCCCACTGATACCACCTCCATCCACACCACCACCCACTTCCCCTACATCAAATCCATCCACTCCAACACCGATCCCACCTCCAACCCCAACACCCCCAATGGTCGGGATGGCAGGTGCAATTAAGCTGCCAATATTTTAGGGTTTAGGGAATGAGGAACCTAGATGGTTCTGGTTTGTGATAAAGTCTATATGGGATGCTTAGGGGATCACAAATGATAACATATAGAAGGCTACCTTAGTTAGCGTGTTGCAGGACCACACATTGACCTGGTACATGAAGCATGCAAATGATCATGCAAATGAAGGAATAATAGCAATCCAGGAGGCGCTAAACAAGGAATTTGGGTGACTAAAATTAGAAACACAGTCGGTTATTGCGTTTAAGGAGATCACAATGTTGCCTGGCGAAACTCCGTGGGATTTGGACCAAAGGCTAAAAAGCACTATTTACGAAGCCAACATGACCTTGACAGATGTGTAGCACTGCACGTGGTTTGTGGCATCATTAACACCACATCTGAGGATGGCTCTATCACAAAAAAATATCTCAACCCAAGCAGAGGCACTGGAGACAGAAATGAGGTTGCACGAAACCCCAATGCCTGATCTAGTGTTTGGAGTTCAGAAAATCCACGTGCAAATTCAAAACCTGAGTTTAGAAATGAAAATCTTGAAGCAAGAAAGGGTGTCCTAACCAGAGGCATAAAAGGGAAAGTGAGGATGCTATGAAGGGAAATGCACCATTAAGTATCCCAGAGGGAAGAATCAACACCCATGGACATAATTTTGGTAGGCATTCTGGCTCT
>Ga0115851_101018_pt2 | contig 13234 bp, 12 predicted proteins | sample InSIn2gowninarea_FD_83865 | JGI IMG/M metagenome (GOLD analysis project Ga0115851, IMG submission 83865)
AATTAAATGTTTGTATTCGTTCATTGTCATGGGTCCTATAGAGTAGATGGTACACATGCCCGTGGATCTGTATCCTGTGGTGCAATAGTAGTGCTAAGGATAATGTTCAGTTACTTTTACATTTCTCTTATGCGGAAGCTGTTTGTGAAGGGGTTATGGACACTCTTGAAGCTATTTGGGAGGGGGTTATGTACACGCTTGGCATCTTTCGACTACACCATTTCTCATCATTGAGGTGTTGTTTTAGGAAGTGGTTCAAAACTCATGATAGATACAAATTTCTTCCGTTGTATCTCATTTGGTCCTCTGTCATAGTAGGAATGCACTTATTTTTGAGAATAAATATCTGACAGTAAGAGAGGATGTCATTAAAACTGATGCATACTTCAAGGAGTTTGGACTAGCAAAAAAGGGTAGTAAACCCAAAATTATCATAAGAGACATTGGCAAAAATATTTTGTGGGCTTCTTCGATTGTGCAAGCTGTAGGAGGAAATGTGATTGCAGTGCATCCATAGCTACAAAGAAGAGATTGTTGCACTATGTGTACTATTGATCGCAGCGAAATTGTTGGGATTGGAGCACATACAGATCTATCGTGTTGCAAAACTAATCATAGACTGGGTCAAATGACATAACAGTGTCAATCCTCCTATACTAACCAATTGGATGAAGCACATAAGGACATAACAGTGTCAATCCTCCTATATTAACCAATTGGATGAAGCACATAAGGATGTTTGTAAGTACATTCTACCACATCTATTTTAATTACATATATAGGGACCAGAACTAGAATGCAGATTTATTATCCAAAAGAAGAATAGAAAGGCACCTGATAAATTTCTCTTTTCCGTATATGAGCAAGGACCTATGACAAATGTTGGGCAGCATAAAATTTTTAAAGAGCTAGGAGATAGAATGTTGGGCATTATTTAGAAATGCATTATTTGTAAAGAATCAATTTTTTTTGTTTTTTTTTTTGTATTGGACTATGGCTAATAGATCTTAGATTATGGAAGTCTAGAAAATAGAAGATATAGCAATACTATTGTAAGGAAAAGAGGATAAAGAATGTTTTTTTTTAGTTATTTTTGCTGAGGAGACTGAAATACCACGCCAATGGTACTATCTGTTTTATATACATAAGACAGAAGCATTAAAAAAAACAAAGCACTGACAAACCATGACAAACCAGCACATAACTGCATATTTTCAAAAGTCGGGAACCAAAAATATATAGTTAACAAAGAAAATAAAGACGTAGCTCCATGATTTTAAAAGTGGGAAACCAAAAATACATAGTTGACTAGGAAAACATTAGAGTTGCAATCTAAAAAAGATTTGTTGTCATTAATAATAAAAGAATACATTCATTAAAGTTTTCAGATTTTCAGTCTATGACAATTAGTATCCTTCTACTGTCATCTATCTTATATCTGAGACAAAAATATATTCATAATCGTAACCTCCAGTTATACAAAATCATATAAAGCCATCAAAAGACTGATGGATCACAATACATATGTGTGTCATATCATTAAAAAACCATCAAAAATTATAAAAAAGATTTCCTCTCTGGAGTTGATATATAGCTAAGTCATACTCAGGTAGATCTTAGTCGATGCCCCTTTTTAAAAGAAGATCTGTTACTGTTTCTGTTCTGTTCTTTATATATGTTCTGTTCTTTATATATGAGTGAATGTAATGCGCTGCCAATTATTTATCAAAATTTTAATACACCGCATCTAGTTGAAAAAAACTTATGGCTCTATTCTGTTCTTTATATATTGGTGAATGTAATGGGCTGACAATTATCTAAAAAAAATTAATACACCTCATCCAGTTAAAAAATATAGGAAAGACTGAAAAGTGTAAAATCCGTGATCCAGTTCATAATGCTCCTTGCATCTCCGTGTATGAAAAATTGATCTTTCTATTTGGTCCATGAGATGCTCTAAGAGCTCATGCTCTTAGCTCTTAGACACCGATTTAATTGTTGTTCGAGTCCATGTTGCCGTTTCTTTGTCAAATTTAAGTTCCCACGTCGGCCAGTAATGCAAGTCTTGCTTCAAAGAAAAAACATGGCGTTTTCCATCTAAATTGAATATCTTAACACGAACAAAGTCACCGTGTTCCAACTCTTTTATTACATTTACAAAGGTCTGCAAATCAGGCGTCGGTTTATCATTTACTTGAACAATCCAATGCTCAGTATGATCTGTATATCTATCAGCCGGGCATCCCAAATTATATCCCGACAGGCATACACCGTTACCTTCAGGAGGCCAAAATCCCAACGACCTGACAGCTGAGTTTGTCTCCTGTACAGTATAGCCGCACCAACTTACGATGTGCGTGATTTGAAGCCCACTTCTTACATCTGTGCCCACAAGAACTTCAATCTCCTTACCCTGCCGGAAAATTTTAAGTCTTAGATCACCTTGCTCATCCTTTCTCTCTTCAACCAGCTGGCAAGCATTCTCAACATCCCGATAATTGGTAACCGGGTTCCCATCTATGGCCAACAGCATGTCACCAGCCTCCAGCGTACTTGCTGCTCGTGATCCGGCAAAACAACACCTGACTTGCAACACCTGCTGTCTCAGAGGATCTTTGTTTGCTAAATCACTAATCCATTTGTCACTTAACCCAAAGCTGCGCGCCTTTGAAAGTAAGGTTGTACAAAGTTCAACCTCTAAAATGCGGACTATGGGCATAGAGATTTTCATTCCGTTAACAAGCAAAGGTAAACCTGCAGATCCGTGAATAATCCTCTCTAAAATCTGGCTGACAGCATAAATTGGAATTCCACTCACAACCGGATTATTGTATCTGTCGGGACTGTAGAAGCTAGCCCATAATGCCCGAAGGCTTCCATGATCGTCGACTAATACACCAGCAAATAAATTCCCTAAATGTGCCTCTAATTCTATCACGTCCATGTTCATTGCTCTATAGCGGGGAATATCAGTTGCAGCAATATTCAATGAAACTTGTGGGCTTGTGACGATGCACTTGCGTGATGCAAGTTCTAAGCTCTTTCTCAAACCAACAAGATGCACAACATCACCTTTAAGCAAAGCAGGTTCAGGAAGAAGAACAGCTGCATGTACAGCTGCAGCACCGGATGGACCTAGTGCGACAGGATCATATGCCACTAATGCATAATTGTGTACAGGGTGCAAAAAAATAACCTGCCCAGGGATTTCCGCTTGGTATGCAGCAAATGATAACATGACATCTGCCACAGATGTGGGAACTGTATTCCTGTCAATCGCAACTATTCCTATGGTTTTAGAATGATAGACCACCACCCCGGTTTGAGGAAGAGGTTTATTCCGCACACAATCAACCACTGATAATGGTGGTATATCGACATCAACCATGACAAGGCTTGGTTTTATTGCTTCCTCTAAAGATGGGGTTTGAATTTCCAGAGTTGTACCCGGCTCATCTTGATCATTCAGCCGTCTCCTCTTCTCCTTGCTTCTGTCAATACTAATAGAGTCTGAAACAAAAAAATGGAACTGTGGCATATCACCCCCATTGCTAACAATACCTTTCAATCCTGGACTGGTAATGAGTTTTGTTGAATTCACTTCCGTTCCGCCAACTTGTTCATCTGCTGAAAATGGGATTTGCAAGATTGCAGGCGTCCTCTTCCACAATCCACTCTCATCATTTCGAGTGTAGAGTTGAGGTTCTCCGTACCAATCATGCCTGTCAATAGTTACAAGGACAACCATCGTTCGATGACGATCTCGATGTTTCACAAATTCTAGAGGAACCCGTGACCCTCGATGTAATTCTGACAGAATAGATATAAATTGTTCGACCCTTGTAGTTTCCTTCCCTGCAAATTTTTTAATGATAGCACGAGAAGGAACACCTGCGCTTGACAACATGTACCCTGGTTGTGCAACATACACTAGACCACAGTTGAAGGAGAAATTCCTAGCCTGTTGGTAGGATAAAGGATGAATTATGCCATCACTTAGTTCCAAAAATTTGTTTGGAGTTATAGAATGTAAATCCTGGACCTCCAAAGTAATCTTTATAGGAACACCACCCCTCTCAAAATGTAAATTTATCGGCTTTCCAACATTATCATCGAGAATTGTCTCCAACTTCAAGAAATGAGTGACAGTCTCATCATTCACACTGACAAGTAAATCGCCTGGCTCTAAGTGATTGTCAGCAGGACCCCCTGGCACCACAGAATCTATAACCAGAATTCCCGTCTCTTCGGGAAAAACCTTTCTCACTAATTCTTCAGTCTCGTCTTGAAGCCCTAACCTACGTGCCTCATCGAATCCTTTGTGAAGAAGTGTCATCTGGAGTGTCCCTCGAGGTATATGGACTGCATGCCATCGAGTGTCTGACTCATCCTTGCACCTCTGTAAAATTTGCAAAGCCCTTACCACTCGATCCAATGGAAGATAATATGCAGAAGAACCTTTTTGTCTACCACCCGCATTTAATCCAACTGCTTGTGCCTCGCAATTTATTACTGGCGACCCGCTTGAGCCTCCTTTTGTCCCTGAAGCTGCCTGCATATAAAATGTATTGAAGTCATTGTAGTTAATCGGCGAGTAAACAGGGGCCGGTCGATCCAGTCGGGCCAGGGTTCCTGCAGAAACCGAAAGCTTGTCACCACTGTCATTACCCACCACCCGGATCTCCAATCCAGTAGCTGCAGCTTCTGGTGCAAGAGGGATTTCCTCAATTTCCATAAACCGAACTGCTGCGGGATCAAAACGGAAAAATCCAAAATCATGAACAGGGTCACGATACAGAGGATAAACCGGAATCTCCTCGTTATTGAGAAAAGTAGCCTCGGCCACAACAGGTCCGGGACAGACGACATGGCGGTTCGTGAGCATGAGCCCGCGTTGCTTATCTACAATGAAACCGGTAGCTTTAAAGACACCGGCGCTCTCAGTATCGAAATGACGAGTGGCAGTGACTGTTAACACCACCACGCCCTTAAAAACCTTGCTTAACGCCTTGCCCCATTTCTCTGCCGTTGCAACACTCTGCACGTCTGCTCCAACAACTTCCATTGTCAAGAATTTTCTTGAGATTTAAGTCCACGACTGTAAGACACGTAATTGCGTACTGTATGGTTCCTTCACCGGCAGATTCACTAGTGATGTGAAAAAAGAATGCATGAATGTCTTCCGGGTGAGGGTTATATATACAATTAACTTTGTGAATTATTATGAAAGTGGGTCCAACGTCATCGGCCTTTTTAAATTTGTTATTTAAGACGAGGATAATGTTGGATAGAGCCCTCTTTGGGAAAATTATTAAGTAAATTTAATTATTTATTCAGATTTAATATAAATTTTAATTATTAATGACTTAATTTTTTTTAAATATTTAATTTTTATTGGGTTAAACGGCATTCTAGTTATTATAGGGTAGATGTGTAGGTGTAATATAAGTACTTTTAAACCATTTTACATGTCGGCTCAATTAAAAAATAATAAAAATTTAAAAGTGATATTGAAAATGAGTGTAAATATTTAAATGTTTGCTCTTAAAGGTAATAAACAAAAAGTAATAAATAAAGAGTTAAAAGTAATATAAACCATCGTGTTTGAATATAGAATTTGTTACAATACCGTGGGCCAATACCATGGCTTATCAATACCAAATGCCAAAAACTATAACTTATTTCACAACCAAAATATTTTATAACATTATTGTAAGACTTTTAATCAATGATATTCACTTCCACCATGGATAATATTAACCTAGTTGTCTTTAGTGTGACTTTTTGGAAGCTTTTCCTGTGGATTTTCCAGTCTAACTTTTCTAAAATTCTGCACGAATTCATTCAAACAAATTCAAACAAATCACGAGTTTGATGGTAACCCCTAGCGCACTAAAGACAACTCCAATATTAACTTGTAAATAGTGTTTATCGGCATTGGAAACTCCAAAAGGTTGCACTAAAGACAACTCCAACAACTCCAATATTAACTTGTAAATAGCGTTTATTATAATACCATGGGCCAATACCATGTATAATCAAAACCACATGGACAAAAAACATAACTTATTTTACAATAAAAGTATTTTATAACAATATGACAAGATTCTTAACCATGGATATTCACCCGAGCTTTGCCATTGATATTATGAGTTTAATAGACTTTATTACAATACCGTGAGCCAATACCATGGATAATCAAAACCACATGCACAAAAAATAGAACTTATTTTACAATAATAATATTTTATAACAATATGACAAGATTCTTAAGTGTGGATTTTCACCCCCACTTTACCATGGATATTATTAAATTGAAAATAGACTTTGTCACAATAACATGGCTTATCAATACCACATGCCCAATAATGATGACTTATTTCACAATCAAAATATTTTATTTTAATTAATTTTTATAACATTTTTTATTTAAATCTATAAGCAGAAAGGTTATAATTACCTTTAAGATATATCAAACTATCTATCCTCACCACTACTAAAAATATTCTCATAGAATTTAAATCAAGGTCTTAATAAAATTAAGAATGAGAATACTAAAAATATTCCCATAGAAATTAAATCAATGTTTAATAAAATAAAAAATGAGAATACTTTTATTAAGCTGAGGGGCTCATTCTATAACCTAGTATGATCTGTAAGGGTGTTCCTCTTTGAAATTTTTCATTTTTCTTGTGTCCACCCAAATATCTAAAAAGGAATTAAATAACTATACAAAACATTTAAATAATGTCGAATTCATAATAAAAAATTGCACGTGAAGAAATTGGATCTCTCTCGGCTTATGTTAGATCTGTCCTTAAGATGGATCTATGGTAGTATATAATGAAGTTAAATTTATATAATATAAATAATATTATTAAGAACCACCATAAATCCATTTTAACTAAGGATCCAAGTGATGAGAGAAAGCAAGGTGACTAACAATAATAGAAGAAATATAGTGCATGATTCTTTTAAGTTTTTCATTATTGTATTTTTTTGACATGATTGATCCAAATTATAGGTTTCATATTTTAAAACCAAATGAGTTTTTTAAATTTAGATACTTTTTTAAACACAATACAATGGGATCAAATTTAAGGGAGGGAAAAGGGGAGAGAGAGAGAGAGACGGGGGGTGTAATGCCCATAGGTCGTTATGACGGTCGGGTAGCATGGGCATGCCCACTGAGCGAGCGAGGGCAAGTCATGGACACGGGTGATGAGCTGAGAGTGACTTAGTGAGTTGGCAAAGCAAGATGTGGACGACAAGCTGCCGAGCAAACTTATAGTGGTGAGCGATCCCGCGAGGGCATGCCCCACCCATGAGCCAACTTAACAAGACAGGCGAATTGACATGTTACATAAGCGAAACGACGCGAGTTATATGAGTTTGGTGGGTCAACCAAACACCCCCACACATCCGACAAAGCATATAAGAACTTGGCAGATAGTTGGAGAGTGAAGACAACAAGTAAGGCAAGCTCCACATATACTAGCTCTACGGTAGAAAAGGGTTGGATGGTCGATGAGCCCACACAACGGGAAGGACTAAAGGCTAAATGTGGAGGCAAGTCACAGGCAGGGCGACACAGGTGTGTGCGCTTGCCAGGCAAGTTTGTGGTTGTGAGAATTCGTTTGAAGTCGCGATAGGGCATTCGGGCACACGCCGGTTGAACAGTCGTGTGAGGTCACGGTAGGGGGTGGCTCCCCAATGTTTGAAGGATCGTTTGGAGGTGTGGTAAGGGTGACTTGTGGAGTAAGGGCCCACCGAATAACGGTTTGACACGGTGAAGTGTTGTGACAGGTGAGGCTGCACAGCGAGTCATGCAGGCTTGAATGAAGGTAACGTTCAAGGTGTAAATGAAGGTGTTCAAGTAAATCTGAACAGTGCAGTGACGGGAGGCCGAGCTACATGACAGCTGAATGGTGAAAACCTATATAATGCCAGTTGAAGTTTTTCCTCCCGGTGAATGTAAAAACAAATTTGATAATAAAAATCTTACTTGCATATGTTTTAAGTGTCTTCGACTAGTGAATGTTATTTAATGTGTTCCACACATTAAATATTTAATATGGTTAATGAAGTGAATGTTAGGCATAGTTCGGAAAACATGTTAGTGAATGAAAATTTTAAGTGTTTGGTCGATGCCGCAAGAAAGCCAATTTACGAAAAAAGAATTGGGGGTGTGACAAGTGGTATCAGAGCTGATTGTAGAGACCAGGAATGTATGTAGTTTGAATTTATGGAGAAATAATGGATTCATAGTCTAGGTTTCGTAGACTTGGTGGTTCATGGAAAGACCATCTAAGCACTGGTGGACACGGGGGCCACAAATAACTTCATGACAATGTGATTAGAAAGAGAAGTTGGAATGGATATTTTCCCATCAAATGTGGAAGCCAAGGGAGTGAACTCAAGAGCTAAAGTGGTGGGTTTGGCACACGAAGTGCCTGTGAAGATTAAGGACTGGCAAGGTCGGTTGGACTTCACGGTGATGGAGATGAATGATTTTGACATGATATTGGGGCAGGATTTCTTGAATGGAAATAAAACAATTATTGCTCCCTTTTGCAATGAGGTTATGCTGATTGGAAAATCACAGACTTGGACTTTGCCTACTCATAAACAAAGGAAGGAAGTCAAGGTGTAGCATGCTTTTGCACTAAGATTGGAGAAAACAATGTAAACTTTGAAACGAGTACTATAAACTCAAAATAGGAACTATGGCCAAAGAACCCCAAAAAAACATCAAAAAAAGTGCTAAAAAAGAAAAATGTGTATACTGGAATAATGGTTATTTTTTAGGGTCAATTTTGAACATGTTTTAAAAATGGCAGTGAAAACGAAATTTTCGTGCAAAAAACACCTTGAAAACAAAAAAGTAATAATACTAGAATGATGAATTTTTTTTAGGGTCAATTTTCAACATTTTTAAAAAATGCTAGTAAAACCTAATTTTTATGTGCCAAAAAAATTGTTTATGAGGAAAAAAACACACTAATGTTTTTGGTAGAATAACATTTTTCTTTTCTAAGTATAAATTCAACATGTTTTCAACCATAACATGCTAGATACAAAAGAATTAGAATTTTTTCAACCATAAAATTAAAAAACCATGACATTATGAACAAATTACATGACTAAATGAATTCAAATGTCATTATATGTATATTGAATGAAGCATACATTATATCTCTAATTTAATGTTGCATTGTAGATATTCTAAACAATAAAAATTATCATAATTAAGACATATAATCCAACAACATAAAAATGACTCGTAACTTCTCATTTAACACCATATGGAAATAAAAAAATTTATTTCAAGATACGATGCAAACATAAGTTATATAAACTGTCTTATACAATTATTCAAAATCACTCATATTTTCTTTCACACAATCAGAATTCACATTTTTAGATGAGTGACTAGATGTTGACAAAGATGTTCCATATTCTTCTCTTTCATCAACTAGTGCCCCATCCGAGTCCACATGCATGCCCACCATTTCAGGTTTTAAAATTCTTGTAGATCTATGATTGGTTTCAACAAACTCCCATCTCAACACTGTTCCTTCTGGTAACAACCTTTTTAGAATCACTATTGTCTTGAAGCGAAGAGTTCTTCTCTTTCTTAAATTGAATTCATAAACAAGTATGTCAACATCCTCCAATTTTAATATGTTTGTGCAGTGGCAATTCATATTTGTACCTTTTATTTTTCTCTTTCTGCCAATTTTTTGTCAACTACCATCTCTAACTTATACACACCATTGAATTGGTGTGTATTTGTGGCATACCAATGTACTTCAACACCTGTAACATCTTCATTTTCTGTAAAGACCTTTATAACTTTAGAAACCCCAAATGGATAGCCATTGTGATCTCCACTTGCTAGCACTGCGATCATGCAACCCTCCTTAATATCCTGTAATGAACCCCTGTAAAGGTCTTCATGGCTTCACATTGTGCATGAGATCTTCTGGAACCAATATACATATCTCGTTCCTCTGCGCGTTAAGAATTAATAATATGTTGAGATTGTTGTTGTTCAACAATGTTTGTTTCCTCATGTTCATTCGACACATTTTGTGGCCAAATAAATGGATTTTTCGAAGGTATATATTCATTTGTTGTTGATGAAATGATATCACTTTGATTATTGAGAAATGATTCCCACCAAACTGAAACAACAATGTTAAAGTACTCATATGTATATCTAATACATTTTTTTATTTCTTCTACGAAATCAGAATAATTTATATTCATCTACGTGCATTATGAACTTCACCAACTGATTGTTTTTTATGCAAATATTGGATGACCTGGAATGAACTTCAAAAATTCCAAACCTAATGACGGTGCCCATTCTGCAGTAGTTGAATACTTCCTTCCCCATATTACTGTTTTCCCATCAATTTTTTTGATATGAAAATGATGTTGGAAGCTAATGTCATTAAGTTGTTCAATACATTTCGGCTCACCATGCGATCCCAGAATAAACCTTCGCATGTTAACAGTTTCTTCCAACACATTAAAAGCAGGTTCTGGCATGTATGATTTCTTAATACATTCAATTAATGATGGAAAGCTTCCAACTTCCTTCCTCCTCAATGTGACTGAAAAACGACTCAACATCTGATCAATATGGTCATTAGTGTTCCCAACGTGAAGGAAACCAACCTTTACCTTCTGAAAAATTCTCAATTCAAAAAGCATGTTTAGATATCCAAAAACAACCTGGTTTTTGTTTCCATGGTAAGTGTTGTCCAATTGTAGATACAAAACTTCAGGAAGATTACCAGACTAATGAGAAAGCACGTCATGAATTATGCTTATGGTCTTATTTGTATCATTATGAATATTTGGAGCTGTGAAGTACACCCTTGGCAACATTTTTCCATTGAAGACCATACAACTAACCAAGTGATACTGAATAAAATTTTCCTCCTGTAAATTTTTGGGTGTGCGAACAAAATGTGGTAAAAGTGTTTTCTTCTGGTCCATACCATTAATTATCAAACCCAAATATTTATTCAGATTATCATAACACTTCTTTCAATGCTTGTATAACTCTTTCCTTTCACTTGTTTGTTGTTCGTAATGCTCCTGAAGTTCTTTGACAATTAAATCTACACAACATAAAAGAAAGCCATTAAGAAAAAAAAATTCATAGTTGATGACTACACAATTTTAAAAGTTAAAGTTATGAATGCTTACCTCTTTCTGACCCTTCACATTTGTCCCTTTTTATTTAAGAGAAGCACATGTACTGCAAATCCCCGTCCTTGTTTTCTTAGGAATACAGACATTTTTGAATTCTTTCTTCAATACCTTCACAAAATATTGATATGTAATAAACCGGCCATGTCCCTTGGCATCTTCTGCATATTCTTTGTATAAGTTATAGATTTCTCGTCTTGAAAAATTATCTGGAATATGTATTTTATCTCTTTTTGGCATATACTCTCCATGCTTTAAAAAGAAATCTTTCATCCATGACATTGCATTATTTGATAGTGGCCCAAACTGCCTTTTATGACGTACTTTTGAATAAAACGTGGGATCCTTTTCCAATTTTTCTTGAATTCTCGAGAGACAAAAATTCCCAATCGAATGAAACATTTTGAAAGCCTCTCTACAAATAAATAAAGACCCTATATGATAATGAGAGCGCTGATAGAACATCTTCTCGTCAGATATTCTGCTCTACCCCTTGTATAAATAGGACATCTTGCATTGATACAAAAAGGTCTGCTCCTACTCCTCAATACAATATTTCTTGGCAACATCTCCATCATTGGATCATCATTTGTATAAGGATTTTCATCATCATTAAGATGAACATTATGTAAACTATGATCAAATGTGCTTTTCAAATACTGACTTGGAGGATATTCTTCATCTTCTCCTTCTTTAGTGCTACTGTCATAGTCATTAGAAATAAGACTAAATGGAAAATTTGACTTGATGTTTATTGGATATTCTTCCTCATGTGCATTGTTACTGCTGCTCTCATAGTCCATAGAATTAGGACTATGTCAAAAATGTGACTATTTACTTACTAAAAATGCTACATCTTGTCCTTTGTCACTGCTACCTTTATAGTCATTAGAATTAGGACTAGGTGCATCATCCTATCCTTCATCATTGCTGCTCTCATAGTCCTTAGAATTAGGACTAAGAGAACATCGTGACACTCCATTCTTTTGAAATTCATCAACACGCTCTTCATCACTATTGCTCTCATAGTCCTTAGAAGTAGGACTAAGAGGACACTATGACACAACATTCTTTTAAAATTCATCATCACGCTCTTCATCACTGCTGCTCTCATAGTCCTCAGAATTAGGACTAAGTGGACACCGTGACACTCTATTCTTTTGAAATTTGTCGTCATGCTCTTTAGCACTACTGGTCTCATAGTCCATTGGATTAGGACTAAGAGGACACCGTGACACTCCATTCTTTTGAAATTTTTCATCACGCTCTTCATCACTACTCCTCTCATAGTCCTTAGAATTAGGACTAAGAGGACACTGTGACACTCCATTATTTTGAAATTCATCATCACGCTCTTCATCACTGCTTCTCTCATAGTCCTCAGAATTAGGACACACTGTGACACTCCATTCTTTTGAACTTCATCATCATGCTCTTCATCACTGCTACTCTCATAGTCCTTATAATTATGACTAAGTGGACACCGTGACACTCCATTGTTTTGAAATTCATCATCACGCTCTTCATCACTGTTGCTCTCATAATCCATAGAATTAGGACTAAGTGGACACTGTGACAATCTATTCTTTTCAACTTCATCACTACTACTCTCATAGTCCCTAGAATTAGGACTAAGTGGATAGCATGACATTCCATTGTTTTGAAATTTGTCATCACGCTCTTCATCACTACTGCTCTCATAGTCCTTAGAATTAGGACCAAGTGGACACCATGACACTCCATTCTTTTGAACTTCATCATCATGATCTTCATCACTACTGCTCTCATAATCCTTAGAATTAGGAAGAAGTGGAAGAATTGACTTTCCATTCATAGTGGAAGAATTACCGTTATATTCATCAATATGAATAGAGTTGTTACGCGATGAAGATGTTGTGCAAAGCGAAACTTCACTATCAGGAGAATTCATCCCTTTCAAATAGAAAATGTTGAATGATACAAATGCAGTCTCTTAAAGATATTATATAGCCTAGAGATTGAAATTTTC
>Ga0115851_101248_pt1 | contig 13229 bp, 21 predicted proteins | sample InSIn2gowninarea_FD_83865 | JGI IMG/M metagenome (GOLD analysis project Ga0115851, IMG submission 83865)
AGGACGAAAGGAATGAAACAGTTTGCTGCACAGCATCCCTCACCCACACACCCTCAGACACTCATGCACATGAGTCAGTGACGGAGAGCATCAAACTTTTCACTGGGCGAGAATCGTAATAGGGTCTGGCAGCGGATCTGCTGTCCGATCCCATGTCCCTCATGACCTTTTGCATCATCCAATCGGCTCTCCTTCTCAGTCACTGATCTTTGGCCTGTCTTCTCCTCCAGAGGAATCAGGCGCAGTGTATATTGGAGTCAGTTGTGTATGGGGGATGATTGAAGTGGCTCGAGATCAGGGATCCGGATCCGAGCAGAGAAGTCATAGCTCTGAGCTCACACACAGTCCTCCAGTCCTTCTCCTCCAAGTTATTCCACTGAACGCTTCTGATATTCCATTCCTGCCTCTCCGGGGTATTCGCCTCCTTTTCCCATCCTCTCTCTCTCTCTTTCCTGCGTTCCGCAACTGCATCCTCTCTCCTCCGCTTCTGGTCCTGATCATCCACCATCCTCTCGTTCTGCTAGTCCTTCCGTCCCCCGTCTCTCTCTCTCCTCTGATAAGGTTCCCGTTGTAATTATCCGCTCTCGAATTTGGCCCAAGTTTTTCCTGCACTCTTCTCTCATTCCTCTCCCTCTCTTCCCGCTCGCGTATCCTTCCCCCTTTCCTGCCCTCCTCTGCTCGTACCCTTTGGCGTGCCGTGCACCGTGTCAGTGTGTTGTGTGTTGGCTCAGGAATGAGAGGGAAGAGGGAGAGGAAGAGATGCAAAGGAAAGCGATTCGTCGCTGGAGCGTTTCATGTGCAGCTTTTCCTTGTGCTCCCGTATCCCTTCCTCTCCGCTGTTACGAAAACGAAGACAGAGGCGGCAGCTTCCATTTCCATTAGGATTCTTGCTCGAGAAATGCTGGGGAATGCAGAAGCCTGAGAGGATGAAAAGGAAAGTCCCTGTACTAATTTGTTAAAATCAAAAATGAGTTTTGTTGTATAAAGCCGGGTGCCTCTTGTCGCCGCTTCGTTTGGAATCCATCTTCTCTGCCATTCCTTTTCAAACTATCTGTCTTTTGTGTTCTCGACTCAAACTCGAGGAGAGAGAGAGAGAGAGAGGGAGAGAGGGAACGAGAGAACAAGAAATGATTTTTACTCTCCTGAAGTGAGAGGAGGCTTTGCTTGTTTCTCTCTGCAAAAGTAATGCATCCTGCAAAAAACAGTGTTTTGCCATTAGACTCCGAAATGCAAGACTCTTGTTCTGTGACTGAGGAAGGGAGAGTGACAGGAATCCCGAGTCCTGCTCTCCCCATTTCCCCCTCAGCTGATGAGGGAATGTATGTGTGTGTAAGAGTCGTGAGGAAGGGAATCGAATCCATTGCACCAGCGGCAATTGCATTGTCGTGTGGGAGAGATCCATTGTCCTATTGTCTCTGTCGCTCCTTTCCCCTCATTTCCCTCTCTCCCCACGTCGTACACAGTGTGTCACATGGTGTGCAGCAACTGCCACCAGTGTTATTCTTATTCTACTTGGGCGGCGTATGACGACGTCATCGGAAATAGAGAGAAGGAAAGAGTCAGGATATTTAATTAAAGAATTGAATGACGATGAAGGCTGGGGAAAGGAGGGGACGATAAGTTTGCAAAGATTCTTGGAATTGAATCAAACATCATTTCCGTTCGCACGAAGATCCGGAGCAGTAGTCCTCTCTCTCTCTCTCCTCGCACACATACGTTAAGATTGATTTTGACTCAAAGTCAAACCCTGTGTTGAACTAACAGTGACATGAAGTCGCGAGTCCTGCTGGCATTAAATTTAATAGATATCGCGAGGCGAGAGAGAGACTCTCCTTCAGCCTGAAGGTGTGTTTGTTTGCTCAGGGAAAATATTTGACAAGAGAAGTGACGTTCGAGGAGAGAGAAGAGAAGCCGGATGAATTTTTATCTTCTCCTCATCAGATCAGCGTTTGTTGGCGGGAAATGAGGATAGTTCCAGTCACTGTGTGCCCTTTGGGTTAGAAATATACAGGACCAGAGAGAGGATGAGGGAGAGTGGGATGGGAGAAGAACATTTCATGACTTCCGTTCCAGAGGAAGAAAGTGCTTTCGCCTCTGGGCATCCCGCGTGTGTATGTCCTTCTCCGTCCCTCTCTTATTCAACGCTGGCATTCTACCAATCGATGCCTGACTGGTAGACGAGAGAGTGGCCTGGCCTCGTGAGCCTGGTGTAGCCACCGCTGCTTCTGCTGGTGGTGTGTGTTTGTGTGTAATAATCGTGATGCATCCCTCGCCCTTTCGTTGCTGCCTCGCACGCAGTCAATACTGCCTCCTTCTGACTCTATGCTTAACTCGATCTGCCCGATGTTGCAACCGCAAGTGCCTGCCTGCTTCTCCCCGCTCCTTCCTCCTGTGCCCCTCATTTGATTGTCTAACGCCGTGTTTTCCCTTCTTCTCTTTCTCCCCGTCTGCACCAAACAGTTCTGAGTTTAAGGAATACGCAAGAAGAGGAGCCACCGGATCCGCAACTGATGAGATTAGACAATATGCTGATTGCGGAAGGAGTCGCTGGACCCGAAAAGGGTGGAGGAGCATCGGCGGCGGCGAGCGCTGCTGCTGCCGCTGCTGCCGGCAACTCAGGCGGAGAGGCTGCAATAGAACATTCTGATTATAGGGCCAAACTTGCACAGATCAGAACCATTTACCATCAGGAGCTCGAAAAATATGAACAGGTAAGACACACTGTGATTCCTTCTGCATTCCTTCTGCTCTCTCTCTCCCCTCCCTCCCTCTGTCCCGTGCCACGAGACAGGGAACAACTTTCCCTTTTCTCTCTCCTCATCCTCATGTATCTTTCATGTTCGTTTTACGTCCCTTCTCCTCTGATTTTGCTCCTCTCACTCCCTGACATCCTCTTCGTCATGTCTCTCTGTTCAAACAAATCTCTTCATTTTCTCTCTTATCTCAGGGAAGAGTTTTTGATTTTTTAATTATTCTCCTCCTTAATCTTTGAACGAGAGAGATGGAACTGCGGCGGAGGCTGCGACGTCATCGTCTCCTCTCTCTCTCTCTCTCTCTCTCAGGGCTTGCAACTTCATTCCTCGTCTTTCTGATGAAAATCGGTAGTGAAAGGGAAGGAGAAGGAGCTGAGAGGAGAGCACATTTCAAAAGCCATTAATAACAATTCCTTCCCTTCAAACTTATCAAAATCACCATCTCTCCACCTAATTTTAATCTATTCCTAAGTTGAGAGAGAGAATGACTTCTTTTCTTCAGCTCTCCTCCGCTCCACTTGGAGCAGAACATGAGCTTCTCAAAGTATTTTTACTTTTTCTTTTCTTGCTGTCTGTTTCGGGGAGGGAAAAAGACATGAATTCATTTCCATCATTTTAGGTCCTTGTTTCTTTCCCCACCGCTCATTCCTTTTCCCCGTGTTGAACGAAGCGATCATCTGAAGAGATAGGCTACTTGCAGGGAAACCTTTTAATTATTATTCTTCGGCTGATCTTGAGACTTATCACCCAAGTCATGAACATCATCCTCATCATGATGATGATGATCATCCCTCGTGTGGAGCTCATTTCATTTTGATTTCCTCTGTACTACTCGGAGGCAAAGGCGAGTGACTGCCATGCTGCAAGGAGAAGATGGAGAGGATGGGGATCCCAGGGTGCATTTTTCTTTCTCCTTTCTTCTCAATTCTCCTTCTCTTTTCTGATACCTGGTTGTAATTACCGTGAAGGACCTGGAGGAAATCCCTTCCTAATTTATGAATGACCAGATTCATTGGAAAGAGAGAAGAATGAGAGAAAGTCCAGTGGATGATTGCCTTCTGATGTGTTTCTCTGCTGCTTCTTCTTCTTCTTTTTCTTTGCTGATCTCGTCTCGCCTGCTTCGTTATCATCCCCTCCCTTTTGCATCACACACATCCCTGCCGCTCGACTCCCTGCTCTCTCTTCCCTGCCGGGATTCTTCTCCCGATGACGTCTTCCCTCTATCCCGGCTCTTCGGCCTGCCTCATGCTCCTGGCCGAGTCTCCTCTTCTCTCTCCTAGTCCTGGATCCTGTTTTTGCCGAGCAAAATTATATTTTCCTCACAACCAGAGGGACTTATTTCCTTCCCCTGGTTTGGCAGTCTTTTTTGGTTTTTGGGTTTGACTTCCCTCAGCTGCTCGTCGTGTGTGTGTGTTCGAGTCAGTCAGTGATCGACGCCCTGCTCCTCACCCGCGCTCCCCGATCTCTTCCTCTCCGTCTAGGACTCGCTATCCTGTCTCTTCCTGCTCCCGTGTCTCCCCCTTCCCCCTGACTGTCGATCCCCCCGACCAGCGACGGCATCGTCCTCGTCGACCTCCAAATCGGCGTTCTCATCGCCCTCGTCATTGTCGACGTCGCCCTGCTCTGCTCCCTGCTGCATGCGCCCTTTCTGACTGCCTGCACAAACACAGTACGCCTGATAAAAGTGAATGAGGAAGGATCTAATCCTGGTCCGGTTAATGTGATGCAAATTACAAGGAGGGAAAAAGAGCAGAAGCGGCAGCGGCTGCAGCGGGATCGAGTTCACGTGCACACAAACGGCGTCAACTACGCATTCAGGGATGAAATCGCTGGATCGCGCTCTGTGAGAGACATGGGATAGGAAAGGAGAGAAAGGGAAAAGATATTCAGCGGCAGCTGAGATGAGATTGATTCGAAGCGTGGAGGGCAGGACAGAGAGAAGATCCTACTCAGGATGACGGCGGGAAGAGAGCAGCTGATGGGGAGGAAGGAGCGACATCGGAGGCCAGGTCCTTTTGAAGGGAGAGAAGAAGAAGGAGAAGAAGGCGCGGACCGTGAACTGCGCCCACCGCCGGATCCATCCTGTTCCTCTATCTCTTTTCATTTCCCTCCTCGTTGTATGCTCGTTTTAACGCTGCAGCTACTCCTCTGCCCCCCTTTTACCTGAACCATTGCCTCTTTTCCTTTTCATGTGTGGCGTCTGCCAGTGTCTCCTCTCGTGCGAGACAATGAGGCAATAGCTTGAATGAGCAGGAAAAGAGCACACTGCTTCACCTCGTGTAGAAGAGGAGAAGAAGAAGAGAGGAAAGAAAAGAGCAGCGCAAAACGACGCAGCAACTTTGCAGGATCTTTTTCTTCGTTTTTGCCCGTCGTTCTCTCCGCTGCGTCCTTCATCTTCGTCTCGTCCCCCGTCTCTTTTATCCTCCATCGCTCTCTCCTTCCTTCCGTTGTGTATGATTGCACCGTCTTCTGCTGGAGGGTCGCAGGATCAAAGTAGGATCTCGGTGAGGATTTCGTCAGGATCAGTGGAGAAGGGCAGGAGAGAGGGAGAGGAGAGAGAGGAGAGGAAAGATGGAACTGCGTATCCGTGTGACACACAGATGCTCCGGGTAATCATTCCCATCCTTCCCTGCTGATCAATTGGCATACGTATCTGTTTTACAGTAGCGTAGAGACTTGTATCTCTGGCTGCACACGTCGGGGATGGAGGAAGGAGGAAGACAGAAAGTGAAGGATGAGAGATGGCAATAATTGTGGGAGAAGGAGGGGGAAAAGGAGACAGAAAGAGAGGAGACCTGGAATCAGAGCGAAAAGTCTCTCCGAGACTGAGTGTAATGTAAGTTACGACTGTAATTTCGGTGTCGTGATTAAAATTGAGACGCAGCGAAAGAGCGAAATGAACGAGAGGCAGAGGAATAGGACGTTCAAAGTGTTCAGAAGCGTAATAATAAGTAACGAGGAATGAGATCCGAGTGTCAAGTCAGGCGATACCGCCGTCTCCTCCACCGAGGAGGACGACGAGGACGAGAAACTAGACGTTGAGACGAGAGAGGCGAGAGACAGGATGAGACCCGAGAGCCAAATGATGTCATCCTATGCCTCTGCTGCTGCACGCAGGAGAGAGAGAGATCCCCGTATGATTGATGAGGATTGTTATGAGTTACTTTCGGTGTGTGAGAGAGGCAGCATCGGACCAGCATTTTCGCTCCTTCTCTTCTTCCCCCGTCTCCTCTGGCACACACACAACATACACACATACACATACACAGACACAGACACACGAAATACCGTGTTCTCGTCGACTGCGAGGACGAGGCAGAGAGAAAAGAAGCAGAAAAGAAGGCACAGTCCATGCAGCATAATTAGCACATCAAAGGCAAATTACTTTCCCAACGAGTAGAAGGGGATCCCACTCTGATCACCCTGAATGAGGCTGAAATTTTCTCTTTTCCTTCTCCTGTTCTTGTACATCAACAACAGCTCACATACGTACACACACAGAAGAACCAGAGGGAGAGAGCAGATGAGAGTGAAAGAGAGGCCAATGAGTAGACGATGAGGCGAAATTTTCCTTCTTTCGAAAATTACATCAGTATCACTTTCCCCTCATCTCCACTCATCTCCGCGAGAGCGACTCTGACTATCTCTCTCTCTCTCTCTGCCCGACGCCGCCGGCCATGCAGACACGGTAACCTATGCACTGAACACGCCGTTCTTGCAGCATGAGTCGATTCGTGTGTCTGGCTTCGGCGTCCATCCGCTCCCTCCGCTCTCCTCTCGTGCCCATCAGCCCTCATCATGATCACCGGCTGATGATCATCACCGTGATCATCTTTGTCTCCCTGGCTCTCTCTCTCATTCCCCCCGAGAGAACAACACACTCACCAGATCGGGATGACGTCGTCGTCGGCGACGTCTGGTGTCTCCTCTCTGGAATCATGATGTTGAAGGATGGATTCATGAGCCATCTCCTTTCACACGAATTCTCTCTCTCTCTCACCTCACGTCAGATTGACAGACACATTTCACATGTCTCTCCTACATCTTTCTTTGCCTTTTCATCCCACTCCTGTCTCTTTCCTGTTTGTCGGTTCTATGTGACTGGCCACTTAATCGACTCGTGTAATGGCATGATACTGAGTCAGTGATAAATAACCAGGAGTCAAAGATGAAACCGACTCCCTTTTCACAACCTTTCTTTCCCCCTCTCTCTCGTTCTCAAGTGCTTTCCTTATGCTGTATCTCGATGTGCACTCGTCTTCTCACACTTTTCGCGTCCTTTTCTTGTCTTGTAGCCCTTCACACGATTCCGCTGTTCTCTTCTCCTCGATGCCTATTCAGAGAATGTTGTCCCATTCAAGGGATTTGATTTAGTGCCGGGATTGGGGAGGGAAGAGAGAAAGAGCAAAAAATGGATAAGAAGGACCGGGAGGTGTTTAAAAGCCGGCGAGCGTTTAACTCATAAAACGTTTACTACTGTGTGGGGCTGTTTTATGGCCGATTCATCAAAACGTGTGAGAGGACTGCCTTCTTCCCCTTCTATTCTCTTTCTCTTTGGTTCGGAGACAGAATATGCACTTGTTTTCATCGACTAGTACACAAGGACTGAGGCCGATGTTTCACTCTTCCTGCAAGGCCCGGAGAATCCGGAGGTCATAAAGAACATCACAAAACTCCTTCTCTCGTTCGCTTCGACGATCATTCCGCTCCTGACTCTTCATCAAATTCATACCCCAAATTTGTTTTTCATGCTCCCATGTTCTTTTTCGTGTTGTGCTGGCAACTGGTAAAATCCTGTAACCGGATTCGCTGTTTGGGATGCCAGCGATTGCTTTCCGCCTGCTGGCCGGCCATGAAAAGAGAGAAGGATAGTGGAATGGGCCAGCGTTCACAAAAGTCATAACATAACATTGCAGGTGCTTCTCTCTCTCTCTCTTTCTTGAACAAGCGCAAAGTCAGAAGTACCCGAAAGGATTATCTGTATAATTTATATCTCATGTTTGTCAGTGTGAAAATTTACGCGTAAACATAGCTTTTAACAAGCATCTGCTCTCACCAAATACCGACAAAACACCAGCTAAATAATAGGACATCGCATTTCATTTCGTTGATGATCGTTCCCTTCTTATTACCCTCTTCTTCCTTCCTCCTCCTTTCCGGATCTGATGCCCTTGTTGCCTGTTCCCCCTTTCCCATTCCACTCCTCGAGTCTTCATGACCCTGATGACCGTTCTACTAATCATATCGTCTCTTTCCTCTCAGGCTTGCAACGAATTTACGACCCATGTCATGAACCTGCTGCGTGAACAAAGTCGGACAAGGCCCATCACGCCAAAAGAAATCGAACGAATGGTTCAAATAATCCACAAAAAGTTTAACTCAATCCAAGTACAGCTCAAGCAAAGCACGTGTGAGGCTGTCATGATCCTGAGGTCCCGGTTTCTGGATGCCAGGTGAGCCAGTCACTCTCTCCTCCTATTCATCGCCTTCTTCCTTTCCACTTGTCGTGTTTCCGCTTGAAAGAGAGACAGAGAAGAAGGAGCTCTTTACCTCGTAGTCGTTTTTCTTTCCTTTCACAAGGATTCTTGTATGCGTATCAGGTAACCCTGTGATTATTTCCCCCCTCCTCTGACCCTTCAACTGACACATGGTTGGGTATCACAAAAGACGATCGCACAGAAGTTAGAAAAGAGAAGTGAGGTTGCACAAAAAGATAGTCCTCTTTAGTAGTCACAGTCATCTGACTCATCGTCGTCCTGTGAGGCATCACATTCGGACTATCTTTCTCTCCGTCACCCGAAAAAAGAGGAGCCAGATAGGGAAAAAAGGACCACCTTTGCTCTCTATCCTCAACCACTTGGCTCCCTCTTTCACAAACTCTGATCTTGATCTAGTGATTGCACCTCGTTTCCAGTCTTGCGGGGATTCACATTTCTTACCAAAATAGACCGTGTGTGTGTTTTGTGGAATCTGTAAAAAACGAGGGCCGATAAAAGTATCCCCACTCCATGCAACACTCACCATCATCATCCTCTTCTTTTTCTTTTCCTCTGCTCTCTGGTATGGTGGTAGCTGAGGACACGGGGAAGCGATAGAGAGAGCAAATAGGGGACCGCAGTCAAGTTTAACAGCGAATTTTGACCCTCTTTCTGCTTTTTGCAGTCCTGCTGCTGCGGGTGATGTCTGCCGGTTTTTCGTTTTCCCGGCTCTCGTCTTTCCCTCATCAGGAAAAGAGAAGTCTTTTTCTATTTTGAACGTTTTTTAATGTCAAGAACAGCTTTCGCTTCAGCCTCCCTTCCCCCCTCTCCCCTGATCAGGGAATGAAATCATAAGAGGGGCTGTCCGTCCCTCGTTTTTGAGGGAAACGCAACGATGAACTTCAAATGTTCTTTTTCTGCTCCTTCCTATCTTCTTCTTTTGCACTTCTGAATAGCGATGTTAACAACTGATTCCCATCTGATTTCATTCCTGTGCTTTTCTCTCTCTCTCTCTCTTTTCCGCCCTGCAGGAGAAAGAGACGAAATTTCAGCAAACAAGCGACTGAGATCTTAAACGAATACTTCTACTCGCATCTGGCGAATCCATACCCGAGTGAAGAAGCGAAAGAAGAATTAGCCCGCAAGTGTGGCATCACTGTATCTCAAGTAAGCTGTTTTGGATGGTGCTGTGATCTCCTGTCCCATGCTCACCATTCTGCTCTCTTTCCTCTATCAGGTATCCAATTGGTTCGGTAATAAGAGAATACGATATAAAAAGAACATCGGAAAAGCACAAGAAGAAGCCAATCTGTACGCGGCAAAGAAAGCAGGTACGTCCTCATCTTTTGCTTCCCTTCGGCTTCAAGTCTGGGCATGCTGCTGCTATGACATTCCTCCTTTACCCCGAAATCATCTGCAGCACAGCGGGAGAGATAGAGAGAAAGAGACTGGACTCTAATTATGAGCGAAACACGAAATTATATGATAGCACGCTGATAATCAGGTACAAGGAAAAAGAAGTAGCAACAACATATTTGCTGCCTTTTGAAGAGTTTCTGGCTTTAGGCTTTACCCTCTTTTTTTTTGCTTTCTGTTTTCGCTGCCCCTGCAACCTTTTTTCCCCGGTCCTCCAATCCTCCGGTTCTGCCCCTCGCGCTCACCCTCTGATCGAATGCTTTCTGCAGGGCACGAACTCACCTTTCCTCTCTGTCTCTTGCCTGTTCCCTGATCCACGAATCTCTGTGCATCGGCATCTTCTTCTTCTCAACGTTCCCTGCCTCTTGCTCCTGCCTTTTGCTGTAATAATGCTAATAGCATCACTCAGGTCTCGCCCCTGTCACTCACAGGCTCGACTCTCGTGTCCTCTTTGATTGACAGGCGAGTTTTTTTTTGTCTGCCAGCCGCGAGTTTTGCCGAGTCTCCCCAATTCTCTCTCTCGTCTGTTCACTTTGATTCTTTCTGCTTCATCCGTTCAGTCGGGCGAAGGAGAAGGGAGAAGGACGGAACAGGAACACAAAAATTACCATGAAAAATAGCGAAAATAACTCGCAGTTTCTCTCCTCACATTTTGTCTCCTCTTCTTCCTCTTCTGTATTCTTGTTCCTGTTTTGCCAGACGCAGCAGAATTTTGGAGCAGAATCCCCTCACTCTGCCGCGGTCTGCGGGAGGAAGAAATAGCGAATATTTATTTTTGATCCCTCGCCAGTTCTTTCCTGTTGTTTCCTGCCGCTGCCTCTCTCCTCCTACTGTGCAAAATTGCGGCTCCTCAGAAGCAGCATGCATGCATGGCAATCCCGGGATACGATTAACCCACAGATCATGTGAAAGGTAGAGAGCGGGAGAGAGGGGATGGAAGCAGCAGCCGATCTGCCGGAAGAAGAGATGTCAGGGATAAATTTGATTTGGATCAGGGAGAAAGAGGATGGCAGGAGGAAAGAGACGCATGCATCAGGAAAAGAGGATCAGTGACGCAGGCTGTTGTGTGTTGTTGTATGTTGCAAAAGGCAGGAGGAAACAGGCGTGTAGGGATACAACAGGGGGAGAAAGCGATTTTCTTTTCCTATGATGGGATGCATGGATATCGAGTTTAGTACAGCGAAGAAAATGGCTATCAGTGGAAGGGGAAGAGGGTACTGGGAACTGGTGTAACATGATGGCACCGCAAACTCAGCGAAATAATCCATTTTCTACCAAAATTCCAGAAAAGACATTTTACCCGTGCAACCCCTCGTCTCGTCTCTTTCAGAAGAAAGAGAACTTTTCTCTTTCCCGCTTCACTCAAAAGGAGAGAGGCCAGTTAAAGTCAAATGCTGTTTTCTTCGTTTTCTTGTAGAGGGAAAAGAAATTGAAGCGTAAATAAGTAAGTTACGGACTGGAAAAGATGCGAGTCCCGGAGACCAGAGAAGGAGAGGAAACGAACAAAAAGGAACAGCTTTCCTGACACAGCAGAGCGAATCCTCATCTCTTCTTCCCCCTTCTTCTTATGCAGCATCTCTTTTCCTTTCCTTCTTTTTTTTTCGGCAGAAAAACGATGTGAAAGAGACGAATGCCCCTGATCATTCCTAAGATCCTGTTTGCGGTCTTTCTATTTTCCGATTTTTCATCGACACCCGCTGTTTCGACTGCAATCCGACTGCTGTGTTTCACTTTCCAGAGATACTTGAGACAAGAAGTGACCTTTTTTGTTGCTGTTGGAGTCAATTCCTGACCATCCTCCTCCTACTCGTGCCATTGAAAGCTTGCCAGGGAGGAAGGGAAAGAAGGCGGAAAGGAAAGAATTCTCTTTCCACCCCTCGTTCTTGAAGCGAAAGGAGAAGTTAGCAGGAAAGTCAGAACCGGAATGACTGTTTCTGTGTGTGTGAGTCAGTCTGGGAGAATTGGGAGGGGATCACACGAGACGTTTCTTCTAAAACGAAAACAAATGTCTGTGATAGACTCGTCGATGTGTGGGACGGAAGGACGTGAGGAGGAAGAGGGGGAGACGAGCGAAAGAAGAAAATGGGAGGTCGACAGAGGGTTGCGGGGGAACCAGAGGCATAGTGAAAGAGAGAGAGAGAGAGAGAGAGAGAGAGATGATCGTGGCGAAGGAGAGGGGGAAAAGGCGAAGAAAAGTCACTCTGGTGTGAGAGGGAAGGACACGGAGCGTATTCTTATTAAATATATTGAGGTCACAGACCAAAAATAATTTTAGCAGCATTTTTTGATACTTTATGGTGAAAAAATCTGTCGACCAGAAGCCATTTCGAAAGGATCCTTCTCTCACTCGTACGACTCTCGTACTGGCATTCTTCCGTCCTTTTCCCTCCTTCTGCTCTCCCGTCCCCCCTTTCTTTCCCTCCGCTGACTTTGGAATCCCTTTTTGCCGAGGCACATGGTACACAAGGCTGAGAGAGACGATGATGACGACGGGGAAAATAGGGAGGGAAAGAGAAAGTGCCTGACTTCCCTCGCACACTTGCACTCTTTCCCTCTCTCACTCTCTTTCTGCCTCTGCTGAAGCCAAGTTGAGCAGTTGCATGTTTTATTAATCGTGAAGAATGCGAAAATGTGAGGAATGTGTTGAATGGGAAGCGAGAAGAGAAAGAGAGAGTCAGGGATGGCAGGAGATAGAGATGAGGGAGCAAACGGCACGGATGGCACGTGTGTATGCCGTGGGATGTCGCGCTCCTGTGCGAGTCCCGCGCGACCCGTCACTCCGTCTCCTTCTCCTTCACCGCCATCTGACTCGGGGAGACGTGGTGTGTGGCTGGGCATGCATGTTCAATCAGCGAAATCCTTCTCTCTCTCCCCTGTCTCCTGACGGGTATGGCATCTCTTTCCTTTTCCTTTTGCAGTTCCATCAATTGTGGAGGCAACAACCTCTCACTTTCCTCTCTCATGTTTCTCATGCCGCTGGTGCCATGTGTGTATGGGTGTCTCTGTGTATGTGTGTACGAGACCGGCCTTTTCATGGATGTCTCCTCGCGACCCTCTCGTTTGCCTGTCAGTTAGAGGGAGACAAATGAACAGCCAGTGCTCAGGTCTGTGAGACAGGGGGGTTAGCTTTGACCCAAAGCCGAGATGAGTGAGTGAACATGGAGCCCTCCACATGAATGTATGTGTGTGTTTGTGGTGGATGATGCCTCTGACAATATGTCCTGTCTCCCCACCATTTTGCTCCCTGAATGATAACCCCTTTCCTTTCAAAGTTAGCGACTTGTTGACGCTGGCAGGCGAGAAAGTGACTGGCTAAAGAAGTGAGAGAAATCAGGTTGACACGAAAAGTGCGACAATCTTCTCACGCTCACTCCCTCACACATATACTCACCCTGACTGTCTTTCGAACAACAATTTACATGTCTTTGCTGACTGAACAGAGGGAGTCATGTCATGTAGTTCTTTTTCTGTTGTGATGAGGCAATTATCACGTTATGCTTCATCATTCCGTCATCCATCCTTTTCTGTCTGTCAATCAGAGAGGAGGAAGGAAGAAGAGGGTAATAAGTAGGGAACGATCATC